>ERZ724517.1006-NODE-1006-length-16148-cov-3.600012_pt1 | contig 16148 bp, 15 predicted proteins | sample MGYA00376050_ERZ724517 | MGnify/ENA primary metagenome ERZ724517 (study PRJEB28724, sample SAMN07190886) | activated sludge metagenome | isolation source: activated sludge of sewage treatment plant in Hong Hong | place: USA: Christiansburg, Virginia | collected... | reverse complement strand
GAGTTCTGTGCGCAGACTGTGCAGGTTCCAGCCTTTGCGATTGCGGCTCGCAATGTAACCAACGGCGAGTTCCTTTCGTTCGTTCTCGATGGTGGCTATCAAGAACGTACCCTGTGGACCGATCCTGACTGGCAGTGGAAAACGTCCCGCAATTTGGCGCTTCCGATCCTCTGGTCACCGCGTGGGAAGGACTACTTTGCGCGAGCCTCGTTTGAGGAGTTGCCGCTACCTCTCGACTGGCCCGTCACCGTCAGCTTGGCTGAAGCCCGCGCCTACGTCCGCTACCTCCATGCCAAAGACCCCCATACGACCGCCAGACTGCCGAGCGAAGCTGAACTGCATCGCGCCGCCTACGCGGATGCTGAAGCATGGACTGCACAGACCCAAGACGCCGTTGCTGAAGCAGCGTTACGCCAGTTCCCTTGGCCGGGACCAGAAGCTGTTCCACTCGTTCACGGAAACTTCGGCGGTATCCGCCATGATCCCTGTCCGGTGGGAGCGTTTCCGGAAGGCGACAGTCCGCTAGGTGTTGCGGATCTGTATGGCAATGGCTGGGAATGGACACAGACTCCGTTTCGGCCCCTGACGGATTTTCAGATCGACCCCCGTTACCCCGGCTATTCTCAGCCATTTTTCGACGACAAACACTTTGTGATAAGGGGTGCGTCGGCCACCACCGATGTCAGGTTCCTACGACGCTCCTTCCGCAACTGGTTCCAAGCCCACTATCCCTACGTCTTTGCCACCTTCCGCTGTGTGTACGATCATCGGGCACAGTCACCCTCCTGAGACTTCCCTGGAGTCTAGAAATGCCGGATATGATTCCCGAGCAACAACCTACAATTACATTTGCCGATGATCTCCGCGCCGGACTCATGACGAGTGGACAGCGGGTACTGCCATCCAAGTATCTTTATGATGAGGTCGGCTCTGCACTCTTTGAAGTCATCTGCGTACTGCATGAGTATGGACTGACCCGCGCTGACACCCGCCTTCTACGCAGTCATGCGCCGAGCTGGGTTTCTCAACTTCCCCCACACACTTGCGTCGCTGAACTAGGCAGTGGCAGCAGCAAAAAAACCCGTCTGATCCTAGAAGTCCTCGCGCAAAAGCAACCGACTGCATTCTATCCGATCGACATCTCTGCGGCAGCGCTGACGCAGTGTGAGAGAGAGCTGGGTGACATTCCCAACTTGGTGGTGAGTGGTCTGCACAAGGAGTATCTACCCGGCCTCCGGGAAGCGACCACCCGCCGTCAAGCCAAGGGTCCACTGCTGCTGCTGTTCCTGGGAAGTACGATTGGGAATTTCGATCGCACCGCGGGAGAAAAATTCTTGATCAGCGTTCGCGAGCTGTTAAGTCCGGGTGATCTGCTGCTGCTTTCCGCCGATCTAGTCAAGAGCGAAGCCGATCTGATTCTTGCATATGATGACGTCGCCGGCGTCACCGCTGCCTTTAACAAGAACGTCTTGGCCCGCATCAACCGCGAGCTGGGCGGCAACTTTGATCTGAGCCTCTTTGCGCATGAAGCGCGCTGGAACACCCAAGCACGGCGTGTTGAGATGCACCTGCGGGCGCTTGAGGACATGACGATCACGGTCCAAAAAGCCCAGCTACAGATCGAGCTACGCGCAGGCGAAACCATCAAAACCGAAGACAGCTACAAGTTTGAACGGGAAGAGATCCATGCCATCGCGCAGCGAAGTGGCTTTTCCTGTCAGCAACAGTGGCTCGACGAAGAGTGGGCCTTTTCACAGAGTCTCTTGATCGCTTGTTAGTGCCATGCATACGCCCGGTCATGTGCTCCTAAACCTCGCGCTGCTTGGCAACATCGTCGGCCATGAAGGCGCAGTCGTGGCCGGAGCGCTCGTCCCGGATGTACCCATTGTGGTGCTCTATCTGCGCGAACGATTGCGCGGCACTCCGACCGAAACCATCTGGTCGGTCTGCTATCAACGCAAACATTGGCTCGCCGTGATTCACGGCGCACACTCAGCTCCCCTGGCTGCGCTTGGGATCTGTATCGGCTGGCTCACGCACGCTCCATCTGTGATGTACTTTTTCTACAGTGTATTGGGACACGCTCTGTGCGACTTCCCACTGCACGCAGAGGATGCCCACCGTCACCTGTTCCCCCTCAGCAACTACCGATTCATCAGTCCTTGGTCTTACTGGGATCATCGCCATCACGGACGAGTGGTAGCGCTTATCGAAGCAGTGGTGGCAGTTACGTGCTCCGGGTTTATCTACTTTTCTATGTCTCCACGCTGGACACAGATCGTCCCACGACCACTGTTAGGAACACTCCTTATCGCTATTAATTTGTGGTATGCGCAGAATTATTATCGGAACTTTGTTCGCTCATGATCTCGAAGCTGACGGCAGCCTTGACCTTCCTTGAGCTAGCTCTTGTCCTGGCACTATCCGTTCGTCTCCTGCGGCAGACCAAATATGAGTACGCCCACCGGGTCAGGCGGCCTACGCTTGGTGACTACGCACTGGCAGCAGTCACTGCGCTTGTCCTCACTGTGCTGCGCGGCTCATTCCCCGTGCTCAGCTATCTGGGTTGCGGGTTCGTGCTGACACTCCTACTCATCCTATGGATTGATGTTGCGCTGTATGGCTGCTTCACCTTCGAACTAGGGCTGGGGGGTATCCAGGATGTCGTTCTCTCGAACCTCCTTGTCGAGGTGTTGAAAATGCGCTGCGCACGGCAGTTCTTTCAGACCCACCGTGCCTTTTTGCTGCTGCCTCTGATCCTACCGCTGGGTCTGCTCATCCTGTTTCTTTCCCCGGGTTCCCCGCAACGGCTGACCCTCGAAGCCGCTCTGTTACTGTATTTCTCACTGGCTTTTGGCGGTTCTCCAAACACGGAAGCCCTCCCTGACATTCGCTCATCCGCGACGCGAAATGCCCTGCTGTACGACTTCCTTCGACCTCGGTGGCCTGTGATTCCAGCCCACTTCCGCGTCCGCCCGGAGCACCTGTTCCTATTTGGTCCGCTGACGCCATCCCCCACGCAGAGTTCCGTCCACGGGCTCCTCTGCGGTGCCTCGGTTGTGCTGCTCACCTTTGAATCGCTGGGGAGTTCCCATCTTGCCCCCGGTGCCGCCGTGACTCCCTTCCTGTCAGCCATCTGCGACGATAAACATAGCATTTCGTCCGCTGCCCACTTTTGTCTTGCTCCCCTCACCAATGCCGCTCACATCGCGCTCTATCACAGTCGTCACCGGCTGAGCACAGCGTTCGATGGGAGTCCCCCATCTCGCAGTCACCTAGACCAGCTCGTCCGCGCAGGTTACTTAACCCTGTACCTTACCGCAGCCAGGGCCGACCACTACGGGCTTTCCGACATTCTTCGTGAGGCCGGATTTGCTCATATTATCGATGGGACTGTGCTCTCCCATCACACGGGCATAGAGCGAGTCACCGACGCAGCCCTACTCACCGCAGGCATCGCCGAGGTGACTCTGCGGATCCGCCAGCACCACGGTCCCTTCTTTTTGCATGTTCACGCCGCCAATGCTCACTTACCCCATCACGTCGAGGATTCTCAGCGATTTTCTCGACACGACCAGGAGGATGATCGAAGCCGATTCCTGAACTCCATCGAAGAGACTGACACTCTGTTTGGTCAGCTCTGGAACGCCCTGTGTGAGCTGTCACAGCAACGAGGAATGGATCAACAACCGCCACTTCTGGTGATTGGCTCGGATCATGGTCAGTCATTCGGTGAACAGGGATATCGGTCTCACGCCAGCGCAGTCAGCACAGAACAGACACAGGTTCCTTTGGTATTTCATCATCCCCGCTTGTCGCGATCCGTCATTCCCTGGTCTACCCACTTCCAAGTGCTACCCTCTGCCCTGGATCTCTTGGGAGTTCCCGCAGTATCCGGCCAAAGCAGCTCACTGTTCGCAGCACAAGACTCGCCCAATTGCTTGCTCTGGGATGGACAACCCTCTCGAAGCACCAGCGGCTGTCTGGGACTCCTCCTTGGCGATCGCAAGTATTCCCTCGACCTTATCCGCGATACCTGTATCGAATCAGATTGGCGTGATCGCGATGGACATCCCATCGATGGGGAGGACCGTGTCTACTTCGAGGCGTTGATTGGACTCCTGGCCAAATACCATGGTGTACTACGATGAGTAAGAGCAAAATCCTGGTGGTGTGTCCGACCGATTGGGAACGCACCGAGATGGCCAAACCAGAGCTACGGGCGCAGTTCGAGGTTTTGATCTGTTGTTAAGAGCTGCAAGACTCGATTGGACTGTGGAATGCGCTGCGCTTTGACGTCCGTTCGTACCTGATGGGCATCGCTTCCAAGTACCGAGATCAAGGAATCGCCGGAGTGCTGGGCACAGGTGACTATCCAGGTTGTATGTTCGGCTCGTTCATCGCCAAGCAGCTCAGCGTGCCCGCACCGGATCCGCGTGAGGCAGTCCTACTGTCCCACAAGGTTTACAGCCGCCAGCGTCAGCAACAGCTCGTCCCGGAAGCCACACCACAGTTTGCTCCGCTCGATCCCTTTCAGCCCCGCAGGCCGGAATCGCTCGACTATCCGTTTTTCGTCAAGCCAGTAAAAGGAACGATGTCGATCCGTGCCCAGATGGTTCACGATGAAGAATCCCTGCGCCGGGCCGTTCGGCTTACCGTGCGTGATCAGCTACGCGGATGGACGCTGCTGTCTCCCTACGCGCAGCTCCTTCGACTGTACCAACCGGTTCCGATTCCAGTCTACTATTTCATCGCCGAAGCGCCACTGCGTGGGATCCAAGTCACCGTCGATGGATTCGTTCAAAACCGGGTCTCGACTGTGATGGGAATCACCGACTCAATCATGTATCCGGGCACGATGAGTTTTCAGCGGTTTGAGTATCCATCCACGCTACCGGAATCGGTGCAGCGTCGCATGATGGATATCGCAAACCGACTCATGTCCGGAAGTGGATTTGACCACAGTTGTTACAACATCGAGATGTTCTATGATCCTCTTGATGACTCTATCGCCATCATCGAGATCAACCCCCGGATGTCTTACCAATTTTCCGATCTATTTGCCCGGGTCGATGGTTTAAGTAGCTTCTCTGTACAGCTCGCTCTTGCGACCGGTAGACAGGTCATCTGGCCACGTGGACAGGGGCCGTTTCGGGTGGCAGCGAGCTTCGTCCTGCGTCTGTTTCACGATGCCAAAGTCGTCGTGATTCCCGATGAGAACGCTCTGGCGAACGTCGAGAATCGCTTCCCGGGAACCCATGTCAAGATTCTCTGTGCGGCTGGTGAAAGACTGTCGGATCATGATCAAGACGTAGGTAGCTACCGTTACTGCATCATCAATATGGCGGCGCAGTCCCCCCAGGAATTGCACGACCACTATGCACAGGTCACAGCGCTGCTTCCGTTTGTCTTTGCGTGATTCCGATCCGCAGCACTAAGTCATGGCACGACGCCAGCCACCGAACTGACGCTCGACTACCGCCGCAGCGGCCAGGGTCAGATGGTCATTTCCTCGACGAGCAATGATCTGGACCGCCACCGGCATTCCTTCTTCATCGAAGCCGACAGGAACGACCGTCACCGCATAACCCAGCACGTTAAACAACGCGGTACACTCCGCATCAAATGGCGTCAGGAGCGCCAATTTGTGACGCGGCGCAGGTCGGCTGTAGGGAGGATGCAGCATCACCCCATCATCGCCGAGCTGGGCATCTAGCTCATCCCGCAGCCGATCCAAACGCGTCAGGAAGGATGAAAATCCTATCGGGAGTCGGCGCACCAACGACTCACTGAGCATGGTGACCAGCGTCGGCAATACGAAGCTTGAACGACCCAGCGGATACAGCAGCAGCTCACGCAGAATCGACATCCCGCCTTCACCTGCCACCACAGACTCATAGCCATCGGGATTGGCAGCTTGCAGAGCGCTCATCCACAGCACAAAGCCGTTTTCCAGATCATGACCGGACAGAGTCCGTTCACGGGCACCTTCACTACGAAGCGCCGCCGCACACAGATCGACCGCTTCCCTCATCACCGGACGCACCTTGAGCGCCCCGCCACCGGGCCACATGAAGATCCGCAGCGACGAAATCTGAACCGATCCAGGATCGCGCAGTGGCATGCTCTGACACGCGGGATCCTGACCATCGGGACCGGCAATCGCACGCAGAATCGGCATCACATCACCAACCCGCCGACACAGCGGACCAATCACCATGTAACCGTGGGAGTCCTTGGCCGCCGGAAAGTGATCGGTGTTCGGAACCAGTCCAGCCGATGGCTTGTGTCCAACCGTACCGCAGAACGCAGCCGGAATCCGAATCGAGCCGCCAATGTCAGAACCGATGCCAAAAGGAGTCGCGCCGGCGCCCACCAATGCGCCCTCCCCTCCCGATGATCCTCCCGAGGTCCGAGACAGATCCCAAGGATTGCTGGTGCGGCCCCAGATCAGGTTGTGCGTTTCCATCCACAGCCCGCCTTCGGGAACATTGGTCACACCGAGAGGAATTGCGCCCGCTTTGCGAATGCGGGAGACCACCACCGAGTCGTGATCGGCAATGACTCCCTTGCGATGCAGAACCCCACCCGTTTGTGGCATGCCCTTCATCGCCAAGAACTCTTTGATCGAGCAAGGAATCCCGAGCAGGGGCGGTAGCTCCGTGTGATCTGCGCTGTCATAGATCTCATCGGCGCGGTCCGCTTCTCGACGAGCATCAGCGAAGCGATCGACCACGAGTGCGTTGAGGCGCGGATTCACTTCTTCAATCCTCGCGATGTGAGCATCCACAAGCTCCCGCGAGGTTAACGTGCGAGCGCGCAAACGACTCACAAGCTCTGTGACGGAAGCGTCAAGCAGGGAAGGCGTTGCCGACAAAGGAAGCTTCTGTTTTGCGGTCTGTAGAGCATGCATGGCTTACGTCTCGGTGCTATTTGTCATCGGCAATCCGGGCCACCGTCTCGATCATCACCTTGGCAATGGCTGCCGCAAATGGGATATCGAGGTGAGCCACCGTATCGCTTGAAGTATGGTTGTGGGGATTCTGTTCGTTGGGCTTGCCGCTATAGTTGATGCGCTCATTGAACAGCAGGCCCGGGAATCCCAAGTATTCAAAGACCTGGACATCGGTCTGATAGATCGCATTCCGTTCGCTACTGCGTGGCAGATAGAACGGGGTGAGAGCAGGTGCCAGCTTTCGCGACGCATCCATCGCCAGCGCAGCATAGTGAGCCGACGGTGAATGAGCGCTGGGATTCACTTGAAAAGCCGGCGAACCTGCGGGATGCCAACCAATAAAATCGGAGACAAGGACCGCTTTTAAGTCGGTCCTGTCCAACATCAATTTTTCGGCAAAATGCCAGGCTCCCAAGTCATCTGCCGGAAACTCCTCACCCGTCAAGTGAACCAGCCACACATCATGTTGCAACGACAACTGTTGCAAGGACTCTGCAGCGCGCAGTAGCACGGCCGTGGCGGTCGCGTTGTCATCCGCCCCCGGAGTCGTCACCCGCTGTCCGGTTCGCTCAAAGGTATCTTCCTCAACGGCCGTGTCGATGTGATCGGCGAGGACTACGATCGGTAGTGTTTTTCCGTCTCTGGAACCACGGCCTCTGATCTTGGCAATGAGGTTACTCTGCGCGATCCCGCGCCACCCAAAGCGCTGTCGGTGAGTCACGATTCCTAGCTGCTGGTAGCGCTCCTCCAGATAATCAACCAGTCGTTCGAGATCGTGATCGCGCTGGAACGCACCCTTTTTGACAAAGCGCTCGACCCGAGCCGTGATCGGAAACGTCGCTCGTTCCGCGCCAGAAAAAATACGAAGGTCTTGGCGAAATCTCTGCTCAAAGTCAGGTGCAAACGGCTTGGTAAGGAGTGGCTGATCGACCCGCTCCATGGTCGGGGACAACGGCTCCGCATGCCACTCGAGGTCCGGCCAAGACAGCTTGCCCTCACGGACTCCCAAGACCAGCGCAAACGGAGTCTGTCCATCGCGGGCGGGCTGATTCATACAGTATGCCGCAAAGCGAAGCGGCGCAGAGAGTCGCGCCTGTTCCTTCGCCTGCGTATCAGGGTGCGGCCACTTCAGCACGATCGTATCTGTCGCACGATCCACATAGACACAGTTGCCAAATTGCGGCTGAAAGTACAGGTCTTCCGAGACGAGAAAGTCATCGAACAAGACCTTCTGATCATCGCGATCAAACGGATAGCGCAACTGCGGAAGGAGTGGCTTTTGGCCCACCGTTTGATTCCAAAACGGCAGCCAATTCTGTCCATCGACAAGCCACCGCCAAGGTTCTTTGGCACTGGTTCGATAGCGCGCATACACCCAGTTCGGTTGTCCATTCCAATCCTGTGTTGGCCAGATCAAAAGCTCTACCGAAGGAACCCCCAAGGTGCGGCGAATTTTGTCCGCTTGCTCACTCGCGAGCTTTCGCAGCGATGCCGGTAGACGCGGCGCAGCACGACTTGGGACTCCCAACACCAACTCCCGAGGAGTCTGGCTCACAAAGGTTGGGAAGTACTGCCGGGACGTATCGGGAGTGTGAATCCAAGGTTCACTCGGCAGCCCCGAAAGCAGCGCGGGATCGGGAACGGATGGACGTTGGATGATTGCGGCCGGAGCGCCCGCAGCCAGCGCGGCACCACCACACAGGACGCCGAGGACTCCGAACGCTCGCTGCGGTACGATGCTCCTCACGGCTTCGGATTCGCTCCCGGCTGATTCGCAGCCTCGGCAGCATAGATGGCACACAGTTCGATGTAGTGATCTGCGGAGTATTCGATCCAGGTCAGTTCATCGGGGCTGAGCGGACGCTTGATCCGGCCTGGCGATCCCACGACCAGATGACCCGGAGGAATCTTCGTACCGGGAGTCAGGAGTGCCCCGGCACCAATGATGCAGTGATCTCCGACCTCAACTTGATCGAGAATCGTGGACCCCATGCCGATGATGCAGTGATTGGAAACGGTGCAGCCATGTAGCGTCACCGAGTGTCCAACCGTCACTCGATCGCCAACCTCGACCGGAAATCGATTGTGGGTGACGTGGACCACGGTGTTGTCCTGAATCGAGGTCTCACTGCCAATCCGAATGTAGTGAACATCGCCGCGAAGGACCGCACCGTACCAGATCGTCGAACGCGCACCGATGTGAACATCGCCGACGAGAGTGGCGTTGTCTGCAACAAATACGCTGTCATGAACCTGCGGTGAAACACCGCGAAAGCTGCGAATGATGGGCATGAGGAGTCTTTTGTGCTTCTTGGAGCAGAGGCACCCTAGCACGACTCCCACAAGCTGCGAACGATAGAATCTGCCGCTTACTTCGACGAACTCGGCGGATTTTGGGCGGCCAGGATGCGCGCCTTCAAGGTTTCGACGCTCTTAATGGTCTGATCGACCTGGGCCCCATGGATCATAAAGGCGGGAACCGATCCGCCCGGTTCACTGTAGCTCTGGTAGGTAACGAGCGATCCTCCGGCCACACTGGGATCTGGTTCCAGACTCCAGGCACCGTGAATCGCCAGAATCCGAACATGCTTCGGGTCAGGGCCAGGCCCAAGCTCGTTGGCGGTTTCGAAAACCATCTGGAAGCGGTCGTTGCCAAGCACCACTTTCCGCAACCGCATGGTGTAGTCGCGATCAGAGACGACAGGAGTCTGAATCTGATCGTAGAACACAATCTCTGTGTCGTTCTGCTTCAGGATTTGGCGCTTTTTGACCAGTGGCCCCGGCTTCAGCGTGACGGTCCGCCACATGTCCTCGATCAACAGGGCAGGTGCCATCGGAATTCCGATCGAGGCGCGGTACTCGAAAAAGGAAGAGCCCTTCACCGGCCTCCTCTCGACCGAAATGCCGCGCTTGACTTTGTGCTGTTGCCAGGGCTCACGCGAAGTCGCGACAGCATCCAGCGATGTTTCCGCAACAGCCCGGCCAGGCATCGATCCGTTGAGGATTCCCCACAGCGCCAACACTCCCCCCAGGGAGCGAGCACTCATCCAATATCCAGTGCGCACGATACTACTCATCATGCCAGAAACTGCGGCAGAATCAGCAGAGAGTTACTGGGCGGAGCTAGGTTTTTTAGGAAACCATGTCGGAGAAGCTGTGCGGACAGCCCATATATTAGCAATTCTATTTGCGTAATATTGTCAGGTTGCCAATCGCAGCCCCCGCAGACAATCCCTTGGCCACAGCAACTAGGTAGAGTTCGTGGTAGCTGGGGTCGGTTGAACTCAGACCATTCTTGGTCAGCTTGGTGATGTTCAGGCTCTCTGATCCGGCTGTCGCCCCCCGGGTGTTGCCCTCGTAGTCGCCGCCAAAGGCAGCGGTGTTCCGGAGTCCGAGGATGACCCCAAAGCCCCATTCCGAGCCGCCGCCCACCTGCGCACCAAAGGTCACGCTCTTGAACTCAAGCGCCACGTTCGGTTCCGAGCTCGAAAGATAAGCGGCACCTTTGCCCTTCTTCACCTTGACCAGAAAGCCACCTTCCCCCATTTGGTACGCGAAAATTCCGTTGAGCGTCGCATCCTTGGAGAAGGCACCAATTTTGCCGTTTTCGAACGCCGTGCGCAGTCGAGAGAGCGCCAGATCGCGACGGTCAGCCGGCATGCCGATGTCATCGGCGAGCCTGCGTGCGTGCTTTTCGAGCGACTCATAGCTGCGGTCGTGAACGATGGTTGCTGACACCTGACTTTTCGCATGCACCGCAGGGTCAGCGGCCACCACGCCAAGCAGTCCCAATACGGACAATGACAGACGCCACTGGGGCCGGATGGCAACCGCCAGCGGGTGACTAGCGAACGAAACAGAACGGCTTTGGGAAGTGGTCATGGCTTGTCTCGGATACGGTTGATGCTCGAGATAATAAACGCAATCGCAGCGGCGCGGATGTCGTGTCGGCTCGCTTTGGATTAAGCTAGCCGCATGCTGCTTGCGGTGGACATCGGCAACACCAATATCGTCTTCGGAGTCTTCGACGGAGCGACGTTGCTTACCCATTTTCGCGTCGAGACTCGCAAGGCTCGCACCGAGGATGAATACGCGGCCCTGCTTCACTCGATGTTCACACTGAGTGGCCTCCCGTTTCGCGCCGGTCCACAGCGTGACACGCCGAGTGATGAGCAACGCGCCACTGACGCAGGCCCGGGGCGCAGCGATGGGCAGCTGGTCGCCGTATCGGCCCAACCCAGTGAACGCGGCATTACCGCAGGCATTCTAGCGACGGTCGTTCCACCAGTTCTCAATGCGTTTCAGCGGCTGTTCCGTCGCTACCTACACATCGAACCGGTGGTCGTCGGACCAGGCTCGAAAACAGGCATGCCGATTCTTTACGAGAACCCGCGTGAGGTCGGTGCCGACCGCATCATCAACGCCGTCGCTGCATACGAGCGTCACCGTGCTGGTTGCCTGGTGGTCGACTTCGGCACCGCCACCACCTTCGACGTGGTAACCCCCAAAGGCGAGTATCTCGGTGGCGCAATTGCACCCGGCATTGGCATCAGCGCCGACGCACTATTCCATGCAGCGGCCAAACTGCCTCGCGTCGAGCTGGCCCGGCCACGCTCGGTCATCGGCAAAAACACCGTCACAAGCATGCAGTCGGGCCTGGTCTATGGCTACGTTGGACTCGTCGACGGAATCGTCGAGCGGATGCGTGCCGAGGTGGATTTTCCGCTCAAGGTCATCGCCACCGGTGGACTCGCCCCCCTCATCGCCAAGGACAGCCGAACCATCGAAGAGTGCGACGAAATGCTGACCCTCACTGGCCTTCGTTTGATCTACGAACGTGAGCAAAGGCGGAGCAGCCGGTTATGAGTGACCAGCGGGTTCACAGCGATGATCCGGACGATGGCGAGGGGCCCGTCCGCCATGACTCAATGACGACACGGGTCATCTCCTGGATTCTGATCGGGCTGTTTGTCGTGATCATTGCCAATGAAGCCCGCCGCTGGCTGTCGGTTCCATCGTCGCCTCCGCAGGGAGGCCGCAGCGCTCCCGATTTTTCGGTGCCGCGCATTGATGCCGCCGCGTCTCCCGGCGAGCGTTTCGAGTTGTCGGCCCAGCGCGGTCATCCGGTGCTGATCGATTTTTGGGCAACCTGGTGTGGGCCGTGTAAAGAGTCGCTGCCGCTCATCGACCAAGTTCATACCCAGCTTCAACCACGCGGGCTGCGCACGATTGCCATCGAAATTGATGGTGCCGAGGCCAAAGCCAAGCAGTTCGCGATGGCACTCGGACTCAAGCTGCCCATTGGTAGCGATCCCGGCACCGTCTCCGCACGCTACGGAATCACCCAGATCCCCGTCACTGTCCTTATCGACGCAGAAGGCCAAGTCCGGCAGATTTTTCGCGGCGTTCACAGTGCCGAAGAGCTGACTCGTGCCATCGAGGCCGTCGGCCTGCGCTGATCATGTCCGATTCAAAGCCCGAGCCACCATCGACAGATCCTGTCGCGATCGTCCCCAGTTCGGTCGGGCCAGCCAAGCGTCCGATGGCCAAGGCCGCGCTGCTGCTATCGCTGGCGACGCTGGTTTCGCGTGTTTTGGGACTCCTCCGTGAGCAGGTCTTTGCCGCGCTCCTCGGTGCGGGCTACTACGGCGATGCCTTTACGATGGCCTTTCGACTCCCGAACCTGCTGCGCGATCTATTCGCCGAGGGAGCACTCTCAGCGGCCTTTCAGCCCACTTTCATCGAAACCCGCAAGAAGTCTGGCCCCGAGTCAGCCTTCGCGCTCGCCAACGCCGTCACCACGCTCCTGCTGCTCGTCGTCGGCATGCTGGTCCTAGGCGGAACCGTCTTTGCGCCCCAGCTTGTAGATACCTGGGCGGCGGGATATTCGCAGATCGCGGGGAAGGCCGAGCTCACCGTCCTACTCACCCGCATCATGATGCCATTTCTGCTGCTGGTGTCTGTCGCTGCGGTGGCGATGGGAATGCTTAACGCTGAGCAGCGATTTCTGCCCCCTGCCCTGGCCCCAGCCCTGTTCAATCTGTCGGCGATACTCGTCGGAGGAACGCTGTGGCTGCTCGGAATCGGAAGAACCCGCACGGCGGCGATTGCCTGGGCCGCAGCGACGATGCTCGGCGGGCTCTTGCAGCTTCTCGCGCAGTGGCTGCCGCTGTTTCGGAGCGGCTATCGGGTGCGACTCGGCACAATGTTTTCGCATCCGGGGCTCCGACCGATGCTGTGGGCAATGGCACCCGCCACGATTGGGCTCGCCGCAACCCAGGTCAACATCTACGTCAGCTCTTCGTTTGCATCGCAGCAAGATGGCGCAGTGACGTGGCTCCAAGTCGCGTTTCGATTGATGCAGCTCCCGATTGGGATGTTCGGAGTCGCCATCGGAACGGTCGCACTCGCCCAAGCCGCCGACAGCGCCAGCGAGTCCAACCTCCGCACCGCCCTCGACGGAGTCCGCGACACGATGCGCCGAGGGCTACGCCTGACGACATTTTACACACTCCCGACGGCAGTGACCTTGTGGGTACTGGCGGAGCCGATCCTGCGCGTCATCTATCAGCACGGGGCTTTTACCGCTTCCGACACCGAGCATGCGGCAGCGGCGCTGCGCTACTACTCGATCGGGCTACTTTGTTATTCGGGAATCAAGGTCGTCGCGCCGGTCTTTTACGCGTTAAAGCGAGCCCGGATTCCGATGCTGGCATCGCTTCTGGCGGTGCTGTGCGGCGTGCTGTGGAACATCGTGTTCCACAAAAGCTTCGGCTATCTGGCGTTGGCGCTCGGGACGACCATCACCGCCAGCGTAAACTTTGGCGTGCTGCTGCTGTCGTTCCGGCGCAGGTACGGCACACTGCTCCGCGAAGGCGATGGCAAGGCGCTTTTCCAGATCGCGGTGCTGTCTGGGCTGTCCGGCGTAGTCATGTCTGGGACGGTGTGGGCCTACAAAACTGCCACAGGCCACGGCACGCTCGCCACATCTACAGCGGGAGCGATCGCGCTACTCACAGCCGCACTGCTGCTGGGAGGACTGACTTACGTGGGATTGGGGAAGCTAGCGAAGCTAGCCGAGGTCGAAGAAGTACTCGCCGTTCTCAACCGCCGTTTGAGGCGGTAGACGAACAGAAGTAGTTATGGGCCAGTGAGCGTCGCCGACCAGTTCACGTTGCAGGCGCTGACCTGGCTGCAGCTACCAGCGGTGACCGAGCCCCACTGGCTGCGGTCCTGGGAAAACTTGTCGATCTTGATGGTGTTCTTCGCGGTCACCGTAATATCGATCGTGGTGCTCGAGGTCCACTGGCACTTGCCATCATTGAAGGCGATGCCGGTCGACTTGAGCTGGCCCTTGTTGAAGGACACCATGCCGCAGCCGATGAGCACAGGCTGGCCGGAGGTGACCACCGTCTCGAAGCAAAGGTTACCCATCGCATCGTTGTAGACGTGGCGCTGCGACCCATTGAGGGCCGTCTGGGCCGCAACCGGGTCGATGACACCACAGGTGGTGCTGACGGTGCTGGTCGCGCTCTGGGTATAGTTGGCGCTCTGCACCTGGAACGGGGTGACGCCGCCGTCAATGCCGCCATCAAACAGGCTGTCAATGCCACCGCAGCCGAGAGCAAGCAGAACCGGGGCAACAAGCAATCCAAGTTTCTTCATCGTGAACTCCTTTGGTCTGGTAACTAAGGTCCAACAACTAGGCCCCTCTGATGGGGGCCCTTTAAGACTTACATACCAGCGGCAGCGTTGCCCGGGGCGACCTTGACCGCATTGGTCTGGCTACCCACGGGGGCCGAAGCGTCCTGCTTCGGAGCGAGCGGGGCGGCCTTGGCGGCGGGCTTGCCTGCGGGCTTGGCGGCGGGCTTGGCGACAGCCTTCGGATCGACCGGAGGAACCGCAGCGGCGGGCTGGCAGGTGGCCAGCTTGGCATCGGCTTCCTTGAGCTTGTTCTCGGCATCGGTCAGCTTGGTCTGGGCATCCTTGGCGTCCTGGGTGGCCTTGTCGATCTGACCCTTCATCAGGTCACGCTCGGCAGTCGCCTTGGCCAGCTCGACCTTGGTCTTATCGAGCTCTTCCTTCGACTGGTCGCAACCAGCGAACAGAGCCATCCCCATCACAAGCGCCATCACCGACTTCATAGACGTCAGAGCTTTCATCGATCTCTCCTTTTGGACTCTAGGTCCTTCACTTTATCCAAAGTCTAGGGCCAGCGGGGCCCCTTCGCTTTTACCCAGGCACCTAGCACGTTCTGGGCCAACTTCCAAAAAACCCGACACCTCGGGACACCCCGTGGTTCCAAGCCTAATACACGCGCTCATGGGGCAAATGATCCCTTGGAGAACGGAAGTGCTGGAATGGTGCGTACTGTAAAAAGTTGGATACACGGCTGGTGTAGACGCACGCAAAGTCTTCGACTTGCTGACCGAACCGGGAGTTCTCAGCAGCCGCTTTGAGCAGAGGCCCCCAGAACGGGTTGAAGGCCTGCTCAATCTGGTGCTCGAGGCGATCCATCTCATCATCGGTTTGACGAATGTGGGCCCGCATTGCCTCGCTGTGTTTTCGTAGCTCGCATTGGGCTTGCTCGAGCGTCTTTTCCCGCGACTCCTCCGACACGATGTGAAGCTGTGGGTCATCCTGCGCCATGCTGCGCAACCGCTGCCCCAGAAGCTGTTCGTAACGCAGTTCTGCCTCGACGCGATGCCGGGTGCGCTCCAAGACTTCGAGTCGCTGAAGCTGTTCTTCGACGAGTCGCTGCTGTAACAGTTCGTCTTCTAGTTCCTGGATGATCATCGCGGTACGCCACACCGACGCACGCTTGGCTCGATACATGTCGCCATAGATGTGGTCACCGATGTACAGGACGCGGTCACCACGCAGCCCCAGCAATCGATCCAGCGCCTGGACGTTGCCGCCTTGGCACAGTCGGCCTCGCGACGGAGGCTCATGCCCGCCCAGCTCGCCACGGACTTTGCCATCGCAATCGAGTGCAAGCAGGCGCGACTGTTCAGTGAAAAACGACGGCTTCTTGGCATCGACGACAATTACATCAAAGTAGCTGCGCCACGAGGAATAGCCAGGTAGCCGCTTGTCAAGCAAATACGACATCACCGCTTGGGTGTAGTCGAGCCCACTGTTGGTCAGAAGAAACAGCCGCTTCCCCGCCGAACGAAAGCGATGCAGCGTCGCA
>ERZ724517.1002-NODE-1002-length-16169-cov-4.933040_pt1 | contig 16169 bp, 10 predicted proteins | sample MGYA00376050_ERZ724517 | MGnify/ENA primary metagenome ERZ724517 (study PRJEB28724, sample SAMN07190886) | activated sludge metagenome | isolation source: activated sludge of sewage treatment plant in Hong Hong | place: USA: Christiansburg, Virginia | collected... | reverse complement strand
ACCATCCCAAGGCTCCGTCTGCTTCGGGCGTTTTTGCAAGTGATCAATGCCGAAAGTGTCCGGCTCGGATTTCATCAACCAATAATTCATGATGATCTACTTTTTTAAAATTTATTCTTGCACCAGTTTTTCCATTTCTGGCAAGCTCAGGTGGCGCGCGTCTTTGCCCTTGACCAGATAAATTACCTGCTCCGCAATATTGCGGGCATGATCACCGATGCGCTCGAGTGAACGCAATGCCCACAAGACATTCAGCACACGGGAGATGGTGCGTGGATCTTCCATCATGAACGTAATCATCTCGCGCATGGCAGAGCCATATTCCATATCCACTTCCTTGTCTTCACGCGCCACTGACAACGCCAACTCTGCATCATAGCGGGCAAACGCGGTCAAGGAATTGCGCACCATATGGCAGACATGGCTGCTGATATGGCGTATTTCGGTGTACCCACGCGGCGAGTCACCTTGCTCTGACAGGATAATCGCCATCTTGGCAATTTTTGATGACTCATCACCGATACGCTCAAGGTCACGTACAATTTTTGCCACCGCCAATACCATGCGTAAATCGCTAGCGGCAGGTTGTCTACGCGCGAGAATTCGCGTGCATTCTTCATCAATGCTGATTTCAAAATTGTTGCTATGGATTTCTGCTGCCAGCACGCGCTGCGCAAGATCACTATCGGCAGATTCCAGGCTTTCCACACAATCAGCCAGTTGCTGTTCTACCACACCGCCCATTTGCAGCAAATGCGCCTTCAGCGCTTCCAGATCCGTATTGAACTGGCGGGAGATGTGCTGATCAAAATTCAGGTTATCCATGTCTATCCCCTATTAACCGAAACGGCCAGTGATGTAGGCTTCTGTGAGTTTGTGTTGCGGATTGGTAAAAACGCGCTCAGTATCATTCACTTCAATCAATCGGCCAAGATGGAAATAAGCAGTACGCTGTGACACACGCGCCGCTTGCTGCATAGAGTGCGTGACAATGGCTATCGTATAATTTTCAGATAATTCGGCAATCAATTCTTCTATTTTTGCTGTCGCAATCGGATCAAGTGCAGAACACGGCTCATCCATCAAAATCACTTCCGGGTTCACCGCGATAGTTCGCGCGATACACAGGCGCTGCTGCTGACCACCCGATAAGCCGGTTCCCGGTTGGTCCAGCCGATCTTTTGCTTCTTCCCACAAACCGGCACGACGCAAACTCTTTTCGACAATCTCATCAAATTCAACACGGCGTGAAGCCAAACCATGTATGCGTGGGCCATACGCCACATTTTCATAAATAGACTTTGGAAAAGGATTCGGTTTCTGGAATACCATGCCGACGCGCGCGCGCAAAGGCACAACATCCATCTCGCCATAAATACTTTCGCGCTCCAGGCATATCTCGCCTTCTACACGGCAGCCGACAATGGTGTCATTCATGCGGTTCAGGCAACGCAATAGCGTGGACTTGCCGCAGCCGGAAGGCCCGATCATCGCCAGCACTTCATTCTTGGCAATATCCAGCTCCACATTGTAAATAGCCTGTTTTTCACCGTAAAAGACATTCGCATTACGAATCGTCATTTTAGGCTCTTCGACTAACGGCAAGCCGACAGTTTTTTCAGGGTATGCGATATCTTTCATATTACCTACTCTTGTTTAAAGATATTACCAGCGTCTTTCAAGTTTGTTGCGCAACCAGACCGCCAGTGCATTCATCAACACCAGAAATGCCAGTAACACCATGATGGTTGCCGACGTGCGTTCAACAAATGCGCGTTCTGGTGAATCGGCCCACAGGAAAATTTGCACCGGCAAGACCGTCGCAGCATCAGTAATTCCATGGGGAACATCCACAATAAACGCTACCATACCGATCATCAGCAATGGTGCTGTTTCACCCAGCGCACGCGCCATACCAATGATCGCGCCTGTGAGCATACCCGGCATAGCCAACGGGATAACATGTTGTGTAACTGTTTGCATCGGAGAAGCACCAACACCCAGAGCTGCCTCACGGATAGACGGCGGCACTGACTTGATAGCAGCACGGCTCGAGATGATGATGGTGGGCAGCGTCATGAACGTCAGCACCAGACCACCAACCAGCGGCACCGAGCGCGGCAACCCAAAAAGTCCGATAAACACTGCAAGGCCAAGCAAACCGTAAATGATCGATGGTACCGCGGCAAGATTATTGATGTTGATCTCGATAAAATCAGTGAAGCGATTTTTCGGAGCGAACTCTTCAAGATACACAGCGGCTGCCACCCCAATCGGGAATGAAAGCAAGAGCGTAACCATCAAGGTTAGTGCTGAACCTGCCAAGGCACTGCGAATTCCTGCCTGTTCCGGTTCACGTGAATCACCGAATTCAAAAAAACCGTGATTAAAACGCTGCTCCATCTGCCCACTGGCAAGCCACTGCTCTATCCAACCTGTCTGCTGGTCACTTAAAATCCTTTCGTTTTCAGCCAGATTCATCCCGCGTAAATGTTTGATAAAGGTATCCGTGCGGTCATCTGCCAACACCCATAGCGTGACTGGCTGACCCAGTTTGTCGGGATTTCCTTTCAACACAGCAAGCACGCTGTCTCCCGCTGAAGAACTGAGCAGTGCTTTTGCTGCTTTCTTGTCAACACGGCTGCTGATTTCCGGAAACCTTGTTTGTAATGCACGCGCCAATACTGCATCAACGTTCGCCCCCTGTACTGCATTCCCGTCTGCTGACGAAATGCCCAGCACTTCAGGATCCAGCACTACATCCAGCTGTATCCACGTCTGTTTAAATGCAGGAATCCCTTTGCTGAAAATATCCGTGAACAGGACAACCACGCAGGCAATACCGAATAACACTGACAGCAGCCCCAACGCGCGGAACAATTTCTCCTTGCGATAACGACGCTTCAGACTGGCATAAACCTTGTCGCGAGTAATAGTATGGCGATCATTGTCATTCATGGATGTATTGTTTACAGATGCATCATTCATGGGCAGATCACTCATACTGTTCGCGATATTTCTTCACAATGTGCAGCGCCAGCACATTGAACAACAGGGTCACCACAAATAGCACAAGCCCCAATGCAAACGCAGCCAGCGTCTTGGCGCTGTCAAACTCCTGGTCTCCAACTAGCAAGGTAGCAATTTGCGCAGTCACGGTGGTGACGGATTCAAATGGATTGGCTGTGAGGTTTGCCGCAAGGCCAGCTGCCATTACCACAATCATGGTTTCACCAATTGCGCGACTCACTGCCAGCAATACGCCTCCGACAATACCGGGCAAGGCTGCAGGAATAATGACCTTGATGATCGTTTCTGATTGCGTGGCACCGAGTGCATAGCTGCCATCACGCATTGCCTGTGGTACAGCATTAATAACATCGTCAGACAACGAAGAAACAAACGGGATGATCATGACGCCCATTATCAGCCCCGCTACTAACGCACTTTCCGATGAGACGGCAAAACCGAAATCAACACCAAGATCACGCACCAGTGGCGCAACGGTCAAGGCAGCAAAAAAGCCGTACACCACTGTCGGGATACCGGCCAGCAATTCCAGCAGTGGCTTCATCGTGCGACGCATCCTGAAGCTCGCATATTCGGACAAATAAATAGCCGACATCAAACCTGCCGGCACCGACAGCGCCATGGCAATCAAAGAAATCAGCAAAGTGCCTGTGAATAACGGCACAGCGCCAAAAGCCCCCGACGACCCCGCCTGATCAGCACGGATAGCAATCTGAGGTGTCCACTCCAGGCCAAACAGAAATTCATGAACCGGCACCAACCTGAAAAAACGCACCGATTCGAACAGAACAGAAACGATAATACCCAACGTAGTAAATATCGCGATCAAGGCACAAGACAGCAGGAAAATCTTGCCAAATTTCTCCACTTCCACTCGGGCGCGCAGGCCTGGCTCAATGCGGTAGAGCGACAACAACAAACCAGCAACAGCCAATACCAACAAGAATATTTCAACTATTGCATACCCGCGGATCGTCAGTTCACGATAAACCGCACCAGCTGACAGAATCGCTTCCGGCTGACCGCCACCAGCATTTCCGGCAGCAACGTTCTTGATGGTATTGAGCAGGATTTCAAGTTCCGTTGGCGGCAACTGCTGTTGCGCCACAGGCAAGCTATCAACAAACCACGCAGTGATAATGGCATTACTGGACAGCAGCCATAATGCAGACAGCATCAAGGCAGGCACACCACACCACACTGCCGCTAACAGACCGTAATACATTGGCAAGGAATTGAGGTGGCGGATACCTCCCAGCGCCGCGCCATACTGCAAGGAACGACCACGTCCCATAAAGTAGGCAACAACTACCAGAATCAGCAAACTTGCGTAGAAAAGCCCAACTGTCATCGTCTCACTACCTGCCTGAAATCACATATCTGTTATCTGGTAAAAGTCGATAAAAAAAGTCAGTAGCAATACTGCCACTGACTTTTCCATTCCCTTCTGAAACGTTACTTGGTCAACGCTTCCATCACCGTTAACGCCGCCACATCAGCACGCGCCTTGTCAGCACCTGCCTTATCCAGCGGGATCAGGCCTTTTTCAACCAGATAGCCATCTGCACCCATGCTCTTGTCACTCATGAACTCTTTGGCAAATTCATGCATACCCGGAACGGTGCCAATATGGCCTTTTTTCATATAAACAAACATCGCGCGCGAAACCTTGTAGTCTCCGGAAGATACAGTATCCGCATCAGGCTTGATGCCCTCAATCGCAACTGCCTGCACCTTGTCCAGATTTTCTTCCAGAAAGCTGTAACCGAATACACCAAACGCATTCTTGTTAGTGGACAACTTCTGGACAATCAGGTTGTCATTTTCACCGGCCTCAATAAACGCACCGTCTTCACGGATGCTTTTGCACTTCTTGGCGTAGTCATCCTTGTCAATTTTTTCCAGATTGCCGAGCCATGCATACTCCTTACAGCTGTGTTCAATAACCAGCTCCACAAAGGAATCGCGTGTGCCTGATGATGGCGGCGGCCCGATCACTTCGATTTTGACATCCGGCAGCGATTTGTCGATATCCTTCCAGGTCATGTACGGATTATCGACCAATTTTTCTTCACCATTTTTAGCTGGCACCTGTTTGGCCAACGCCAGATAAATCTGTTCGCGCGTCAGGTTCATCGGCGCGTTGCCCTTGGCATGCGCTACTGTCAGGCCGTCAAAACCGATAGGCATCTCAACGATCTCCTTGACACCGTTCTCGGCACATTTTTCCTGCTCGGATTTTTTCATGCGGCGTGAAGCATTGGTGAAATCCGGAGTATCCAGTGACATGCCCGCACAAAACAGTTTCATACCACTACCGGTTCCGGTGGATTCCACTTTAGGGGTTTTCATGCCGGTAGATTTGCCAAAACGCTCGGCCACTACTGTGGAGAAAGGGTACACCGTGGAGGAGCCGACGATGTTGATGGTGTCGCGACCCTGGGCCTGGACGGCACCGGTGGCAGAAGCCGCAATAGCGGCCGCAAGAACAAGCAATTTTTTCATGATCAATATCTCCAATGAGCGCAGCTGTGGCAGAGTTTTTCTGACCGATGCCAGCTTAGGTACCCGTGGTGACAAGACTATGAACTAAATATGACAGTATTGTGACAATGGCTGATCTGCCCTGATCAGGCCGCCGCTTGCCCTATGGGCCAGCGGCTTCACTGGCCTCCTTGCCAGAAATCACCTCCGCCACCCCGGCTTTTGAGAACCCCCCAAATGCGGCAAAGGGAGAACCAAGCAATACATCGTCATAACCGTCGCTGTTGTGGTCATCGCCACCCGCCACTGCAAAGCCTGCCTGACCCGCCTTGTAGCGGCCATCGTAGGTAAACACTGTTGCACCTGTGTCGGCGCGATGCGTACTGGCCTGGCCTGCATCTACCAGCTTCTTGCCCTCCAGGGTGACAACATCCGCTTTGGGCGCCCCCGCCACAAAATCAATGCCATCGGCAGCGTTCACATCGCCAGCCACTGCCAGCGCACTGCCAAAACGGGCACCGCTTTGGGGGCTAGTTGCATGAGCCGTATAGGTTGAAGCGCCTGTGCCATCAGTAAACAAAGCCACTTGCCCGGCATCACTGTATTTCTTGCTGGTAGTCACATCTGCCCTGGGTGAGCCGACTAACAGATCAGCAAAAGCATCTGCCCCGTTATTGATGGCCGTTTGCGCAAAGCCAAAATTGTCGCCTTTCGCTACGCCGTCCAGCCGTACTACCAGACCGTAGGCTGGCGCACTGGTATAAACGTACACACTGCCTGCGTCCGTGCGCGGCTTGCCCGTCATGCCGTCCAGCGGGTCGTGTTTGTAAGCACTAACAGCCACTTCACTCACTGCGTTATGGTCGAGATCGGAACCCGCCGCCACGCTGTAGCCAAAATAATCGCCCTTGGCTTCACCTTCAAACTTGTGCAGCAGGCTGCCTGTTTGCCCTGAGTACACGTACGCTGCGCCCACGTCCTTGACCGGCTTCAGCGTGACCGGATCCACCTTGTCTGCTTTCCAGGCACCAACCAGCAGGTCGTCATGTGTATCGGCATCCACGTCGCCAGCACCTGCTACTGCTATACCAAACCCGTCGCCAGCGGCTTCACCCGTCACGGTAAACAGCGGCGAATAATCCGCGCCGGAATACACAGTGACTGCGCCGCGATCCTTCACCAGCACCTTGCCGGTCACACCGTCCAGTTGGTCTGCTTTGGGTGAGCCTATAGCAAAATCCGGCGTGCCATCGTTATCCACATCGCCCGCTGCTGCCACCGCACCGCCAAATTCGTCACCCTTGGCCTCACCGTTGAACGTGTGCAGGATCGCCAGCGTCTGGCCAGATGAGAGGTACGCAGAACCGACATCGGCAGAACGTTTGCTGTCACCCGCCAGCACCACATCATTTTTGGGCGCACCTACCAGCGTATCGGCATAACCATCCCCGTCGACATCCCCCACGATGGCCACACTGTAACCTGCTGCATCGCTGGAGCTGTCCCCACTCACGCGGTTGAGCAGGAAAGGGTCAAGCGGGAATGGATCATCGCCATCCAGCACGCCGTCATTATCATCGTCCGGGTCTGCGTTATTGCCGATGCCATCGTCATCGGTATCCACCGATTCGGTAGGATCGAGCGGAAACGCATCGTCCACATCGTCCACGCCGTCATTGTCATCGTCGTCATCACACGCATTGCCGAATTCATCGGTATCGGAATTGATCTGGTCAGCGTTGGCTTCGTACTGGCAGTTATCGATCGTATCCACTACGCCATCGGCATCGTCGTCGTCAAACAGGTAACGCAACAAAGCCACCACACTTTTACCTGCGAGATACGTGTAGCCAGCGACTACCACCTGGCCATCGGCCTGTTGCACCACGCCATTCATGCCCAGTGAATTGCTGGATGACGTAGTGAGCTTTCCGCCCACCCCGAAACCTGTATCCAGACTGCCATTGGTGTTGTACCGCACCAGGAATGCGTTGCCGCTGCTGCTACTGCCAGACACCAGCAACTTGCCATCAAACTGCTGGATAACGCCGGTAGCGATATCGTCATTGCCACCGAAGTCGGTCAATACCTTGCCATCACCGCCAAAACTGCTATCGAGTGAACCGTTTGACAAATATCGCGCCACGGCAATGTCGTAATCCACGCCATCCGAACTGGTACCCACCACCACCAACTTGCCATCTTTTTGCTGGATAGCGGCACGGGCAACTGCATCATCGCCAGTGCTGAACGACGTGGTGAGTTTGCCGTCTGCGCTGAAGCCTGTGTCCAGCTTGCCCGCAGCGGTATAACGCACCAGCGCAAAATCACGGGTTCTGGCAGTGTTAACCAGAACACTGGCCTCTCCTACCAACAAGACTTTGCCATCTGTTTGCTTGGCAATCGCAAAGGCCTTGTCTGTGCCATTGCCAATGTCTGTCAGTAACCCGCCGCCGGAACCGAAGGCACTATCCAGTTCGCCATTGCTTTTCAGGCGCAGCAACATGAAATCTTCTACGTTGGTACCAGCGGTACTGGTATAACCCGCCACCCATGCTGAACCATCGCTGCGGGAGGCCACCGCAAAAGCACGCGCTGGCGCTGTCCCTATCCTGACCGTTGCCACACCGTCACTACTGAACGATGAATCCAGGGAACCATCTGTTGCCTTGATGCGGACGACTGCCACTTCGTCAGTCGTGCTCGTGGCTGTCCATCCCGCCGCCAGCAATTTTCCATCCGATTGCCTTGCCAGTGCAGCAGCACGAATGCCATTGCCATAAGAAACAATGCTGGCACCATCGCCACTAAAATCGGTATCCAGCGAACCGTTAAACGCGTTGTAGCGGAGCAAGACCAGACTTTTTTCACTGGTGGCAGGATTGGTGTTATCCACGTATCCCGCTACCACCAGTTTGCCATCCGGCTGCTGGATGACCGCTTCCGCACTAGCGCCATAAGCACCGAAACCGGACATCACCAACCCGTCACCGCCAAAGCTGGTGTCCAGCTCGCCGGGAAGTGCAGCAAACGCGCTGCTAGTTGCTACAGCAACAGAGGCAAGCAGCAAGCAAGGCAGTGCAAATCGGGAAGTTAACATTGGAAAAATCCGGTTGTTTCACTTGCCAGCATGGTAATGGCAAAGTGACAGGCAGACCAAACGTCTACTGACCAGCGGCTGTTTCTGCCGCCACAAAGCCAAATGTCATGGCGGGGCCGAGCGTGGAGCCCGCACCTGCATAAGAGCGCCCCATCACGGCAGCGGAACAATTTCCACAGGCAAACAAATTTTCAATGGTGCTGCCATCTTCACGCAACACACGCGCATCAGCATCGGTGAGCAATCCACCTTTGGTGCCGATATCGCCAGCCACCACCGGCACGGCATAAAACGGCCCGGTTTCCAGCGCACCCAGATTCGGGTTCACATGCCCTGCCGGATCGGAATAATAATTATCGGAAGGATTGCCACCGCGCCCGAAATCCTCATCCACGCCTGTCTGTGCAAAACGGTTGAAACGCATCACGCTGCGCTGCAGGTTCTGTGCATCCACACCGATCCTGTGCGCGAGTGCAGACAAGGTATCGCCTTTGTAGATCAGCCGGTTCCAGTATTTTTCAGGCACCACGGAATCCGGCATCATGGTGGACGGATAAATCGCACCAGCCACCGCTGTTTTTTTGCGGTAACGCGCATCAAAAATCATCCAGCACGGCACAGCATTGCGCTCGCCTTCAATATGGTTGGCGTACATGCCATTCACCACATCAATATACGGTGCCGCTTCATTGGTAAAACGCTCGCCCTTGCTGTTCACAAACATGCTGTGCGGCATGCCTTTTTCAAATACCAGCGCATGTGCCGGCGCAGAACCGGGCACCAGTGCTGCAGGCGACCACCATGCATCGTCCATCAATGCCAACGCCGGCTGCAGTGGCGCGGCCATGGCGAGTGCATCACCGGTGTTGTGCTTGTTGGCGGCCGACCAGTCTGTGGATGTAGGCTTGGGCAGATAGCGCTGACGCAATACCGGATTATTTTCGAAACCACCGGTGCCCAGCAACACACCGCGTCTGGCATGCACGGTGATGCGTTTCCCGTCGCGTTCGATAATCGCGCCGACCACTTTTTCATTTTCCACCAGCAATTCTTTTGCCGGGCTGTTTAACCAGAGTGGCACGCCGCGTTTTTTCAACGCCAGTCGCAGCGGCGCCACCAACGCATTGCCCAACGTCACGCGTGTGCTGCGCGGGGCGATCAGGCGCAATGGAAAACCTGCAAAGTACAGCGCTGCATTTTTTATCATGGTGAGATAAACGCGAGAGTCTCCCCGCACGGCTTTGTAGGCATCCGCAGCACTCATGTGGAACAGGCCGAACGTCACGCAAGCAGGATGCGGCGCACGCAATTGCCGCAAATCCCAACCGAGTTTGAGTGTGCTGAAGCGACGCGCTTCCAGCGTGCGTGCACCGGGTTTTGCGCCGGGCACATCGGGGTAGTAATCACAATATTCTGGCAGCGCATTGCAGGTGAGATCGCCACGGTCATCGAGATATTCCAGCATCTCGGCGCCCTTGCGGATAAACATCCGCAAGCGCGATTCGTCCACCTCTCCTTTGGTCAGATGCGTGAGGTACGTCAGCGCCTCGTCTTCGCTGTCGCTGACACCCGCCGCTGCCATCAGGTGATTGTTGGGAATCCAGAGGCTACCGCCCGACATGGCGGATGTGCCGCCATAAAAGCCGCTCTTCTCCACCACCAGCGTGTTAAGGCCAAGATCATGCGCACGGATCGCACCGGTCAACGCACCGGCGCCGGTACCCACCACGAGAAAATCAACAGTTACCGAATCTTGCGACAGCACTGACTACAGCTCCGCTTCACAACAACAGAGCGATGATCATAGCCAGCTGGGTAGGCGACTGACAGACGCAGATCAACCTAAGCGGAATGTGGGGTAGATCCTCGTAGGGGTGCCGCTTGCTGCGCCCACCTAGCCTACCAATGGCGAGCGCCAAAGGATTACTTCGCCGGTGCAGCTGCCACCTCAACAAATGATTTGCTGGCCACTTTCTCGTTCACAAACACAATGGTGATCTGGTGCTTCTCATCTTTCCACACTGATGCACCCGCTGTAATACCGAGTACGCCACCGCCCTCGGACGATTGCGGTTCCCCAAGAATTTTTACCACGTCAGCATACGGCATCGCGTCCGTAATCTTGTTGAAGTTTTCCTGCGTGAGTTTTGAGCCGCATGCAACAAGGCATACAGTGAGCAATACAGCAGAAGCAAAGCGGACGACAGGCTTGATCATGGCAATTCCTTTTATGAAATGAAAATTACAGTTTGACGGATTGGCGCAACGCTTCCATGGCGGCATGGCGCTGTTCAGCTGTCATCGGCTGGTGAATCTGTTCTGGCAGCGCAGGCACGGTGGGCATACGCAGTGTTTCACCACGCGCTACACGCTCACACAATTCCCGGTAATGTTTTTCAAATACAGGAAACGCAGTTTTTTCAGTCTGGCTGTTCAGGAAAAACCAGTCACTCGCTGCCCCAGCCAGATATACCGCCGGGTGTGACCAACGTTGTTCCACTTTCGGTGACGGCGCAAGACACGCTTCACGATACGCATCGCGCGCATCCGGCAATCCCAGCGCATTGGCACCAAGATATTTGAGCACGCCATGCACGGTGGGCAAGTATTCGGATTCCTGCGTCACGCGGCGCACGGCCGCGAGAAGCTGTTCGGGTTTGTAATCCTTTAAGTGTGAAAACCAAAGCCGGCGTGCATACGTCAACTTTTCAGCATTCGGAAACGCCTTTTGAAACTGGTTGTGATATACCAACTCGAATTCTGCAAACATCTGATCAATCGCAGCTGCCATTGCACTTTTGACATCGGCTGCAGTAGAAACATCAGAGACCATCTGCCCAGCTGCGATCGGTGTATTTTTGGATGAATCCATCGGTCTCCCCTTGCCACGGCTGCTGGTGACGGCGCGCCCAGCGGTATTTTACATGGTGCAAAAATTTGCTGTTCCAACTGCTGTGTACTTGTTTGCTATCCAGCCAGTACAACACAAACTCACTGACCTGCGCACGTGCAAACGTTTCATCAATCGCGGCCATCTGCAAAATATCATACACATCGAGTGATGGCTGCCAATCGGCTGTGATCGGCCGCGGCGTGGGATCATTGGCCAGCTTCGCGGTGAAGATAGCCCACTGTCGCCGCACGTGCTGGATAAATTTACTGTCCCACGTGGTAGACAACTCACCGCGTTCACGCCAGTACAGCACAAACTCCGGCACGCTGTCGTGAATAAACTCGCGGCTCGCACCGGCGCGCTCGAGAATTTCGATGGCATCAGGACCAGGCTGCCAACCTTCCACCATGCCGGTGTTCTGGCGCAATTTCGCGCCGTGCAATTCATGGTCGCGCCACAAACGCTGTACGTGTTTCTGGAAACGGCCGTCCCACGAATGGTGTGCTTCGCCGCGATCACGCCAGTAGCGCACGAACTCCGGGATCTGCTGTTGGATGAACTCGGGCGTGACACCGAATTGCGCCAGCTGGCGCAGCATCTCGGTATCCGGTTGCCAGGTAGGCGCAATTAACCCGGCACGGCCAGCCACCAGCGGCGCTTTGGCGGCGCGGGGTTTGGCGGGTGCGGTAGGAAGGCGGGCATCATCACCCAGATTGAAATCCAGCACGCCACTGCTGAGATACGGCGCTGAGCGCAGGTGCAGGATGCCCTTGTCACAGAGATTGGCCGCAATGCGCTGCACATCCTGTGGCTGCCAGAATGGCAGGAAATCCTGCAGGATTGTGCTGTCCACTGCCAACCAGCCACCCTGCGCACGGTGCACAAACAACTCGTGCAATACCGCCAGCAATACCGCCTCCTCCAGCCCGATGGTGGCGGCGAGGGACGGTGAAATCACCAGCGGTTTTTCAGGGAGCAGCGAAGAGACCATGGGGCGGGTGTATCAGGCTTTACGGAGTGCCATTGTAAAGCCTGTACAAAATTACTCCACCGCGGCTTTGCCCGACAACACTTCCACGTGACCGGCGTTTTTCAGTGAGACATTCTTGCCTTTGACGACGGCAGGAATGTCATCACCCCAGGCGCCCACAATCACATCGCTGAAGCCATCGCCGTTCACATCACCCATTACATTGATGGCCGCGCCAAAGTAGTCGGTCGTGAGTTTGCCGGGAACGGAGAACAACTCCGCCTGTGTCTGGCCGGAATAACACGACACACGCCCCGTGTCCTTGACGACCGTAGTTTTGATGCCGACGACATTGATGCGGTCTGCCTTGGCGGAACCCACCACCAGATCATCACGGTTATCGCCATTCAGATCGCTGATCAGCCCTACTGCACCACCAAACTGGTCACCTGCTGCTGCGCCTTGTAACCGGAACCGCTCTACACCCGTTGAGGCGGTGTACACATAGATGCGGCCCGTATCCTTGCGGACTACCGGTTTGCCGCTGACCGTGGCGGTGGTATCCACCAACGGCGCGCCAATGGCGATATCCAGCAGGCCATCGTTGTTCACGTCAGCATTGCCGGCCAGTGCGCGACCAAATCCGTCCAGTGCTTTTTCACCCTCGAATGTCCGCATGATGCCGCCACTATCCAGTGTGAGCACCGAGCCAGACAACAGCTGCACATGGCCTACATCCTTCGTCACGACCGTTTTCGGCACTGTGTTGACGACTGTCGTCGTCGACTTGTCTGCCAGCGGCGCGCCGACCAGTACATCGTCGTAACCGTCACTGTCGACATCCCCTGCCGCCGCGACTGTTGCGCCGAAGTTGTCTTTCACTCCCGTACCAAACCGCTCCGCCAGCAGTGAACCGTTCGCTGCGTTGTAGATACGGACACTGCCAAGGTCTTTCGTGATCACACCCAGGCTGTTGCGGTCTGCCAATGGCGCACCGGCAATCACATGGATGTCCGGGCTGATGTTGTTGTTCACATCGCCCGCCAGTGCAACCGAGGTACCCAGTCTGTCACCGGCATATACCCCGTAAGTGGTGAAGATGACCGAGGCATCTGCACCCGACAACACGGTGACACTGCCGGTGTCTTTCAGGAGCACGCCGGACAGGTGATCTGCCGTGGGCGCACCCACCGCAATATCGTCGTGGCCATCATTGTTGACATCGCCCACACCCGCCACGCTGAACCCGAAACCATCACCCGGCAGGGTGCCGGGCAGGGAGAATGCAGGGATCAGCAGGCCAGTCTGCCCGGAAATCACACGGATAGAACCTGCCAGTTTGCGCGGCACAAGTCCCACCAGCGGGCTGGATTTGTACGCGCCCACCACCACATCGCCAAAGCCATCGTTGTCGACATCGCCAGCAAACGCTACCGCATGCCCGATACCCGCGTTGGTGGCGGCACCATCGGTGACTGCCCACAACAGGTTGTCTAACGGGTACGGATCCACTCCGTCCAGAAGACCGTCGTTGTCATCATCCGTATCTGCATTGTTGCCAATGCCGTCGCCGTCAGTATCAACAGACTCCGTCGGATCTTTCGGCATGCCATCAATCGTATCCGGGAAACCGTCATTGTCATCGTCGGTGTCATCGATGTCGGCAGTGCCATCGCCATCAGAATCGCCTGCATCTTCACCCTGGATGTAACGGATATTGTCGAGCCACACCGTATCGCTGCCGGCATCGATGCTGCCGTCCTTGGTGTAGGTCCAGACCAGTGTGTGCACGCCTTTCGTGACCGGCACCGTGATCGTGGCCCAGCCGAATTCACCGGATTTTTTGGCACCCGACGCCTGTGAACCGTCGATGGTGAGGTTGAAATAGTCTTTCGTGGTTTGCGAAGACACCTTCACATCAAACTGCAGGGTGCCGCCGGCAAAACTTTCCCGCCAGGTGACTGTCGCTTTTGATGAGCCCGTGATGGTCTGGGCACGCAAGCTTTGCGTCAGGTGCGAGAACTGGTCGGTGGCAATCTGCCAGCCGGGCACGCCCTGTGTCCAGCCAAGTGGCAAGCCGGTTTCAAAGGAAATCACCATTGTCTGGCAAGCATTACCCACACCGTCGCTGTCCGTGTCTACCTGCCAGGAGTTGGATACGTATTGGCAGTTGTCATCCACGTCTGCGATGCCATCGTTGTCATCATCCAGATCGGCTACATCGCCCACGCCGTCATCATCACTGTCTACAGACTCAGTCGGATCCATCGGGAATGCATCGTCGCCGTCCAGCGTGCCATCGCTGTCACTGTCCGGGTTATTCGGGTCTGTGCCAGCCAACATTTCGTCGAGGTTGCTCAGACCATCGCCGTCAGCATCACCGGTGGGGCTTTGGCTGATGTCGCCAAAATGCTCCACTTCCCAGGTGTCCGCCATACCATCAGCATCAGCATCAGCCTCACTAAGGTACTGGCCTGCCATGGTCAGGCTGAATGGCAAGGCACCCGTGGCGGTGTTTTTCACCACGATGTAGTAGGACTTGTCTGCCAACCATGGTGCCCGGTTGGTCAGGCTGTCCGAGCGGTAGAAAGACACTTTCATGGCGGAATTACTGCCCAACGTAGACGACAGGCCATTCGTACCAATATTGGTGGCACCCCGGTAACCAAAACCGTCCGCTGACGACCAGTCATTGAAGTGTTTCGTGTTGCTGGAATTGGTAGCACCATTGTTTGGTGCCTGTGGCGACACCGTGCCCTGCTGCACATACACCTTGATGGCCGCATCGTGCACAGACGTGTGTTGCCACAAGCCGGCCAGGGCAGGCACATCTACCCGGTACAGCTTCGTACCACCAGCGGGGATAGGGACATCGGTCAATGTGCCGTTAAAGAAATTGAGCTCCCCGTCCAGCTGCAAGCGCGTGGCGCTGACCGATGACGAAATGGAGAACGGCTCTACGGCAGAAATATCCGCCGTTGCCCGCACCGCAAGGTAATACGTGGCGCCCGGTTTCAACTCGGGGATATTGATCGTTCTGGCTCCTACACCGACAAAATAGCCGTGTGAGTCCACACGCGTTTGTTCGTTCTCGTCTTTCCAGTCCTGCCAGTTGGCTTCGTCAGGGTCAGCCACATCGGTGAGCGTCGGTAACTCGTTGCGCATACCGGCTGGCGCTGTGTCGCGGATGCGCATGGCCAGGTTGTTGTTGCCCGCCAATGTCACTGTCCAGCTCACTGGAGTGCTGGATGGATTGCTGGTAGACGATTGCGGCAACTTCAGGCGGTAATACCGCACGTCGCCCATCGGCAAGGCCTGGTTACTGTAGGTGGTGGTGACACCCGGTACGGCAGGGAATTCCTGCACGTAGCCCTCAGTATCTGCCAGCACACCGTTGGTATCCTCCACATTCCCGGCGGATACTTTCAAGCGGTAACGGCTGTTGGTGTCTTCTGCGAATACACCGATCCACCAGGTGCCTGCTTCCAGTCTCTGGGTGACGCGTGAATCCAGTGCCACCCAATGGCCATAACTGGAACCCAGATCTGGTTTGCTCGATGAATCTTCATCCTTCCTGTCAAACAGCACCTTGCCGCGCAGGGCAGTCAGGTTGCTCACACCGAGGGCATCATGGTCCAGCGTAGGCACGCCGTCCCGGCGGATATACAACTGCGGTCCTTTACCGGCATCGT
>ERZ724517.1000-NODE-1000-length-16175-cov-4.775806_pt1 | contig 16175 bp, 13 predicted proteins | sample MGYA00376050_ERZ724517 | MGnify/ENA primary metagenome ERZ724517 (study PRJEB28724, sample SAMN07190886) | activated sludge metagenome | isolation source: activated sludge of sewage treatment plant in Hong Hong | place: USA: Christiansburg, Virginia | collected... | reverse complement strand
CTCATCCCGAGCGAAGTAGAGGGACACGCCCAACCGTGGGTGTGTCCCTCTACTTCGCTCGGGATGAGCGGCGTGGAGTTAGCTTGAACGTATCAGGCTGTGTGCGTCAGGCCATCCGGCCCGGCACCACCGGATGCGATGACGATAGCCCGCCATCGACGGCAATCGCCTGACCGTTGACGTAGCTTGCGGCATCGGACGCCAGGAACACCGCGACTTCGGCGATTTCCTCGGGCGCTGCGGCGCGCTTCAACGGATTGAGCTGGCCGAGCTTAGCCTCGGTGCCGCGCGAGCGCGCGAAGTCGAAGGTGTATTTGGTCATGCCGGTTTCGGTCAGGCCGGGGCAGACCGCATTGACGCGGATGCCGGTGCCCGCAAGCTGCTGTGCGGCGGTCGCCACCATGTTGATGACGCCGGCCTTCGAGGCGCTGTACGGCATGCCGCCGGCACCCGAGCGGATACCCGCGACCGAGGCGGTGCAGACGATGGCGCCGCGCCCCTGCGCAACCATCACGCGCGCGGCGGCCTGCAAGGTCAGGAAGGCGCCGACGAGGTTGACGCGCAACACCGTGTTCCATTCCTCCACCGTCAGATCGAGGAACGGCACCAGCCCGCCCGACACACCGGCGTTGACGAAGGCGGCGTCGAGGCTGCCGTATTCGCTGACGGCGCGTGCAACGGCGGCATCTACATCGGCCTTTTCACCGACATCGGCGGTCAGCCCGACCGACTTGCCACCGGCCGCGACAATCGCCGCGACGGTTTCATGGACGCTGTCGGCACGGTCGACGGCGACGACATTGGCGCCGCGCGCCGCAAACAGCTTGGCGGCGGCGCGCCCGATGCCGCTACCGGCACCGGTGACCAATGCAGTACGTCCAATGAAATCGCTCATATCTCTTCCTTCAATTGGGTGCAGGCCTCAGGCCTGCCCGCCGGAGGCCCTTCTAGCTCAAAGAAAATCGCGCATTTCGGCGACGAACTTCTCGGTCTGGTCATGGTGGACCCAATGCCCGGCCTGTTCGTAGCGCGTCACGGTGGCGTTGTTGAAATAGCCCAGCCGGCCGTCCTCGGCGGGGTTCGAGGCCCAGCTTTCGGCGCCGTAGACCAGCCGCGTCGGGCAGGTGATGCGGCCCCACAGCGTCTGCAAATCGTCGAGTGACATGTCGACGGGCGAGAACGAGCGGACGTAGTTGTCGAATTTCCAGCTGTAGCTGCCGTCTTCGTTTTGCAGGATGCCGTGGCGCGTCAGATGCTCGGCCTGGGCTGCCGACAAATGGCTGTTTTCGGCCTGCATGCGCCCCAGGGCTTCCTCGATCGAGGCGTAACGCTTGGGCATGCGGCTGCTCAGCTTGCGCTGGTCACTCACCCATTCGCGGAAGCGGTCGGCGAAGTCGATTTTCTGGCGCGCCGCGACCATTTTGGGCGACGGGCCGAGGCCTTCGATGGCGACGATCTTGGCGACGTTTTCGGGATAGAGCCCGGTGTAGCGCAGCGCGATCGAGCCGCCGAGCGAGTGCGCGATGATGTGCACCGGCCCGCGCGCCTGCTGGTGGATCAGCTGCGCGAAGTCATAGGTGAACGCCGACATGGTGTAGTTGCCGTCGGGCGACCAGGCGCTGTCGCCATGGCCGCGCAGGTCGGGGGCGATGATGTGCCAGTCGTTCGCCAGCTCGCCCGCCACCCAGTCCCAGTTGCGGCAATGGTCGCGGCCGCCGTGGAGCAGGATCAGCGTCGGCGCGTCGGGGTTGCCCCAATCGACATAGTGCAGCCGCAACCGCTGCGAAAAAAAGATGTTCGACGACGGTTTGGGCGGGGTGCGGATCATGACGGCACCTTCAATTCGTGGCTGAAGCGGATGTTGCCTGCCGCCAGCCCGGCCTGCAAGACCTCGAGACCGCCCGACCGCAGCATCCATTCGAGCCGGTGGTCGCGGTATTCGCGCTTGAACGCGCCGCTGGCGAGTGCGGCCTTGAGCAAACCGCTGTCGGTGACCGCCGACGCGGCCGCCTGCGCTTCGGCGGCGGACTGGCTGACGCTTGGCCGGGCAAGGCAGCGCTTGACCCATTTGCCGAGCGCCGAGTCAAGGGCGGGGCCGGCATCATAGCCGGTGGCGCCGAGCACGAACGGGATGACGGCGATGTCGCCCCAGCCGAACGCCGCGCCGTTGAACCAATCGGCATCGCCCAGCTGCGTGGTCAGCCAGTCGTGCAGGCCGTCGAGCTGTTCGCGGGCGCGTGCCAGCAGCGCCTCGCCGGCGGCACCCGGTGCGCGGTCGAAAACCCGGACTTCCATCATGCCCCAGGTGATTGCTTCATACTGCGTGTCCATGATCTCCTCGATCATGCGGACGCGGGCGCGCTGCGCGGGCGTCGTGGGCAGCAGCGCCGGGGTCGGCCAGCTTTCCTCGATATAGTCCTGGATGATCGTCGAATCGAAAACGCTGGTGTCGCCGTCGATGAGCGCCGGCACCTCGCCGCGCGGGTTGGCGGCCGCAAACTGCCCGGCGACATGGCCGGTGCCCATTGCGTCGGGCGTCACCACCTCGAACGCCACGCCCTTTTCGCGCAGCGCGATCTTGTTTTTCTGGCTGTAGGGCGACAGCGGATGTTCGAACAGCGTGACGGTCATGGCATATCTCCCCTTGCGGCGCTCGGGTTAGCACCACGGCTCAAAGGCTGGCAAGCGCTACGCAATCTGGTCAGTCTTTACGGGTTGCCTTTACGGGTTGCGACGTGCAGCCGCTCTGCCATGATGCGGCCAACAAGACTGGGGAGCCGCCATGACCGAGACCGGACATTTCCGCCTGAGCCGCGATGGCGCGATTGCCACCATCACGCTGGCGCGCGGCGAAAAGCGCAACGCGCTGACCGGCGCCTCGCTGCGCCAGTTGCAACGGCTGGCGGAGGATTTCCGCGAAGATGACGCGACCCGCGTCGTCATCATCCGCGCCGACGGCCCCGATTTCAGCGCCGGCGCCGACCTCGGCACCGTCGGCGGCGGCCGCAAGCCACCGCGCACCGAAGTCATGCGGCGCGGCGCCACGCAGGGCGCGCTGCTGATCCGCGCGCTGCGTGAGATCCACCAGCCGACCATCGCCGTGCTGCACGGGGTCGCCACCGGTGGTGCCACCTGCATCGCCACCGCCTGCGACTTCCGCATCGCCGGCGACAACGCCCGCATTGGCTACGGCGAGGTCAAGCTCGGCATCAACCTGATGTGGAACGCCATCGGCCCGTGCGTCGAACTCGTCGGCCCGGCACGCGCCAAGACGCTGATCATGTCGGGCGCGCTCCACGACGCTGCAACGCTCGAACGCTGGGGCTTCCTCGACCGCGTCGTGGCGCTGGGTGAACAGGACGCCGCCGCGCTGGCGATGGCGCAGCAATACGCCGCGCTGCCGCCGGTCGCGGTGCAGATGATCAAGCGCTCGGTCAACGCCGTGGCGGGCGCGCTAAACGCCGCCGTCCTCCACGCCGACGCTGACCAGTGGCTGCTCGCCGCGCGCACCAGTGATTTCCGTGAGGCGATGACGGCGTTTCGCGAGAAGCGGCCGGGGGTGTTTACGGGGGATTGAGGTGGCAGGAAGGGCCTCCGGCGGGCAGGGCTGAGCCCTGCACCCGATTGATTGCTTTGGCGCTCGCAACGGTGCGCGCACTCTTGTAGCAATGGCGCGGGGAGAGTGGCTTGGACGGGTTCTGGCTGACGGGCAGTGATGACGCGCTGGGCTTGCTGACGCCGGCGCGCGGCGTTGCGCGACTGGGTTCTTGGGGCCGCAGCGGGTTCGACCAAAGCCTCGACGAACTAGCGGCACTCGCTGCTGCACCCGTGCCGCACGGCATCCTCGATGACGGCGAGGCGATGTGCTGGTTTCCCGAAGCCGGGCAGGGCTTCACCGGCCACCCGGCACTGCTCGGCCACCGCGACGGCGTCGAACTGATCACGCAGTTGGAACTGGTGCGCCGCGACGGCGGCACGCTGACCTATGCCGACGCCCGCGCCGAAATCGAAGTCGAACTGGCGCTGTCGATCGACGCCGCAACCAATGTCGTCACCAGCCGCACCACTGTCCGGAATCTCGCGGCCACACCGCTGATGCTCGACTGGTGCGCGGCCGGCGCGATCGAGGTGCCGCACGCCGAACTGCTGCTGTTCGATGGCCGCTGGGTGCGCGAATTCACGCCCGTGCGCCAGACGCTGGTCACCGGCATCATCGCCAAGGAAAACCGCACCGGCCGCACCTCGCATCACGCGCCGCCGTTCCTGCTGGCGGGCGAAGCCGGCTTCGGCGAAGCGCATGGCGAAGTCTTCGCGCTGCACCTGGCGTGGAGCGGCAACCACCGGATGTTCGCTGAACGGCTGCGCGACGGCCGCATCCAGGTGCAGGCAGGCGAACTGTTGGCACCCGGCGAAATCATTCTGGCACAGGGCGAAAGCTATACCAGCCCGGCGCTCTACATCGCGCGTTCGGATGCCGGGCTGAACGGCATTTCGGCGCGGCTGCACCCGTTCGTGCGCGACCAAATCCTCGGCGGCCGGCTGAGCGGCAAAGCGCGCAAGGTGCATATCAATAGCTGGGAAGCTGTGTATTTCGCGCATGACCACGCCGGGTTGTGTGCGCTCGCCGATGCGGCCGCGAAGGTCGGCGCCGAACGTTTCGTGCTCGATGACGGCTGGTTCAAGGGCCGCAATGATGACCGGGCAGGCTTGGGCGACTGGGTGCCCGACACGGTCAAATACCCGCAGGGGCTGAAGCCGCTGATTGACCATGTCCATGGCCTCGGCATGGATTTCGGGCTGTGGGTCGAACCTGAAATGGCCAACGCCGATTCCGACCTATTGCGCGCGCATCCCGACTGGGTGCTGGGTGCGCCGGGCCGGACGCAGCCGCTGGGCCGCGGCCAATATGCGCTCGACCTGACGCGACGCGAAGTCACCGACCATCTGTTCGGCGTCCTCGACGGGCTTCTGCGGGACAACGCCATAGCCTATCTGAAATGGGACATGAACCGCGACCTCGTCCATGCGGTCAGCGGCGGGCGCGGTGCGGTGCATCGCCAGACGTTGGCACTCTATGCGCTGATCGACCGGTTGCGCTCAGCACATCCGCACGTCGAAATCGAAGCCTGCGCGTCGGGCGGCGCGCGCGCCGATTATGGCATACTGGCGCGCACTGACCGCATCTGGACGTCGGATTGCAACGACCCCATCGAGCGTCAGGCAATCCAGCGGGCGTTCTCGATCTTCTTCCCGCCCGAAGTCATGGGCGCGCATTTCGGCCCCGCCGATTGCCACACCACCGCACGTCGCAGCAGCGCCGCGATGCGCGCCTGGACGGCGTTTTCCGGGCACATGGGTATCGAGGCCGACCTGCGGCGCTGCAGCGATTCCGAACTGGCGACGCTCGCCGGGGTCATCGCGCACTACAAGGCATGGCGCGACGTGCTGCACGGCGGCGCGACGCTGCGACTGGAAACCGCCGACCCCGGCTGCGTCGCGGTGGCGCTTGGCGGGCCGCGCGACTGGATCGTCAGCGTTGCGCAAGTTGCGACCGCGCCGCATGCTGCACCGTTGCCGCTGCGCCTGCCGATGTGTGCTGCGGGGACACGCTACCGTGTCGAGTTGCTCAACCCGCGCGCGGGTCGCCAGCGTGCGATGCGGTCGACAACGCCGTTCATTCGCGGCGAGGCCATCGCAGTTGACGGTGCGTTGCTCGCCCGGCGCGGGCTGCATTTGCCTATCCTCCACGCTGGCGAAATTGCTGTCGTGCAACTCACCGAGGTGACGTCATGAAACTGGGCGTTTGCTACTATCCCGAACACTGGCCCGAAGCCTGGTGGGACGAGGACGCGCGCGCCATGGTTGCGATGGGGCTTTCGGTGGTGCGCATCGGCGAGTTCGCGTGGAGCCGGATCGAGCCCGAGCCCGGCGCCTTCGACTGGGGCTGGCTCGACCGCGCGCTCGATACGCTGCACCGCCACGGCCTGCAGGTCGTGCTCGGCACGCCGACCGCGACGCCGCCGAAGTGGCTGGTCGATGCCGACCCGTCGATGCTGGCGGTCGACCACCACGGCCATGTGCGCGGCTTCGGCTCGCGGCGGCATTATTGCTTTTCGAGCGAAAGCTACCGCGACCAGTGTGCGCGCATCGTGACGGCGCTCGCCGACCGCTACGGCAACCACCCGGCGGTGGTCGCATGGCAGACCGACAATGAGTTCGGCTGCCACGCGACGACATTTAGCTATTCGGCCAATGCCGTGCGGCGTTTCCGGCGCTGGCTGGCGGCGCACTACGGCGACATCGCCGCGCTTAACTCCGCATGGGGCAATGTCTTCTGGTCGCAGGAATACCGCGGCTTCGATGAAATCGACGCACCCAAGCTGACCGTCACCGAAGCCAATCCGGCGCACCGGCTCGACTATCAGCGCTTTGCCTCCGACGAGGTCGCGAGCTTCAACCGGCTGCAGGTCGAGATTTTGCGTGAGCGTTCGCCGGGGCGCGATATCATCCATAATTTCATGGGGTTCGTTACCGATTTCGACCATCACGATGTGGCTGCCGACCTCGATGTGGCGAGCTGGGACAGCTACCCGCTGGGCTTCACCGAACAGTTCTGGTTCGATGAGGACTGCAAGGCACGCTATTTGCGGCAAGGCCATCCCGATATCGCCGGGTTCCACCATGACCTGTACTGCGGCGTCGGGCGCGGGCGCTGGTGGGTGATGGAGCAGCAGCCGGGGCCGGTGAACTGGGCGCGGTCGAACCCGGCGCCGCTGCCCGGCATGGTGCGCGCCTGGAGCTGGGAGGCCTTCGCGCACGGTGCCGAGGTGGTCAGTTATTTCCGCTGGCGCCAGCTGCCGTTCGGGCAGGAGGCGATGCACGCCGGTCTGACCTTGCCCGACCGCAGCACCGATGTCGGCGGTATCGAGGCGGCGCAGGTGGCGCGCGAAATCGCCCAGCTCGGCGCGTTGCCGGCGAGCACGCGCGCCGAGGTGGCGCTGGTCTTCGGCTATCCGTCGGTTTGGATGAGCGAGATCCAGCCACAGGGCCGCGACCTGTCGGCGCTGCGCGCGGCGTTCGAAATGTACACGGCGTTGCGGCGGCTCGGGCTCGATGTTGATATCGTGTCGCCCGAGGCGGAACTGACCGGCTACCGGTTGATTGCCTTGCCGATGCTGCTCGATGCCGATGCGGCGCTAGCGGCGAAGCTTGCGGCGAGCGGCGCGCAGGTGTTGGTCGGGCCGCGATCGGGGTCGAAGACTCGCGATTTCCAGATTCCCCCGTCGCTGGCGCCGGGCGCGTTGCAGGCACTGCTACCGCTGGCGGTGACGCGCGTTGAAAGCCTGCGGCACGGCGCTAGCGTCGGCGTCAGCATCGACGGCGTTGCGCATCATGTGACGCGCTGGCGCGAATGGCTGCGCACCGACCTGACGCCACGTGCGCGCTTCACTGACGGCGGCGGCGCGTGGTTCAGCCACGGCAAGGCGCATTATCTGGCGGGCTGGCCCGAGCCGGCGATGCTGCGCACGGTGCTGCGCGCGCTGACCGAGGCGGCGGGCATCACGACCACCGACATGGCCGACGGCGTGCGCTGGCGCCGGCGCGGCGGGCTGTGCCTGGCGATCAACTATGCCGCCGAGCAGCGGCCGACGCATGCGCCGGCCGGGGCGAAGTTCGTGATTGGCGGCCCCGACCTGCCGCCGGCGGGGATTGCGGCGTGGCGTCAAGCGTGAACGACGCCGACCTGTCCGCACGGTTCGCTGAGCGTTTCGGCGCGACGCCGCGGGTGTTTCGCGCGCCGGGCCGCATCAACATCATCGGCGAGCATGTCGATTATTGCGACGGGCTGGTACTGCCTGCCGCGATTGACCGCTGGTGCAGCGTGGCGGCGGCGGCGAACGGTAGCGACGTGCTGCGGGTTGCCGCCATCGACGTTGATGCCGAAGCGACGCTCGACCTTGGCGCGCTGACGCCGCGCAAAGACTGGAGTGACTATGTTGCGGGCGTCGCGCAAGTGCTGCGCCGCGAGGGCATTGCGGTGCCGGGCGTGGATTTGATGGTGACCAGCGATGTGCCGATCGGCGCCGGCGTCAGTTCTTCGGCAGCGCTTGAGGTTGCGGTGCTGCTGGCGTTGCTGGCGCTTGCCGGGGTCGCTGACGTGCCGCGCGTGCAATTGACGCGTTGGGCACAGGCGGCGGAGAACGACTTTGTCGGCATGCCGTGCGGCATCATGGACCAGTTCGCCAGCGTCCATGGGGTTGCCGGTCACGCGCTGCGGCTCGACTGCCGGACGCTGGAGGCGACGCCGGTAGCATTGCCCGAAAGTGCGGCGTTCGTGCTGGTCGATTCGATGCAGCGCCACGCGCTGGTGGACGGCGGCTATGCCGAACGCCGTGCCGATTGCGAGACAGCGGCAGCGGCGTTGGGGGCCAGTTTGCGCGACGTGACGTTGGCGCAACTCGCCGCAGCGGCGCTACCCGAACGCCCCGCAAAACGCGCGCGCCACGTCGTCAGCGAAATCGCCCGCGTCGATGCGGCGGTGGCGGCGCTGGCTGCGGGGGATTTGCCGGGGCTTGGGCGCTTGCTCGATGCCTCGCACGCCAGCCTGTCGGCCGACATGGCGGTGAGCACGGCAGCGCTCGATACGCTGGCGGCTTGTGCGCGTCGCGTGCCCGGCGTGTACGGCGCGCGGATGATGGGCGGCGGTTTCGGCGGCAGCGTGCTCGCGTTGGTCGATGCGGCACGGGCGCACGCGGCGCAGGGCGCCATCGTCGCGGGCTATGCCGCGGCCACCGGTGTCGCCGCCAACGCGATGCTGGTGCGCGCCGGTGACGGCGCCGGCGAGGTCGTGCCATGACGGCGCGCCCCGAACGGCGGCTCAACCTGCTGACAGGCGACTGGGTGCTTGTGTCGCCGCAGCGTGTGTCGCGGCCATGGCAGGGGGCGACCGAAAATGACGCTGCACCGCCGCCGCCTTCGTATGACCCCGAATGTTATCTGTGCCCCGGCAATGTCCGCGTCGGCGGCGTGCACAACCCCGGCTATATCGGCGTGCATGTGTTCGACAATGACTTCCCGGCGTTGCTGCCCGGCGTCGCACCTGCCGCGCCAACCGATCCGATGCTGGTTGCCCAGCCCGAAGCCGGCGTCTGCCGCGTCATCTGCTACGGCCCTGACCATGGCCGCACGATGGCGGTGATGACGCCCGCCGAAATCGGCGCGGTGGTCGAGGTCTGGGCGGCGCAGACCGCCGAGCTCGCGGCACGCGACGATGTCGGCGCGGTGACGATCTTCGAAAATCGCGGTGCAATGATGGGGGCGAGCAACCCGCACCCGCACGGCCAGATCTGGGCGACGCAACATCTGCCCAACGAACTCGACCATGAGGTGACGCGCCAGCGCGACTGGGCGGCAACGCATGGCAACCTGCTGCTCACCGATTATCTGCGGCGCGAACTCGCCGAAGGCGTGCGGCTGGTCACAAGCAACGACACATTCGTCGCGCTGGTGCCGTTCTGGGCGGCGTGGCCGTTCGAGCTGCTGGTACTGCCGCGCCACGCCGTCGCCTCGTTCGACGCGCTGACCGCCGCCGAGCGCGACGGGCTGGCGGCGCTGCTGTCGGTGGTGACGCGCTGTTATGACCGGCTGTTCGATTGTGCCTTTCCCTATTCGCTGGGCTGGCACCAGCACCCGGGCGACCCCGATTTCACCCTGCACGGCCATTTCCTGCCGCCGCTGCTGCGCTCCGCCACGGTGCGAAAGCACATGGTCGGTTTCGAATTGCTCGGCATGCCGCAGCGCGACCTGACCCCCGAAGACGCTGCGGCACGGCTGCGGGCGTGCCTGTGAACGTCGTAGTTGCCGATTTTGGCGCGCTGCCCGACGGGCGCATGGCGCAGGCCGTGACGATGTCGGCGGGTGCAGTGCGCGCGACCATCCTGACGCTCGGCGGCATTCTGCAGTCGCTGCAAATGCCGGACCGCGACGGGCGCTGCGCCGAAGTGACGCTGGGCCATGACGATATCGCGGGCTATCTTGCCAGCCGCAACTACCCCGGCGCCATCATCGGGCGCACTGCCGGGCGTATCGCCGGCGGGCGGATCAGCGTCGACGGGGTCGACCATCAACTTAGCTGCAACGAGGGCACCAACACGCTGCACGGCGGCGCGCAGGGCTTCGACCGCGCGCTGTGGCGGCTGGTTTCGGCGAACGTCGAGGACGGCGCGGCGGTGTTACGCCTGACGCATCAAAGTCCGGCCGGTGATGAGGGCTATCCCGGCGCGTTGACGGTGGTCGCGACCTACCGGCTTGACGCGGCGGGGTTGACCCTGGCGCTGGCGGCGACGAGCGACGCGCCGACGCCGGTCAATCTGACGTGGCATCCGTATTGGAACCTGTCGGGCGCCGGCACGCCGGTCGGCGACCATGTCCTGCAGCTCGACGCACCCGCCTATTACCCGAGCGGTGCGGGGCAGGTGACGGCGGGTGCCGCGCCGGTCGATGGCACGGTGTTCGACCTGCGCGCGCCGCAGCGGCTGGGCGACATCCTTGCCTCGACTGATCCTCAAGCCGTGGCCGCGGGCGGTATCGACCATGTCTTCGTGCGCGGCAACGGCGCGGCGGCGGTGCTCAGTGATCCGGCATCGGGGCGGCGGCTGACGGTCACCAGCCCGGCACCGGCGCTGGTTGTCTATACCGGCGTCGGGCTGGCGGGCGGCCCGCCGGGGCATGGCGGGCAGGTCATCGGCCGCAACAGCGGCATCGCGTTCGAGCCGCAGGCGCTGCCCGATGCATTGCCGGTGCTGCGACCGGGCGCGAGGTTCGACTGGCAAATGACACTGGGGTTCGACACCGATTAACAGGGGGGAGGCGGCATGACCGCAAATGGGCTGCAATGGCTGGTGTTCGGCGGGCTGACGTTGCTGATGGCGCTGGCGACGGCGTGGACAGTGCGGCGCATGGGTGGGCGCTCGAAAGATTCCAACCGCGAATATTTCCTGGCGGGCGGCAATCTGACCTGGCCGTTCATCGCCGGGTCGATCACGCTGACCAACCTGTCGACCGATCAGCTCGTCGGCATGAACGGCAACCAGATGCTGCTGCTGGCATGGTGGGAATTGTCGGCCATTGTTGGCCTGCTGATGCTCGCGTTCATCTTCCTGCCGATTTACTACCGCAACAATTGCACGACCACGACCGAGCTGCTCGAACGCAAGTACGGCTCGATCCATCTGCGGGCGCTGGTGTCGGTACTGTTCCTGCTCGGCAATGTCTTCATCTACTTGCCGATCATGCTATACACCGGGGCGCTGTTCCTCAAATCGATGTTCGGGGTCGATCTGCCGGTGCTGTGGATTGCGGCAGTGATGGCAGTGATGGGCACCGCCTATGCGGTCGGCGGCGGGCTGCGTGCGGTGGCGGTCTATGACACGATCTCGGGCGTCGGCGTGCTCGGCATGGCGCTGCTGGTGACGTTTTTGGCGCTAGCGGCGATCAACTTCGATTTTTCGAGCATCCCGCCCGAACGGCTGTCGATGATCGGCGGGCCGGACTCGCCGATTCCCTGGCCGACACTGCTGACGGGCATGATCTTCATCCAGATGTTCTACTGGAGCACCAACCAGACGATCACCCAGCGCGCCATGGCGGCACCTTCGATCCGCGAGGGGCAAAAGGGCGTGCTCGCGGCGGTCGCCATCCGCATCCTGATCGTGCCGGCGGTCGTCGTGCTGCCGGGTGTCGCGGGCTACAAGCTGTTCGGCGATATCGGCGATGCCACCTATGGCCGCGTCGTGGCGTCGTTGATGCCGGGCTGGCTGTCGGGAGCGTTTGCGGCGTTCATGCTCGCGGCGGTGCTGACCAGCTACACCTCTGTGCTCAATTCGTCGGTGACGCTGTATGTCTGCGACCTCCACGAAAAATTCCTGACCGCCAAGCCCGATGTCGGCCGGCTCAACCGCATCATCTCGCTGGCGTTCATGCTGGTGTCGATTGCGCTGGTGCCGGTCTATGCCGGCGCGGACTCGATCATCAACCTCGTGCAGCAGCTCAACGGCCTGCTGTCGATGCCGATCCTGTCGGTGTTCATCGTCGGGCTGCTGTTCACCGATGTCGATGCGCGGGCGATGATGGCGGCGCTGCTGTTCGGTGTCGGGCTGTACGCGGTGTTCACGTTTTTATGGACGCCAGTGCACTATATCCACCTGATGCTGGTGACGCTGCTGGCATGCATCGCGCTGGCGCTGGTGCTCAACCGGCTGGTGTTCGGCCGCCACGCGCGCTGGGTCGGGCGGCTGCGCGTGGCGCATGGTACAGTGTGACATGCTAGCAACAGTTTGAGCCATATTCCGGTTTAATGCCAGTTTGGGCTGGCAAAACCGCGCCCTCGCCACTATCTGGCGCTGCAACAGGGAAGTCCTCTGCTGCTGTTCGCGCGTATTGTATGGACGTAGTGGTTTGTTACAAAACTATTGCTCAAACTCGTGATAATTCATCGCGAGTTCATTTAAGGAGATAACTATGTTGCGCACTCTTACTGTTGCTGCTGTTCTGGCGACCGCCGCCGCTTCGATGCCGGCGGCTGCTGCTGAATTCAGCGGCTTCCGCGTCGAAGCCCAGGGCGGCTGGAACTCGACCGGCATCGACTATGTCGGCCCGACCGGTGTCGTGGTTGACAATTCGAAGAGCTCGTTCGGCTACGGCGTTGAAGTCGGCTACGACATGCCGGTTTCGGAAACCGTCATCCTCGGCGCCTATGGTAACTTTGCCGGCAGCACCCAGAGCTATTCGGACATGCTCTGCCCCGACAACGCTACGGCTTGCTTGCTCGGTCGTCCGAACGTCAACGCCAACCTCGGCTTCAACTGGGCGCTGATGGCGCGTGCCGGCTTCAAGGTCGCTGACTCGACCCTGCTCTACGGTGCCGGCGGTTACGCGCAGCAGAACGTCAAGTACTACATCACGCCCGTCGGCGGCTTGACGCTTGACACGTCGGAAAATTATGGCGGCTTCCGCTTCGCCGCTGGTGTCGAACAGGCGTTCGGTGAGCAGTTCTACGGCAAGCTCGAATATCGCTATTCGAACTATCAGGCTGGTGTCACCACCAACCAGATCACCGCTGGTGCAGGCTTCCGCTTCTAAATCTGGCGCAAAATCCAGAATTAGCGAGGGGGCGGGCCGCAAGGTCCGCCCCTTTTCGTTTGCGCCGGGCCTTTTCGTTTGGACAACTAGCGTCTAGCTTCGCCTTGAAATCAGGGAGAATGTGATGACCGACAAGATCGCGCGCCGGACAATGTTGCAGGGCGCCGCACTCGGCGCGGCCGCCTTGGCGATGCCGCAGGTGGCGCTCGCCAGTCCCGCCGACTTGAAGGCGCTCGCCACCGAACTGGCGAAATCGCACGACGCCAACGTCAAGCGCCTGCAGGAGTGGATCCGCGTCCCGTCGATCGCCGCCGAAAACCGCGGCTTTCCCGAAGGCTCCGAGCTGATGGCGAAGATGCTGCGCGACGCCGGCTTCAACCATGTCGAAGTCGTGCCAACGAGCGGCAAATCGGGCGTCTTCGCCAAGCTCGACGCCGGCGCCAAGCGCACCATCGCCGTCTATTTCATGTACGACGTCAAGCAGGCCGACCCCAGCGAATGGACCGTGCCGCCGTTCGACGGCGCGCTGGTCGACAAGCCCGGCGTCGGGCTCAGCCTCGTCGCGCGCGGTGCCACCAATCAGAAAGGCCCGCAGGCGACGTTCCTCGCGGCACTCCACGCCTTCAAGGCGACAGGGCGCAAGCTGCCGGTCAACCTCGTGCTGCTGGCCGAGGGCGAGGAGGAAATCGGTTCGCCGAACTTCCACGAAATCGTCCACCGCGCCGATGTGATGGCGGCGCTCAAGACCTGCGAAAGCGTCTTCATGCCGTTCGCCTCGCAGAACCCCGACGGCGGCGTGACGATCAACCTCGGCGCCAAGGGCATCATCGAGCTCGAACTTATCGCCAGCGGCGAAAAATGGGGCAAGGGGCCCAAAGCCGACGTACACTCGAGCTACAAGGCGAGCATCGACAGCCCGGCGTGGCGACTGGTCAAGGCGCTCGACACTTTGGTGTCGGACGACGGCAACACGCCGATGATCGACGGCTACGGTGACAATGTCCGGCCGCTCACCGCGCAGGAAAAGGCGCTCAACGCCGATTACGCCAAGCGCACCAGCGAGGCCGCCGCGAAAAAGTCGTTCGGCGTCACGCAGTGGGTCGATAACATCAGCTGGGAAGAAGCCATCACCCGCAACACCAGCCGCCCCACCGTCAACATCGAAGGGCTCGTCGCCGGCTATACCGGCCCCGGCGGCAAGACCATCCTGCCCGGCAAGGCCGTCGCCAAAATCGACATGCGCCTCGTCCCCGACATGACCGCGTCGGACAGCCTCGCGAAGTTGAAGGCCCACCTCGCCAAACGCGGCTACGGCGACATCGAAGTCAAGATGAGCGGTGGCTATGACCCGACCACCACCTCGATCGACAGCGCCCTCATCAAGACGCAAGCCGCGGTCTACAAGGCCAACGGCATCGATCCGGTGATGAACGTCCGCCTCGCCGGCAGCTGGCCCGGCTATCTGTTCACCAGCCCGCCGCTCAACCTGCCCGCTGGCCACTTCGGCTTCGGCCTCGGCAGCGGCGCGCACGCCCCCAACGAATTCTACGTCATTGAATCGGCCAACCCCAAAGTCCGCGGCTTCGACGGCGCCGCACTCGGCTACGCCGAGTTCCTCTACGCGCTGGGCGCCCGCTAAGCCGATGCGTGCGATCGCCCTGTCTACCGCGCTGCTGCTCGCCGCATGCGCCACCACCCCCGCACCTGCGCCGGTGAGCGCGAGCCAAAAGGCGCAACTGACGCAGATCGAAAAGGCCTATGCCGGTGGGGTGATCACGCGCGACCAGTATGAGGCGCAGAAGAAGAAGATTCTGACGCCGAAGTGAAGTTGAAGGGCCTCCGGCGGGCAGGCCTGAGGCCTGCACCCATTCCCACCTCTCCCTTCAGGGGAGAGGTCGACTCGTGCGGTAGCACGGCGGGTGGGGGTTTTCCGGGGGTTTGGTGTGCAGCGGTGGCGGCGCTGTCTAAGCCCTCACCCGCTCGCGCCCCTGCGCGAGTCGACCTCTCCCCTGAAGGGAGAGGTGGAAAATTGGGTGCAGGGGTCACCCCTGCCCGCCGGAGGCCCTTCGCTCCTTACTCCTTATACCCGTCGCGCAACTCGCGCTTGAGCACCTTGCCGATGGCGCTGCGCGGCAGGCTGTCGACGAGCTTGATCGCCGACAGGCGCTGCGTCTTGCCGACCTTGGCGTTGGCCCAGTTGCGGATTTCTTCAGCGTCGGCTTCGCCTTGCGGGACCACGAACGCCACCGGGGTTTCGCCCCAGGCATCGGACGGCACGCCGACGACGGCGACATCGGCGACGGCGGGGTGGGCGAGGACGACGGCTTCGAGGTCGCTGGGGTAGATGTTGAAGCCGCCCGAGATGATCATGTCCTTGCGGCGGTCCATCAGGGTCAGGAAACCGTCGGCATCGAAGCGGCCGACGTCGCCGGTGCGGATGAATTCGACGCCCTCGGCGTTGCGCCAGATCGCGGCTTCGGTGGCGTCGGGGCGGTTCCAGTAGCCGTTCATGACGCTGCCCGAGCGGCCGACGATCTCGCCGATTTCGCCGGTCGCGACTTCGTTGCCGTCTTCGTCGATCAGGTGGACATCGACGCCGGGCAACGGGCGCCCGACGGTCGCGAGCTTGTCGGGGTGTTCGTGCGCGATCAGCACGCAGCCGCCGCCGCCTTCGGTCATGCCATAGTATTCGATCAGCCCGCCGGGCCAGCGCGCGAGGATGTCGGCCTTGAGCGCGGCAGAGAACGGCGCGCTGGTGCAGAACTTCATGACGAAGCTCGACAGGTCGAACTTGCCGAAATCGGCGTATTCCATGATGCGGCGGTATTGCACCGGCACCAGCATCGTGTGGGTGACCTTGTGGCGCTGGGCGAGGTCGAGATATTTGGCGACTTCGAACTTTTCAATCAGCACCGCGCAGCCGCCGAGCGCCATTGTCGGGAAGAAGCTGACGAGCGTGGTGTTCGAATAGAGTGGCGTTGATAGCAAGGTCACCGCATTCGGCCCGTAGCCCGAGCCGCCGCCGCGGTTGACAT
>ERZ724517.998-NODE-998-length-16193-cov-4.109617_pt1 | contig 16193 bp, 11 predicted proteins | sample MGYA00376050_ERZ724517 | MGnify/ENA primary metagenome ERZ724517 (study PRJEB28724, sample SAMN07190886) | activated sludge metagenome | isolation source: activated sludge of sewage treatment plant in Hong Hong | place: USA: Christiansburg, Virginia | collected... | reverse complement strand
CAATCAAGTGTTGAAGGCGACTAATAAAATTCCGATGAACCGAAGAAACGGAAACGCGAATCTAAATTATAAGTTTGAAGACACCAGTGGTCATTCGGTGAACATTGATTTAGATTATGGAAATTTCAGAAGCCGGGGTAGAAGCTATCAACCTAATTATTATTGGAATCAGGATGAAACGGCCATTACCAGTGAAGCTATTTACAAAAGCAATACAGCAAACGCCATTCACATCTATTCAGGCAAAGCAGATTACGAACAAAATTTACTGAAGGGGAAATTAGGTGCTGGCATTAAATCAGCGTTAGTGAAAACAGATAATGACTTTCAGTTTTATGATGTGGTCAATAATATTGACACCCTCAATGTCAATAGAACCAATCGCTTTGTCTACAGCGAAAATGTAAATGCCGCTTATCTCAATTTTTCGAAAGCTTTTGAAAAATGGTCGTTTCAAATGGGTATCAGAGCTGAGCACACACATTCAAAAGGAATGCTCAGCAGTGCGACTCCCCAAAATGACGATACGGTAGAACGGGAGTATTTGAATTTTTTTCCCAGTGCCGGTTTTTCATATACCCTAAACTCCAAACACCAAATAGGAATTACCTATAGCAGAAGAATTGATCGACCCAATTATCAGGATTTGAATCCTTTTGAAATAAAATTAGACGAACTGACCTACGAGAAGGGCAATGCATTTCTTCGGCCGCAATACACTAATACTGTTGATTTGACCCATACCTTTATGCAGTACTTCACTACCTCTTTAAGTTATAGCCATGTTCGGGATATGTTTATGCAAACTACTGATACCACTGAGTTTTCGCGCACTTATGTCACCCAAAAGAACTTTGCCACCATGGATATAGCAGGCATCAATATTTCATTTCCGGTACCTATAAAAAAATGGTGGATGGTAATGGCCAATATCAATGCAAACTATAATCAGTTGCAGGCTGATTTTGAAGGTAGAAAATTAAGCAATCGATATTATACCTATACTTTTTATGCCGACAATACATTCACCTTACCCAAAGATTTTTCGCTGAATATTTCAGGATGGTATAGCGGTCCTAACTATTGGGGAGGCACTTTTAAATTAAAACCAATGGGGAGTGTAGACTTGGGATTGCAGAAAACATTTTTGCAAAAGAAATTAACTGCGAAGTTAAGTTTGTCAGATGTATTTAAAACGCAGCGATGGTTTGCTATTAGCAATTTTTCAGGATTGTATGTAGATGCAAATGGAAACTATGAAAGTCGCCAATTGCGCCTGAATGTTTCGTATCGATTTGGTAGCAATCAAGTGGAACGACAACGTGATCGCAAATCGGGTGCCGATAGCGAAAATAGCAGAATTAAGGCGAAATAATATTATGACTTTTTTTGTCTGGAATAGGTAATGAAATCAGTAGAGGGTATCTTGTTGATACCCAGTAAGCGGGCGTAGTGAATGAGTTGCCCTCTGTGAAAGGTACTATGATTCATACAATGTTGAACGACCTCATATACTTTGCTTTTCATAGGCTCCCTTTTCAATGTGTGGTAAACCAATTCGTGCTCAAATCCTCGATCATCAAATTGCTTTTCCACAAAAATTACAAATTGTTTTGAAATGGCTTGCCACTCCCTGCAGGCCTCTGCAAATGCTCCCTTGAAATGGACCTGTGGTAATATAACTTGTTCGGCCATCTGCAAACGTTGCATCCAAATGCTTTCTGCCCCCCAAATGTGACAAAGGGTATTTCTCACAGAGCCGAAACTACCGCCTAACTCCTCATCCAGTTCTGCATCCGTAAGATGTTTAAGCAAATCTATGACCACTGCATTCGCCCAAACATTGTATTGTGTATAATCAAATAGAATTTGTTTCATGGGGTAAAGATAAGGGGATAGAAAAATAAATAATACCTTTGCGCACATGAAAAATACACAGAATATAGGATTTGGAACGAGCTGTATACATGCCGGTTTTGAGGTGGAGCAACATCATAGTCACATTACTCCTATTTATGCATCTAGCACTTATTTATTTGATAGTGCCGAACATGGAGTCAATTTGTTTACCGGTAAGGAAAAGGGGTATATCTATGGTCGATTTGGAAATCCAACTACCAATCAAACAGAAGATAAAATAGCTGCCTTGGAAGCTTATGGTTTAAAAAAGGAGGACGGTTCGCCGTTGGCGTTGAAAGCGATATTGCATTCATCGGGTATGGCTGCCATTGCCACACTGATACTTGCGAATGTAAAAAGTAACGAAAAGGTACTTACTCATTTGTCGTTGTATGGAGGTACACAGGAGTTGGTAGATAAGGTATTGCCCAATTGCGGTATTGAAACGATTATCATTGATTTTAAAGATCTACATTTGGTGGAAGAAACGCTAAAGAATGATGCAACCATCAAGTTGTTGTATCTGGAAACACCCGCCAATCCCACGTTGCAATGTGTAGATATTGAGGCGCTCACGCAAATTGCGCATCGTAATGGTTGTAGGGTGTCGGTAGATAATACATTTGCCACGCCCTATTTGCAACAGCCCTTTAAATTTGGAGTTGATTTTGTAATGCATTCAACCACAAAATTTTTAAACGGGCATGGTACTGCCGTAGGAGGCGTACTACTAGGGCGCGATTTGGAATGGATGGGTACGAAAGTTACCAAGCATCATCGGCTATTGGGAGGAAACTCAAATGCTTTTGATGCGTTTCTTTTAAATAATGGATTGAAAACGCTTCAATTGAGAATGGAGAAACATTGTGCCAATGCGGAAATGGTGGCTGCTTTTTTAAATGCACATTCCAATGTGGACCTTGTCAATTATTTAGGGTTAGAACAACATCCGGATTATCACCTTTGTAAAAAGCAAATGCGACATGCAGGCGCATTAATGAGTTTTGAAGTGAAAGGGGGATTTGAAGCGGCAAAGAAATTTATTAATCAATTGTCTCTTTGTACCAGTGCCGTGTCGCTAGGTACCTGCGATACCTTAATTTCGCACCCTGCCAGTACTACACATGTGGGGGTGGCACCTGAATTGCGACTGAAATCAGGTATTACAGATGGTCTTATACGAATGAGTGTCGGCATTGAGGATGTGGAAGATATTTTAGGTGATTTGGAAAATGCGCTACGGTTATAGAACACAGATTGAATTGATTTGAATGATTTTGTCAGATTGACGATTCAGAAACGACTTTTAAATTATGGATGATATAAAAACAGTAGAACACGTCTAGGACATCAACACAGATTTTCAAAACCTAAAATTAATATGCGAAACAATTCGTGGAGTTCATAATAATCAGCGTTCAAATAGTATGCACGATATAGAACCATATTACAATTGGCGCCACCTTTACACTGCGGAGGAAGATGAAAAATCACCTTTCTTTGGACGTGTTTATAGCGAATTTGAATATTCGAACACGGTATACAATTATTACATACATCCGCAATGGGATGAGATAGATTCACGAACTTTATATATCAAAATTATTTTTGTTGACTACGATTTAAACTATGCCATCATAGAACTACTAGGTGAATGGAACGATGCTATAGAGAACGATATCCAAACCTTAAAGAGAAATATTATTGACCTGCTCATTGCTAAAGGAATCTATAAATTTATTCTGATAGGTGAAAATGTTTTGACCTTTCATAGCGATGGCAATGATTATTACGAAGAGTGGTATGAAGATATTAAAGATGAAGGTGGCTGGATTGTTGGGATTAATTTTTTATTTCAAGCACTGGATGATTTTCGAAAAGCAAAAATTACGCATTATGTTTCCTTTATGGAAATTGATAATTGGCGCACTTTAAAGCCGGAGCATTTTTTTCAACAGGTAGATAATGAAATCATGCGATTATTGGATTAAATTTAAAGCATTTTCATCTAAGTAATAACATCGAACCTTTAAATCTCCTCTATGCTCTCCATCTGGGAACGAAATAATTTTACTAGCTATAACTATATCATTATCGGTAGTGGTATTGTAGGATTGACCACTGCATACTATCTCAAGAAGAAGAATCCCAATAAATCCATATTGGTATTAGAGCGTGGCCTGATACCCACAGGTGCAAGTACCAAAAATGCTGGTTTTGCATGTATGGGTTCCCTTACCGAAATTTTAGACGATTTAAAAACATCAACAGAACAAGAGGTTGTGGATTTGTTTCTTCTTCGAAAAAAGGGATTATCCCGTTTGCAATCCATTTTGGGGCCTGAAAATATGGGCTACAAAGCCAACGGTAGTTATGAATTGTTTTTTCAGAGCGAGTTGGATGATTTAAACCGTTTATCACAAATTAATAAATTGTTGTTTCCGTACTTGAATCAGAATGCTTTTAGTATTTGTAATGAAAAGATAGCAGATTTTGGTTTTACAAAAGAAGCCGTTAGGGCCTTGGTTTGTAATCATTGCGAAGGTGAAATTGATACCGGACTGATGATGAAAAATTTGATACAAAAGATTTTACAATTAGGTATAGAAATCAAAACGGGTTGTGAAGTACTGTCCTTTCAAGAACGAAATCAACATGTCGAAATCGTTTGTAAAGACCCTCTTGCTAAAGATTCCATTATTTTTAAAGCGAGTAAACTTTTTATTTGTAATAATGCATTTGCAAAGACCTTATTGCCTGAGGCAGATATAGTACCAGGACGAGGACAAGTGCTGATTACAAAGCCAATAGAAGGTTTGAAATGTAAAGGCATTTTTCATTTCGATAGAGGATATTATTATTTTAGAGAGTACCAAGGTTGCATACTTTTTGGTGGAGGAAGAAATCTGGATTTTAAAACAGAAACCAGTACCGATTTTACTTTGAATCAAAAGATTCAGGAGGATCTGATTTCTAAATTGCAAAATTTAATTCTACCCCAGCAGCCTTTTGAAATTGATATGCAATGGACTGGCATTATGGCTTTTGGGAAAAGTAAAAGACCCATTATTAAGCAACATTCCGAAAATGTTTTTGTTGGCGTCAGAATGGGTGGTATGGGCGTTGCCATTGGTAGTGAAGTGGCTTACCAGTTGAGTGACTTGCTAAAAAATACCCAATAGTGGGTAGGTACTGAATCAACGATGGTTGGTACATTTGCACAAAATTATATACTCTATGAAATCCATCGTATCTATTTTATTTTTGCTCTTTGGGCTAGATTTGGTTGGTTTTGCACAACCCAAATTAATTGCAAACAGCCAATATCATCATGACAGTACAGGTTTCTTTTTAAATGATTCCAGTCAACATTTTTATAAGGCGGCCAATGCTACCAATGCCATCCAAATGTATGATGATGCAACTGTCACTAAATCTTCTGATTCCACCTTAGCGTATGGCAACAATGCCGGTGCCCTTTACTTGTCGTCGAAAGAAGTAAATACCTATAATGCCAATTATTCGCAAAGAACTCAATATCTTGGGTATCTATATAATAATTTAGGAACTAACACATATCGTTACCAGACCGATTATTATTATACGGGCACACAACTTGATTCCTCTATCGGTATTTATACCGACGTGATTGCTAATAACACCTATAAGTACTATAATACGTTTTACCATTACAATGGAATGAATCAACTCGATACGACTTGGATTATTTATTTTTCAAATGTCGGTGTGTATTCTTCGTCCATTAAACAAGTAAATACTTATAATGGCAACAATATCATTGAGGTTTTACAGTACGAAAGTCAAGACTCCGTGAACTATACGCCCGACAGTAGAACAAATTATTATTATAACATAAACAATACTGCAGACAGTGTCGTTCACTTTCAATGGTTAGCTCCTACTTGGTACAAGTCGGCAAAAAATGAATATACCTACAATGCAAATAACCTTAAAATTAGAAAAGAAAACTTTGGATTTAACAATGTTACACAGACGTATGAAAAAATTGCACGTGATCAATACGTAAGAGGCAACAATACGGCCATAGATACTACCTACTCTCAGTTATGGAATCAAGGAGCTGCTAAGTATGACACTACCGTAAAATTAGGGTATAAATATCAAGGCGGTGTGTTGCTCACAATGTATGGATTCACGAGAAATTTAGTAAATAATAATTGGCAGCCAAATCCTTATGGCGCTATTTATAATTATTATTATGATATGATTCCAAACCATATTGCTGAATCGAAGCTCGAGCGAACTGATATACTACTTTTTCCGAATCCAACAGAGCATCAACTGACAATAAAAAAAGAATGCTCAGGTGCAAAGTATGCCATTTCAACAGTTGAAGGTAGGTATGTACAAAGCGGATTGGTGGACTCCCATAACCAAGTTATGGTAGGAAATTTGCCTAATGGTGTTTATGTCCTTTATCTGGAGGATGGCAAATCAGTTTCTAATGCAACATTTATTAAATTGTAAACAATAGTTTATGAAAAGGGGAATTATTTTATGTGCCATGCTATTGATGGCCTACAGCACAGCTATTGCACAAATTGAGGGAAACTCTGTTCAACTGAAAGCAAATGGAAATTATATTTCAATAGCTGATGCCGGCAGTGTTTCGCTGAATGATACAATGACCATCGAATTAATGGTCTATTTTAGATGTAATAACGGGCAAAGTACTCACTTAATAACGAAAGGTTGGTGCGGCAGTACATGGAGTTATTATTTTAGCGTGTATGATCAAAAGCTTCGGTTTGCAAGATGGAATACAGCCCAAACAGGTTGTGCAGGTAATCATGCTTTATTTGAATCTACAGATTCTATTGAAGTGAACACATGGACTAGTGTGGCAGTTAGAATTGTAGATCTCAGCGTAGATTTTTTTATCAATGGTGTGAATGCAGGTAGTACCTTAATATCAGGTACCAATGGAGATGGATTTCGTGCCTCTACTCAACCTTTACGTATCGGGTCATATCTCAATATTTCGAATGTGCATCAAGGGACTCCGCTTGCCAATATTGATGAAGTAAGAGTATGGCACACAGCGCGCACAGATGCCGAAATATTGGCCAACATGAATCAAGAACTTATAGGCAATGAACCCGGATTGAATGCTTATTATAAACTCAACGAAACAGGCAGTGGAGCTGGTATTTCGGTGGTAAACAGTGCGATAGGAAGTCCTTTGCCCAATGGAAGCTCGGTAGGTACAGCAGCTAATATTATTTTTACTAACAATACCACTATTCAAAATTCATTACCAACTTGCGACCCGGTATTGTGGTTGAAAGCTGATACAGGGGCGTATACAAATGCTGGCGTTACATTGGCCACAGATGGACAACCCATACAACAATGGAATGATCAAAGTGACAATGCATTTCATTGCACCCAAGCCGATCTGAGCAAACGACCCATCTGGCAAGCCAACGCGTTTTATGGAAAGCCTGCCCTGTGGTTTGATGGAGTCAATGGAAATTATTGGCTTGAAAATGCTACCCAAACTCCCGTTGCCACAGCAGGAATGCCACGCACCTACTTTGTTGTTGCCAAAGCGGCTTGCGACGCTACAGGATACGCCGGAGGACATCTATTTACCAACAGACGCAGCCCCAATGCAAGTACCTTAGAATTTGTAAAAAATGGTGGCAGTATATTTCATGGTGGAAATTTCTGTTGTAATCATCCAGAGGTAACAAATGTCAATTTTGATGAAGGGCGATTACAACCCTTTGTAGGTACATGGCGTACAGCCGGCACCAACACAAACCTCGATTTCTGGTTAAACGGAATCAGCAAAATTACCGCAAATGCAAACTTTGTGGCTGACAATGGGAATCCGGGTTATTGCGTGGGCGACCGTAGAGATGCATTTCAATTTGATAGCCCAACAGGTGCTTACGACTGGCAAGGTCATATAGCTGAAATTATTGTCTACAACTACGCTCTTACGAATAAGCAAAGGATTTCGGTAGAGAATTACTTGAAAAATAAATACAAAGCAGCATTACCAGCCATTTTTACAGGAACACCCAATACATCCACCTACAGTACAAATATTCTCAACGATGCTGTGTGGGAACATAGTTACAACGCAGGCAATAACAATGAGGTAATAGCATCTTTGAAAGACTATTGTTTTGATTTGGGGACCCGCAATGACACAGTGTATAATGAACCCACAGCCGGCCTCTATAATGGTCAGCGATATATGCGTCGTCATTTTGTAATAAATACTTCTCTAAATCCTGTAGGAACCAAGCGAGTTCGATTGTATTATACAATTGCCGATTTTGCAGACCTACAATCTTACGAACCTTCCCTAACCAGCCATAACCAACTTGTGGTAACGAAGTATGATGGTCCTAATGAGGATGGTATTTATAATCCTGCTGGAGGTATCATCACTTTTATTCCATCTGCACAAATAACCACTGGTAGCGCATTTGGACAGCGTTACCTCGAATTTGATGTGAACGGTTTTAGCGAATTTTGGATACATATCGGCAATGCACCCTTGCCACTCGATTTAATTTCATTTAGCGGAACCCTACAAAATAATATGGCGCAACTTCAATGGGAAACCGCTAATATGGTGAATGTAAAGGGATTTGATGTAGAGAAAAGTATAGATGCTAACACTTTTGCAGCCATCGCTTTTGTTTCTGCAACAGCAGCTAATACGTACCGATTGACGGATCCTCATTGTTATGACCGAAACAATTATTACCGTTTAAAAATAATAGACATAGATAATCAGTATACTTATTCAAATACAATCACCGTATTAAATACTTCCAAAGTGGATATCAGCATTTTCCCAAATCCGGTTCGCAATGAACTGAAAATTGTTTCCTCTATTCCAAACTTTACATACACTATTTTGGATATTTATGGGCATGAAATCATGAGTGGTCATTCGAATTCCTCCTCAGTAGAAGTACCCACCACATCTTTATCCAGAGGTATGTATGTGGTACAGATTGAAACCACAACTGAACATAAGACGATAAAATTTGTTAAAGACTAATGTAACGAAATTAAATATGAGAAGAATTGTACTGACTATTAGCCTAGCTTTTGCGTGCTTGAATATGCAAGCTCAAATCTTATTAGCTGAATATAAATTTCAAAACAATGCAAACGATTCAATTGGAAACCACCATGGAACCTTGTTGAATGGACCTACCTATACAACAGATAGATTTGGGAATCCAAATAGCGCCATTTCATTAGATGGTGTAAACGATTATATTGAATTAGCAAATGGACTCACGTTACAAGCCAATACATATACCTATGATGTATGGGTAAAACCCTATTCCAATCCAGGCGCAAATTCCGCTAAGTGTATAATGTCTATAGGTGGAAATGGAGGCGATCAGTTACTGACGAATGCAAACGCAGCAGGTGTTGGGTTTAATATTTCCGGTTATCAAAACCCTTCAGGAACCTATAATTTGATATCCGGTACGGCGCCAATAATCAATGAATGGTATCATTTGACCGGTACCCGTGATGTAACAGTTGCACGACTTTATGTAAATGGAATTATAGTAGATACTGCTATACTAGGTGCCGCTACCACACCCAAGTACGGACAAGACCTGGCTTATATTGGTAGGCGCACGAACAACGGAGCGGTCGGTCCGCAGTACTTCCATGGGGCCATAGATGATTTAAAAATTTATGCAGGAATTAACACTCCCTTACCCCTCGATTTCATTGCATTTACCGGAACCTTACAAAATAATGCTGCCCAGCTTCAATGGGAAACAGCCAATAAAATAAATGTATCCAAATTTGAAATTGAAAAAAGTAGCGACGCAATATCTTTTGCAAAAATTGGATCTGTTGCTTCTTCCGAAAAGGAGCAGTATGGATTTACGGATACTCATTTATTCGACAGAAATAATTACTACCGATTAATAGTGATTGATTTGGACCAACAAGTAAGCTACTCCAAAACAATTTTGCTGCTCCATAGTGATAAAACAGAATTGGCCCTTTTTCCAAATCCGGTAAAAGACGAATTGCACATTGCTACCTCCACTGAGGATTTTCGATATCTAATAACGGATCTATACGGAAGAAAATGGATATCTGGCACATCAGCCACTTCCCAAACACCTATTTCCTGCGCACAGCTTCCACAAGGGATCTATCATATCCGCTTGGAAATGGGCCAAGAGATTCGAAATTTGAAATTTCTTCATGAGTAAGGAATTCAATAGAATTATGGAACGGGTCCTAAAATATTAGTTGTTTCGTATTGACAATTAGTATACATTTGCCTTGCAACAAGCAAAGTACCAAGCCTAGTATAGTGGTTTATAGATGTAATCTAAGTACTTTGACTTTACATTTTCATTTACTTTATTTTTTGAAAATTGAGAAAATAATCAGTCATTCATTTTTTTACAAAATATGCAATACAACACATCCCGCGAATTAATGTCTATACGTGAGTATGGACGAGGTGTACACGATATGGTAAAATACCTATTAACCATTGAAGATCGAGAGAAAAGACAAAAAAACGCAGAAGCCATTATTGAAGTGATGGCGATTTTGAGCCCCCAACTAAAAAATATTGAAGACTATCAGCATAAACTATGGGATCATCTCTATCTCATTGCTGATTATAAACTCGATGTCGATTGTCCGTATCCAGTGCCAACTAGGGAAGTAAAGCAACAAAAGCCCGAGCCACTTCCATATCCCAAACAGAAAATTAAATGGAATCATCTCGGTATTGGATTTGAAAAATTATACCAGAAAGCCATCGAAGAAACCGATGTAGAAAAAAAGCAGGGTTATGTGCAAGTACTAGCCTTGTTTATGAAAGTGGCCTACAATAATTGGCATAAGGAAAATGTGCACGATGATATGGTGAAGGATGAATTATTTGCCATCAGCAAGGGGCAATTGGTGTATGAACCCGGTACCAAGTTTACCGAATTTGTAGATGTGGGTACTCTGGCTACTATTCAAGCCAATCAGAATATTCCGAAGAATAATTTCAAACGATCTTTTCAAAATAATCGGAATGGCGGCAATAACCGCAATCCAAACAGTAACAACCGATTTGGTGGCAATAACGCAGGCAATGCCGGAAATGGAGCGAACCGAAATAATAAATTTAATCGATTCAAGAAAAAAAATAACGCGAATAATAGTTAAGCAAAAAAGCTATGTATTACTTTAGCAGAGTATGAATAATAGTTTTGAAATTTTCGGTGGCACGCCCCTCAATGGTGAGGTAGTACCCCAAGGCGCTAAAAACGAAGCGCTACAGATTATCGCCGCTACTTTATTGACCTCCCATACTGTTACCATTAGCAATATTCCAGACATCTTAGATGTACGAATGCTTATCGAATTGCTGAAAGATATTGGTGTAGAAGTACAGCAGTTTTCACCCAATAAATATTCATTCAAAGCCCAAAACATCAATCTCGAATATTTAATCAGTGATGAATACAAAAAGAAATCAGGAAAACTAAGAGGCGCCGTGATGCTTGCAGGTCCGCTACTTGCCCGTTTTAAAAAAGCCTATATTCCACAACCGGGCGGCGATAAAATAGGCAGACGACGGTTAGATACCCATATTTTAGGTTTTGAAAAGTTAGGTGCCAAGTATCATTATAATGAAGAAGAACATTTTTTTCAATTGCATGCAGAGGAGCTGAAAGGAACCTATATGCTACTGGATGAACCTTCAGTAACAGGCACTGCCAATATACTGATGGCAGCTATTGTAGCCAAAGGCAAAACCCGTATTTACAATGCAGCATGCGAACCCTATTTGCAACAGCTTTGTCGAATTCTAAATCGAATGGGTGCCAAAATTACGGGCATAGGCTCTAACCTTTTAACCGTAACCGGCGTTGAAATTGATAGTTTGAAAGGTTGCGATCATAAAATATTGGCTGATATGATTGAAGTGGGTTCCTTTATTGGACTCGCTGCAATGACAGGTGGTGATATTCTTATTAAGGATTGCAACACCAAATATTTGGGATGTATACCCGATACGTTTGCAAGATTGGGAATTGAAATGGAATTTATTAAAGATGATATCCATATTCCTGCACAAGAACATTATAAAATTCAACGATTTATTGGAGGTGATATCCTTACCATTTACGACCATCCCTGGCCGGGCTTTACACCCGATTTGTTAAGTATAGCTTTAGTTGTAGCCACTCAAGCTAAGGGTACGGTCCTTTTTCATCAAAAAATGTTTGAAAGCCGCTTATTTTTTACAGATAAACTGATTGATATGGGCGCGCAAATTGTTCTGTGCGATCCACATCGAGCGGTAGTAGTGGGCCTCGATAAACAGTTTCCATTGCGCGGTAACACTATGAGTTCGCCCGATATCCGAGCCGGACTTGCATTGCTTATTGCAGCACTTTCAGCGCAAGGCAAAAGCATCATCCAAAACAGCGAACAAATAGATAGAGGCTATCAGAATATTGATATTCGCTTGCAAAATTTGGGTGCTAAAATTAGAAGAATCGAATAGTTTAGAAACTAGTCTTGAAAAATCGCCTCCTTCCTTTCTATCCTTGATAAAAAGGCAATTTCACCACCATAGCTTTCAAAAGTTTTTCACGCACTTCTACATATATTTCGGAGCCAATAGAGGCATGTTCGGTATTTACATATCCCATACCAATAGCCTTACCGAGGCTTGGGCTTTGTGTGCCACTCGTTACATGACCTATTTCGCCACCGTCTGCTGTTTTTAATTTGTAATAATGACGAGGTATTCCTTTGTCAATCATTTCAAACCCAACCAACTTTTTGCTTACCCCTTCGGTTTTATGTTTTTCAATTTGGGCACGGTTGGTAAAATCTTTGGTGAATTTTGTAATCCATCCCAAACCTGCTTCTATAGGACTAGTGGTATCATCAATATCATTGCCATAAAGGCAAAATCCCATTTCAAGTCGGAGCGTGTCTCTGCATCCAAGGCCGCACGGCTTAATATTAAATTCGGCACCAGCTTCCATTATTTTGTTCCACAGCATTTCACCATTACCATCTTGCTCTTCATAATAAATTTCTACACCACCGGCACCGGTATAGCCCGTTGCACTCACCACCACATTGTCAATACCGGCAAATGTGCCTTTTACAAAAGTGTAATATTTAAGATTTATCAAATCCATATCAGTCAACTTTTGCATGGCTTTTATGGCATTCGGTCCTTGTATGGCAAGTAATCCGGTTTTGTCTGAAATGTTGTGCATCTCTACATTAGCGGTGTTGTGTGCTACCAGCCAATTCCAATCTTTTTCGATATTGGAAGCGTTTACTACGAGCATATACACCTTGTTGGCTTCCACACAATACACAAGTAAATCATCCACTATGCCACCATCATTATTCGGAAAGCAGGAGTATTGTGCTTTTCCGTCGGTAAGTTTCGATGCGTCATTACTGGTAGTACGTTGTATCAAATCTAGCGCACCGGCTCCTTTTAAAATAAATTCACCCATGTGGCTTACATCAAAAATGCCAACACTATTACGGATGGCAGCATGCTCATCATTAATACCGGTATAAGAAATGGGCATATTGTATCCTGCAAACTCAGCCATCTTTGCACCCAACCCAATGTGAATATTTGTAAAGGGAGTATTCTTCATTTTTATAAATTTTTGCAAAAATAGACTTTCTACTTATTAATTCTATTTTTTTAATGAAATAGTCAAAACCCTGTCTTTATATTTGCAATCTTCAAAAAAAAGCAATCAGCATTTATCGAATGATAAAAAAAGGGCTACTCTTCCTATCCATCTTTATTTCATTGCAAAGTTTTGTAAAAAAAATTGATGACAAACCGGATAATTCGCCCGCATCGAAAATAAAAAATGATATCGCCTTCCTTTGTTCTGAAATTTGCGAAGGACGGCTAACTGGTTCAAATGGTGAAAAAGAAGCAGCCAATTATATTGAAAGCCGCTTTAAAGCAATGAATATTGCACCCTACAAAAATAAATATCAATGGGATTTTACTTACAAGGGCGGCTCTAGATTAGGTGCCAATGCGTATTTTAAGATATTTGAAAACAAGCTTGCCATCGGCGCCGATATTATTTTTTTACCTTACGGAAAAGGCAATACCGTAATGGGCTCAGCTATGCCTAATGTAAATGAACCCGATAATGTATGGCTGATTCCCATTAGCAAACTCAAATTGAATACCACTAATTCACCACAAAAAATTTTACATGATTACGCAGAGCAATGTGCACAACAATCAGCAAGTGCTGTTTTGTATTTAAATGACCTTGATGCTACCCAAGATTTAACGATGCTTAACCTCAACAGTTTTGAGCAGGTGAATATTCCGGTGGTATTTATGAATGCGAAGGCCTATCAATCGCATATTAAACCAAATCTCAAGAGCGATTGGATTGAGGTGGACGGCAAATTAGGGTATGAAAATTCAAACCAAATCGGAAGAAATGTAATTGCCTATATCGACAATAAGGCACCCTTCAGTATTGTTGTGGCTGCGCATTACGATCATATAGGCAATACCGGTTCCCTCTACAAAGGAGCCAACAATAATGCAAGTGGCGTGGCGGCTTTGCTGTCGGTGGCAGAAATGGCAAAGGCCTACAATTTAAAGAGATTTAATTATTATTTTATTGCCTTATCGGGTCATGAAAATGATATGCAGGGTAGCAAAGCATTTATTCAGCAAAACGAATTTATTATGAACAATATTTCCTGCATGATTAATCTTGATCAGGTGGGGCGTTTAGAAAATAGCAAAATGGAAGTCTATTTGAATGGGGTAGGGACCTCTCCTACCTGGGGGGGGGTGGTTCAAAAAGTCAATAAGGGTTTTTCTCTTCAATTAGATAGCTCTGGCGTGGGCTATGGAGAGTATAACGCATTTTATTATAAAAATATTCCAGTGCTGAATATCAGTACCGGATTTACTGATGATTACAATCGAGTGAGCGATGACGAAAATAAAGTAAATGCAAACGGAGTTTTTGATATCGCCTCCTTTAGTTATCGTATTTTGGCTGAATTAGATAAGCAAACCAAACTGATATTTAATCACACCAAGGATATCATGCCGGCACTCAAAAAAGTAAAATCGGATATTGGTGTTGTGCATGATTTTTCGTTTAATCAAAATGGTTGTCGTGTTGCAACTACCTTACCAGGTAGCAAGGCTGCCAAAGCAGGAATTCTCAGTGGTGATGTCCTTATTAAGATTGGGGCATTCCCAATTATTGATGTAGAAGATTATATCGAATCACTCAATAAAAGCACTCCCGGTAAGGAAGTAACTATTATCGTGAAACGCGGTAAAATGGAATATAAATTTTTTGTGGTACTATAATTATACCAATATGGTTTCTGTCGCAGTCCAAATCTAATGGTTTTAGATGCAGATCGGAAAGATGATTGGAACAGTATTCTGGGATTACTACCTATTTGTTATACTATTCTTTAATTCAAAATAGTATTCATAGCCTAAGCAAATCTCTTTCTTCCACGCAGATATAGTTGAAATGGCTTAAAGTCTGCAGGAATAGTTTGTGTTCCCATCTTTCGGCCCCATGTCATCCTAATAATTGAAACCTATATCCTATAATAGACTAACATCGATTGTTGACCGCATTTTTTTGCACAAAGGCTATTTTGTACCTATTTTTAACGTCCTCTAAATTATAAACACTTTTATTAATGAAGAAATTACTATTCATCTTTTTAGCCATTTCCGTATCCTATTGCGCATTTGCTGATGGACATTCACATGGAACCCCAGCAAATCCAAATATCACACCATTCAATGATGCAAATGAAACACAAAGTGGTATTACCTCTGCACATTTGCAAAAACTACCCGAATGGTTGCAATTCAAAGCAAAATATCCAAGTTGGGGAGCGCGCTTTAGCAATGCTACCGGCCTTCCTCATCGTGCCTTTGGCCAGCCAATTACCTATGCAGCAGGTGGTAATGACCCCGTGGCAAAAGCCTTGGCTTTTTTTCAAAATGAATTTGCCGACTTTAACATTCCGGTAAATGAACGGGTACTTACCCGAAATTCAAACGATGGAAAATATATCAATGTAGATTTTAAACAGGTACACAACGGTCATGAGGTACTATGGTCAAGAATGGGTATTCGATTTACACAAGATTTGAAAATCCTTCTAATTAGCATGGATGCCCATCGAAACATTCCTCAATTGAATGCCGCTTTGAGCCCAGT
>ERZ724517.997-NODE-997-length-16193-cov-7.747119_pt1 | contig 16193 bp, 17 predicted proteins | sample MGYA00376050_ERZ724517 | MGnify/ENA primary metagenome ERZ724517 (study PRJEB28724, sample SAMN07190886) | activated sludge metagenome | isolation source: activated sludge of sewage treatment plant in Hong Hong | place: USA: Christiansburg, Virginia | collected... | reverse complement strand
AGGTGCTGTCGGGCATGAACATCGCCGAAATGCGCGCCCCGCAGGACGGTCGCATCGGACTGACCGTCTCCGGCCGCCAAGTCGATTTCCGCGTCGCCTGCCAGCCGACGATCCACGGCGAGAACATCGTCCTGCGTGTCCTCGACCGCCAGAAGGGCATCGTCCCCCTGGAGAACCTCGGCCTCGCCGACGAACACCTGCAACGCCTGAAGCTGATGATCGCCCGCCCCGAGGGCATCATCCTGGTCACCGGCCCGACCGGTAGCGGCAAGACGACGACGCTCTATTCGGTGCTCAACCATATCAACACCGAGGGCATCCACATCATGACCCTCGAGGACCCGGTCGAATACCCGATGGCGCTGGTCCGCCAGACCTCGGTCGCCGAGACCTCCAAGCTAGATTTCGCCAACGGCATCCGCTCGATGATGCGCCAGGATCCGGACGTCATCCTGGTCGGCGAAATCCGCGATGCCGAAACGGCCGAAATGGCCTTTCGTGCCGCGATGACCGGGCATCAGGTTTACTCGACGCTGCACACCAATTCGGCCATCGGCACGATCCCGCGCCTGCTCGACATCGGCGTCCTGCCCGACATCATGGCCGGCAACATCATCGGCATCGTCGCCCAGCGCCTGATCCGCCGCCTCTGCGATCACTGCAAGTCGCCCTACCATGCCGAAACCCACGAAATGCAGTTGTTCGGCACCCCGGCCGAGGGCACCCGGCCGGTGCTCTACCGTGCCACAGGCTGCGAACGTTGCGACTTCCAGGGCTATCGCGGGCGCATCGCGATCATGGAGCTGCTGCGCATCGACATGGGCATCGACGAATTGATCGCGCGCCGCGCCACCACCCACGAGATCCGTTCGCGCGCGCTCGACCAGGGTTTCATCACGCTGGCCGACGACGGCCTGCGCCGCGTCCTCAACGGCACGACCTCGCTCGAGGAACTCGGGCGCGTCGTGGACCTGACCGACCGGATGTAGCAATGCTCTTCGACTACAAGGCCGTCAGCATCGAGGGACGCATGGTCTTCGGACGCATCGATGCGATCAACGTCGTCGATCTCGAAATGCGCCTCAAGCGCATGGACCTCGACCTGGTCACCGGCAAACCGGTCGATCACCGCAAGCTGTTCGGCACCAAGAAGATCCCGCGCCGCGAACTGATCAATTTCTGCTTCCACCTGGATCAGCTGGCGCGCTCCGGCGTGCCCATCCTCGAAGGCCTCGCCGACCTCCGCGACTCGATCGAGAATCCGCGCTTCCGCGAAGTCATCGCCGGCCTGATCGAAGGCATCGAGGGCGGCCAGACGCTGTCGCTGGCGATGGCCGAACACCCGACGGTGTTCAGCCAGGTATTCGTCAGCCTGATCCGTGCCGGCGAAGGTAGCGGCCAACTGCCCGAGGTGCTGAGCAGCCTCAACGAATCTCTCAAGTGGGAAGACGAGCTGGCCTCGCACACGAAGAAGCTGCTGATGTATCCGGCGTTCGTCGGCACCATCGTGCTTAGCGCCACCTTCTTCCTGATGATCTACATGGTGCCGCAACTCAAGCAGTTCGTCAAAAACATGGGCCAGACGCTGCCGCCGCAGACCCAGCTGCTTTTCTTCATTTCCGACCTGCTGGTCGGCTACTGGTGGCTGGTCCTGATCCTGCCGGTGCTGGCGGTCGTCACCGTCCAGCTGATCCTGCGCAGCAACCCCCTCGCCCGCCTGCGCCTCGATGCCATGAAGCTCGGCGCCCCGGTCGTCGGCCCCATCCTCAAGAAGATCATCCTGTCGCGCTTCGCCAATACCTTCGCCATGCTCTACGCCGCGGGCATCCCGATCCTCGAATCGATCCGCACGACCCAGGACATCGTCGGCAACCGCGTCGTGCGCAAGGCGCTGCGCCGGGTCGAGCAGTCGATACGCGAGGGCCAGAACGTGGCCAGCGCCTTCCACGATGCCGGCCTCTTCCCGCCGCTCGTCGTCCGCATGCTGCGCGTCGGCGAGAACACCGGCGGGCTGGACAAGGCCCTGCTCAACGTCAGCTATTTCTACAACCGCGACGTCAAGGAATCGGTCGAAAAGGCGCAGACCCTTATCGAGCCGATGCTGACCGTGTTCATGGGCGCCCTGCTGGGCTGGATCATGCTCTCGGTCATCGGACCGATCTACGACGTCATCAGCAAGATCAAGACGTGATCTCGCGCCGCCTCCTCTATCTCGACACCCAGCGCCTGACGGCTTACGCCTGGCGCCAGGGCAAGCTCAGCGCAGAAGGCGTCTTCGAGATGCGGCCCGAGGAATACCCGCGCTTCACCGATTACCTGCGCGCCCATCCCAACAGTCAGTTCCGGATGCTGGCCAATGTCGGCGAGGAGGGGCACGAACTCGAAACCATTCCCTTCCTGCAGGGCGCCGACCGCAAGGCGCTGATCGCCCGCAAGCTGGGCCAGCATTTTCTCGGATCGCCGCTGGCGACAGCTGTTTCGCTGGGTTACGAGAAGAGCAAGCGCAAGAACGAGAAGCTGCTGCTCTCGGCACTGACCAACCCGGCTCATTTCGCGCCCTGGCTGAAGTGCATCGAAGAAGCCGGGGCGGCACTGGCCGGTATCTATACCGTGGCGCAAATGGGCGGCCAACTGCTCAAGAAACTGGGCAAGCCCAAAGCCCGTTCCCTGTTGCTGAGCTATCAGGACCACTCCATCCGCGAAAGCTACCTGGTCGACGGCCACCCCCTGTTCTCGCGGATGGTGCCCTTATTCGACAGCAGCATCGCCGGCATCGCCTCGCGCTTCGCCAGCGAATCGGGCAAGCTCTACCAGTATCTGGATGGCCAGCGTCATATCGGGCGCAACGATACACTGCCCGTCTATATCCTGGCGCACCCGCAGGCCATTTCGGCGATCCGCCAGCACTGCGTCGATTCCAGCGGCCTCAACTTCGAGATCCTCGACAACCACCAGGCCGCCCGCAAGCTCGACCTCAAGACCCTGCCCAGCGACAGCAGCAGCGAGCTTATCTACCTGCACCTGCTGGCCACCGACCCGCCCCGCCAGCAGTTCGCCCCCGAAGACAACCGCCACGATTACCACATCTCGCAGATCCGCTACGGCCTGCTCGGGCTCGGCGCCGTCGCCCTGCTCGGCGGCGGCCTGTTCGCTGCCAAGGAATTCTATGAAAGCTACAGCCTGCGTGAGGAAACGCAGGCACTGATACTCAGCGAAGCTGAACTTTCCTGGCGCTACCGCGAGATTTCGGCGACCTTTCCGCAACTCGGCCTCGACAACGACACCCTGCGCCGTGTGACCGACCGCCAGGTCGAACTGCTCAGGCAGCAGCGCCTCCCCGACGACGCCTTCCGCCTGGTCAGCCGCGCCCTCGGCGAAGTCCCGACCGCTCATCTCGAAGCGATCGAATGGACTTTCGGCGATGCCGTTCCGGCCGGCAGCCAAGTGGCGCCGGCCAAGGCCGGCGTCCTGCCGAGCGGTAACACCGAGACGATCACGCTGCGCGGGGTGATACGCCTCGGCCCTTCGGCAACGGCGCGGCAAACCTTGGCATCGTTCGAGCACTTCGTCGAACTGCTGCGGGCCGACCCCATCAATGAAATCAGCGTCGTGCAGCAGCCTTTCGAGATTGAGTCCGGACGCGCCCTGCGCGGCGGCGACGTCGATACCGAGAATGCCCAGCCGCGCCAGTTCGCGGTCCAGATCGTGCGAAAGCTGACGCCATGAAATTCACGCTCCGCGACCTGAAAAAAATCCAGTGGTTTGCCCTGCTGGCAGCCCTGCTGATCGCCGCTGCCGTGGCGGCCGGGATGTGGACCAGCGCAGGCGCGCGCAAGGCACAACTGGAGCGCGATGTCGCAGCCGCGAAAAAGACCGAGGTCGAGAAGCGCCTCGCCCGGGTGCGCACGGAAGAGCAGGAAATCAAGGCACGCACCCAGCGCTTTCAGCAGATGGACTTTGCCGGCATCACCGGCCCCGAGAAGCGGCTTGACTGGACCGAGTTGCTGCGCGACCTGCAGCAGCAGCTGCGGCTGCCTGGAATGACGTACGAGTTCGGTCCGCAACTGCCACTCGAAACGACACCGGACGCGGGGTACGCGTACCACAGCAGCCAGCTGAAGATCCAGTTGCGCCTGCTGCACGAAGAAGACCTGCTCAATTTCATCACGCGCCTGCAGCAGGAAGCCAAGGCCATGGTCCTGGTGCGCAGTTGCAAGCTGGTCCGGCTGCCGGCGGCCAACGCTTCCACCTCAGCCGCCCAGCTCAGCGCCGACTGCACCATGGAATGGGTCACGCTGCGCCGCGCCAGCGGAGCGAAAAAACCATGAAACGCGCGCTGTCCATCGTCCTCCTGCTGCTCACCGCGACCCCCGCCATGGCGCAAAGCGATCCGCTGGGCCGCCTGTTCACGACACCGCAGCAGCGCAACGCCCTCGACCGCGAGCGCCTGCTCGGACAAAGCCAGCGCCCGACCGGCATCGACAGCGAAGCCAGCTACACCTTCAACGGGGAAGTCCGCCGCAGCAGCGGCAAGAACACCCGCTGGATCAACGGCGAACCCCAACCCGCGGCAGCCCGCAGCCCCGGCGTCCCCGCCGGCGATACCTTCCACCCCGCCACCGGCGAGCGCGAAAGCGTCCTCGGCGACGGCCGGATCGTCGTCAAGCACCCACCGGCGACACCATGAAGCGGTCGCAGTTGCGCAGCATCAAGAAGCAGTCCGGCATCGCGCTGGTCATGCTGCTGGTCGCACTGGTACTGGCCGGCGGCTATGCCTTCTATCGCAGCGCCACCATCGGCACCGGTCGGGCCCAGCAGGATGCCAAGCTGGCCGCGACGCTCGCCCGCGCCAAAGAGGCGCTGATCGCGCGCGCCGTCACCGATGCCAACCGCCCGGGCAGCCTGCCTTGCCCCGACCTGGTCACCAACAACGCGGGGCTCAGCAACTTCCCGGGCGACGGCAAGGCTGACATGTTCACCCTGACGCAGTGCCCGAGCTATGTCGGGTGGCTGCCATGGGTGACGCTCGACCTGCCCGAACTCACCGACGACACGGGCACCCGCCTTTGGTACACGCTATCGCCGGAACTGCGCGATGACGACAGCGCACAGCCGATCAACAGCGACCGCGCGCTTGCCCTGCGCCTCGACGGCGCTACCGACATCGCCGCCATCATCTTCGCCCCGCGCGCCGCCGTCGGCAGCCAGTCCCGTGCCTCCCCCAGCAATCCGGCCGACTATCTCGATGACGAGAACGGCAACGGTGATGATCGTAAGTATATTTCCAGCCTGCAAAGTCCGGTCTTCAACGACAGGGTCGTCGCCATCACGCGCCAGGAACTGATGGCTGCGGTCGACAAGCGGGTCGCCAGCGAGGTCAAGGCCTGTCTCGAGCAGCATGCCGCCAGCGCCGTCAATACCGGACATACCTACCCGTGGCCGGCGCCCTTTTCGAGCAGCAGTTTCCGCGGAACTCCCGGCAGCCTCTTCGGGCAGATCCCGGCGACCCAGCCCGGCGCCGGCCCGGATAGCCTGGTCCAGAAGACGACCAGCGCCCTTGCCAACGCGAAATCCGCCCTCGCCGGCGCGTCGACCGCAACCGATCAATTGGCTGCACTGGTCGTCGTCAATGAGGCCGCGACCATAGCACGGACACTCTACGACCAGGTAAGAGGAGTTGCTGCTGCCCTCGCACTGGTCGCCGGCAACACCCTGACCGGCTTCTCCTCCCTCGATGCAAACATCAACAGCGCCGCTGCCAATGGCCGCATCAGCCGCACCGAGCGAACGAACCTGCGCGCTGAAGCGATCGCGGTGCAGACCAACCTGAACATCCTCCAGGCGGCCCTTGCCGATAGCGGGATCGATGCCTTTCCGAGTGAGGTTCGGGTTCAGAACCTGACGCTGCAGCAGCGACTGGACTCGGCTGGGGCGACACCGACCAGCGCCGCGTTCACAGCCCTGCAGAGCCAGGCAAGCGTCTTGCTGAACCTGTACAGCAGCAGCAACACAGGGAACCCCGACCTCAGTGCGGCGCTGACCACCGCGCGCAATGCCGCCGCTGCTGCCGTCACCGCGGCCGGAAATGCCGCTGCCCTCCCCGCCGATCCGCTGCGCGTCGCGACCGCGGCCAGTGCCGGGCAAGCCTTGGTCGCGGCGGGAAACACCCTGCGCACGACGGTTGCCGGCGTCCGGGTCAACCTCGATGCGAGTGAAATCAGCGTGCGCGCCACCGGACTAGCGAGGCTCGTTTCGGCTGTCGCCGGAAGCCCCGGCGCCGCAACGGCCACGGCACTCGCCGCCGGCCTCGCCGAAATGGAAGGCATAACCGGCATGCTCGTCACCCTTTCGAGTCCGGTGCTTGCCGCCCGGACAGCGACCTCGAATGCACTCGCCAGCGCACTTAGCAGCGCCCAGTCGGCAAGCGATTTCACCCAGATCCAGACGACTGCCAACGCCGCCATCGCCGCGGCCAACAACCTGGCATCGGCTATCACCAACAATGGCGACAACATCGCGAAGGACAGCCTGGCAGCCGCGACAAGCCAGTTCCTCGCCGCACAGGCAGTCTTCAATACCGTGAGCCCACCGACCCAGGCGGCGATGCTTCCCTACGTGCGCGCCGTGCAGGATCCGGCAGCTGACATCGCCTACTGGGCAGACATCATTGCCCGCAATGCTCAGGATATCGCCACCCAGGCGGGATCGACCTATGCCACCGCAGCGGCAGTCTTGTCCGGCATCGCCGGTACTGGTGGCTCGCAGGCCCTGTTGCAGGCCTATGCCGACGCCCCGACCAATACGGCCCGCCAGGCCGCGGCGACCAGCGCACTGAACGCGACGCTGGGCCAGACGGACAGCCTGCTGGCCGCCGCCGCGACGCTCGACAGCGTACTCGACAGCGGCAGCGCCGAAGCCCAGCCGACCCTATGGTACGGAAGCGCCTGCGCCTTCCTGCAGCCGCCTGCCGGCAGCACGTCGTGGTGGACGGCCAACAACTGGACAAACACCACCTTCTACCAGATCAGCGACCGCGTGCGTCCGGCCAGCGGCAAGCTCCAGGTCAATGGCACGGGCAACCATCGGGTCGTCGCCATCAGTGCCGGACGTGCTTTGGGCAGCCAGAACCGCGCCACACGGACGAGCGCCAATTTTCTGGAGGGCATCAATGCCGACAGTTCGCGCGACGGCGATGCGAAGACGCCGGCTACCGTGTTTTCGAACGCCCCGGTATCGGGTACATTCAACGATCGCCTCGCCTACTGACCCGCACCACTACCCGAAAATTGGAACCATCGAAATCTTCCCGGCGCAACAAGGGCTTCACACTGGTCGAACTGGCCATCGTGCTGGTAATCGTCGCCCTGCTGACCAGCGGGCTCCTGCTCGGCGTTTCGGCACAGCGCAACGCCGCCGAGAACATCGACGCCCAGCGCCAGTTGGAGAACATCCGCGACGCCCTGACCGGCTTTGCCCTGTCACGCGGTCGCCTGCCGTGCCCGGCCTTGCCGAATCTTGCCAACAACGACGCCAACGCCGGACTCGAAAACTGCGCCCAGCCGCATGGCGTCCTGCCCTGGGTGACCCTGGGGCTGCCCGAGACCGACCCGTGGGGACAGCGCTTCACCTACTACGCCCATGGCAGCTTCACCGGCGCCGTTCCGGGCGGCGCATTGGCCAGCTTCACCCTCGATACCGACGGCAATGCCAACATCAAGGCCAGCGCTGCCAGCACCAGCAACATCGCATCAAATCTGCCGGCTGTGGTCATCAGCCACGGCAGCCGCGGCGCCGGGGGCTGGCAGCCTGGCGGCAATCAGTTGCCCGGCGCAACCGGCGACGAACTGGAAAACGCCAACGCCAACCTGACTTTCGTCGCCGCCCAGCCGAGCGGCAGCTTCGACGACCTGCTGACCTGGGTGGTCCCGAGCATCCTCAAGTCGAAAATGGTCGCCGCCGGACGCCTGCCGTGAGCGGCTAGACCGTCTCTTCCTTGGGGTCGCGCGCCATCAGCAGTTCGAGCGCCTCACTGGCGCTGACCCGGCCGTCGAGCACGGCGGCGATGGCTTTGGAAATCGGCATATCGACATCCAGTTCGGCAGCCAGGCGGTCGACTTCGCGGGCGGTGTAAACACCCTCGGCGACATGGCCCAGTTCCTTTAGGATTTGCGGCAGCGACTTGTTCTCGGCCAGCGCCAGGCCGACGCGGCGGTTGCGCGAGAGGTCGCCGGTACAGGTCAGGATCAGGTCGCCCATGCCGGCCAACCCCATGAAGGTGTCGCGATGCGCGCCGAGCGCGACACCGAGGCGGGCGATCTCGGCCAGGCCGCGCGTCATCAGCGCAGCGCGCGAATTGAGCCCGAGCCCGAGCCCGTCGCAGACGCCGGTGGCGATGGCCAGCACGTTCTTGACAGCACCGCCGACTTCGACGCCGATCAGGTCGTCGTTGGCGTAGATGCGCATCCGTCCGGAGTGCAATTGCCGCGCGGTTTCGACGGCGAATTCGTGATCATTGGCCGCCAGCGTCACTGCGGTGGGCTGCGCGGCAGCGACCTCCTCGGCGAAGCTGGGTCCGGACAGGGCCCCGCAGACCGCTTGCTCGCCAAGCACCTCGGCAACCACTTGGTGCGGCAGCATGCCGGTACCCGCTTCGAAACCCTTGCACACCCAGATCAGGGGCAGCGTGCAGCCGAGTTCCTTGAGGAGTTCGGCGGTCGGGCGCAAGCCTGCGATCGGCGTCGACACGACCAGCAGTTCGGCATCCGCAATGGCCACCGCGAAGTCGGTCTCCACGCGCACGCCATCCGGGAGCTTGTAACCGGGAAAGAAACGGTGGTTTTCGCGGGTTTCCTGGAGGTCGACCGCAACATCCGCTTCCCGCGACCACAGGGTCACCTCATTCTTGCCGGCAAAGGCAATGGCCAGCGCGGTTCCCCACGCCCCGGCACCGAGCAGTGTGATTTTCATAGGCCCCACACCTGAGTAGCGCGAACGAAGCCGGTCGCCCCGTCACGATGACGGACCTTGGCCCAGCCCGGCGCGGCGAGCTCGACGAAGTCCACAACGACCCATTTGTCGAGCTCGGCAAGCACCGGCGCATCCGGCTTGTCGGCCTGCCTGATCTCGGCCAGCGGCGCGGTGACCACCAAGGTGCGCCGCTCGCCGAGCTTGCGCGCCTCGATCCATGCCAGCGTACCTTCGGCATCGCGCACCTTGAGCCAGCCTTCGAGCTTGACGACGACCTCGACCGGCGTCTGCGCCTTGATCAGGTAAAGCTTCTTGCCCTTCTGCGACGGCGAATCGTAAAGAATCGCCGCCGGCACGTCGACCGAACGGTAATCGAGGGCCAGCGCCGCACCGGCGGCGCCGGTCATGGCAAGTGCGACTATGGTCTGGCGCCACATGGTCGCGCCTTACTGGATCGGCACTTCGGTCGGGGCCGGCGCCTGTTCCTGCAGGCGCTGCATGTACATGGCCTCGAAATTGACCGGCTGCAGTACGATGGGCTGGAAGCCGGCGCGGCTCACCGCGTCGGAAACCGCTTCGCGGGCATAGGGGAACAGGATATTCGGGCAGGCTACGGCAAGCAGCGGCTCGATCTGCTCGTTCGGCACGTTCATGACGCGGAAAATGCCACCCTGGCCGACTTCGACCAGGAAGACGGTCTTTTCGGCCAGTTTGGCCGTCACCGTCACCGTCAGCACGACTTCGTAGGCACCGTCACCGAGGCCCTTGCCGCTGGTATTCAATTGGATCTCGACCTGCGGCGCCTCACGCTCGAGGAAAATTTCCGGTGCATTGGGCACTTCGACGGAAAGGTCCTTGACGTAGAGTTTTTCGATACCGAAGACGGCCTGTTCGTTTTGTTCCATGGTTCTCTTTCAGTTGATAATTCGGTTTTCAGGCAGCGGGCTCGAGCAACGGCATCAACTTGCCCGCCCGGTCGATCGCGATCTGGTCGTCACCGCCGCCGACGTGGGTGTCGCCTATGTAGATATGCGGCACGGTACGGCACGGTGTCTTGTGCATCATTTCGTCGCGCCGCACCGGATCGAGGTCGATGCGCACTTCCTCTATCTCGCTGACGCCACGCGCCTTGAGCAACTGCTTGGCGCGGATGCAGTAGGGGCAGACTGCCGTCGTGTACATCAGGACCCGCGCACTCATTTGTTGCGTGTTCCCTTCTTGACCGGGTAACCCGCACCGACCCAGGCGTCGACACCGCCGGCGAGATTGTGGACCCGCGTAAAGCCGAGCTTCCCGAGTTCGCCGCAGGCCTTGGAAGAGCGCATGCCGGAGGCGCAGCAGACGATGACCGGCTTGTCCTTGAATTTCTCGATTTCGCTGATGCGGTCGGAGAGCTTCGAAAGCGGGACATGCTTCGCTTCCGGCAGATGCCCGCTGGCGAATTCTTCGGCCTCGCGCACGTCGATCACGTGGGCGTCCTCGCGGTTGATGAGCAGGGTGGCTTCGCCGGGATTGACCTCGTTGGCGCCGCCGCGCATGACCATCGGCCAGAGCAGGCCCATGCCGCTGAAAACCACCAGGGTGATCAGCAGCGCGTTCTGGGTAATGAACTCCATCGGCACTTAAGCGACCTCCTCGCCACAGAAGATTTCCCGCATCAGCTCGACCAGCTTCAGCGTGCGCGGGTCCGTCACACTGTAAAAGACACGATTCGCGTCCTTGCGCGTGTGCAGGACCGATTTTTCGCGCAGAATGGCCAGATGCTGGGAAATATTGCTCTGCGAGGTGCCCACGGCATCGACGATTTCCTGCACGCAGGCTTCCTGGTCGCCGATTACGCAAAGGATCTTGAGGCGCAGGGGATGTGCGATGGCCTTGAGCGAACGGGCAGCCAGTTCGATGTGTTCCTGCTTGTCGATCAGATTGAAGGTTGGCTGTTGCAAGATAAAACCCCGATATCGATTAATGGAACATTATAAAATAATGCTTTGCGTTGCGCAGACCTTAATCAAGATCAATCTTCGCGACGCGGACTCAAGGCATCCGCAACCAGTGTCGAACAGGCCGGGACTCAGCAACCGGGCGCCAATCAAGCGCCTGACGGCAGCCATCAGCGCTGCTTTTTTTATATGGACGCCGGTCGGCAAGGCCGAGACGGCGAAGGGCAAGGGGCCGCCCGCCGCACCCGAAATTGCCGAAAAGCAGGCCGACCTGGGCGAACTGCGCAGCCGCATCGAGAGCCTGCGCAAGGACCTCAGCGCCAGCGAAGAGAACAAGGCCGACGCCGGCGATCGCCTGCGCGAATCCGAGCGCCAGATTTCCCGCCTGCAACGCGAACTGCACGAACTGGGCGACCAGCGCGGTCAACTGCAGAAAAAGCTGCAAAACCTCGAACAGCAGTCGAAGGAGCTGTCCTCGACACTGCAACAACAGCAAACCCAGCTCGAAAAGCTCCTCTACAGGCAATACCTGCGCGGCACCCCGGATTCGCTGCAGCTGCTGCTGAACGGGGACGACCCCAACCAGATTGCGCGCGACCTGCATTACCTGTCGGCCATCGCGCTGACCCGAGCAGAATTGATGGGCGAAGTGAGCGCCACCCTGGACAAGAAGAAAGCCCTGGCCGCCGACGCCAAGGAGCGGGCCGAAGAAATCAGCGATGTCGAGGCGCAGCAGCAGCAGCGGCACGCCGAGCTCGAAAAGCAGCGCCGGGAGCGCAAGGCGCTCTACGCCGAGGTCTCCGACAAGGTCAGTGCCCAGCGCAAGGAAATCGGCAACCTGCAGCAGAACGAAAAGCGCCTGACCCAGTTGATCGACCGGCTGTCGAAGATTCTTGCCGCCCAGGCGGCAGCGCAGGCCGCACGCGCGGCCGAAGCGGCCCGCGCCGCAGAAGCCACCCGGCTGGCCGAGGCCCGGCAGAAGGAGCGCGAGAAGGAAAAGGCGAAGCCGCGGCCAGGCGAGGAGGAGCGCGAGGCGCCGCGCCCGCCCCCGGTAAGCGAACCCGCTCGGCCGAAGACGGTCGAAGCCGAGAACCGTTACGAACCGGTAGCCAGCAACGGTGATTTTGCGCGCCAGAAAGGCAACCTGCGGCTGCCGGTGCGCGGCTCGGTTTCCGGCCGTTTCGGTAGCCCGCGCGATGGCGGAGGCACCTGGCGCGGGCTGTTCATCAAGGCCGGCGCCGGCAGCGACGTCAAGGCGGTAGCCAACGGGCGGGTGGTTTTCGCGGAATGGATGCGCGGTTTCGGCAATCTCCTGATCGTCGACCACGGCGATGCCTACCTGTCGATTTACGGCAACAACGATTCGCTGCTCAAACAGGTCGGGCAGCCGGTCAAAGGCGGGGAAGCCGTCGCCACCGTCGGCAACAGCGGAGGCAATCCGGATTCCGGTTTATACTTCGAGCTCCGCCACCAGGGGCAACCGATCGACCCGATGAAATGGGCCAGTTTGAAATGAGCAAAGTGAAAACAATCAGTTTGGTATTGGGCGGCTTCGTCGCCGGCGCCCTGATCAGCCTGCACGTCCCGGCGCTGGCCGACAAGGATGCCAAGGCGGGCCTCCCGATCGACGAGTTGCGCACCTTTGCCGAGGTCTACAGCGCCATCAAGCAGGGCTACGTCGAGCCGGTCGAAGACAAGACGATGATCAACAATGCCATCTCCGGCATGCTGTCCAACCTCGACCCGCACTCCGCCTACCTCGACGCCGACGCGTTCAAGGACCTGCAGGTCGGCACCCAGGGCGAATTCGGCGGACTGGGCATCGAGGTCGGCATGGAGGACGGGTTGGTCAAGGTCGTCTCGCCGATCGAGGACACGCCTGCCTACCGCGCCGGCGTCAAGTCGGGCGACCTGATCTTCAAGCTCGACGACACGCCGGTCAAGGGCCTGACGCTCAACGAAGCGGTCAAGAAGATGCGCGGCAAGCCGAAGACGCCGATCCGCCTCTCGATCCTGCGCAAGGGCGAAGCCAAGCCGATCGAGCTGACCCTGGTCCGCGAAGTCATCAAGGTGCAGAGCGTCAAGTCAAAGCTGGTGGAACCCGGCTATGGCTGGATCCGCATCACGCAGTTCCAGGAGGGCACCGTCGCCGACCTGGCCAAGGCGCTGAACACGCTGTACAAGCAGGAGAACCTGCAAGGCCTCGTCCTCGACCTGCGCAACGACCCGGGTGGCCTGCTCAACAGCGCGATCGGCGTTTCCGCCGCCTTCCTGCCGCCGGATGTCAAGGTGGTGTCCACCGATGGCCGCACTGCCGACGCCAAGCAGGAATTCCTGGCCCGGCCTCAGGATTACCTGCGCGGCACCCGCGAGGACCCGCTGAAGACGGTGCCGGTCGCCGCCAAGAAAGTGCCGATGGTCGTGCTGGTCAACAGCGGTTCCGCCTCGGCCTCCGAGATCGTCGCCGGCGCGCTGCAGGACTACAAGCGCGCCGTCGTCCTCGGCACCCAGACCTTCGGCAAGGGCTCGGTGCAGTCGGTCGTCCCGCTACCGGGCAACGCCGCGATCAAGCTGACCACCGCGCGCTACTACACGCCGAACGGCCGCTCGATCCAGGCCAAGGGCATCGTGCCCGACATCCTTGTCGACGAAACGCCCAACGGCAATGGCAACTCCCCGCGCATCCGTGAAGCCGACCTCGACCGCCACCTGAGCAACGATCGCGAGAGGGAAGCGGCCAAGGAAGCCCCGAAGCCGCAGGCCAAGCCCGCTGCCAAGCCGGCCAAGGACAAGGACAAGGGCGGCAAGGACGATGCCGACGACGAAACGATGGCGCGCCTCGAATACGCGAGCAAGAGCGATTACCAGTTCCAGCAGGCCATGAACCTGCTCAAGGGCCTGCAGATCATGCAGACCAAGGCGCAGTAACAGGGCAACAGGAGGGATCATGAACACGGGAGACCTCAGAAAGAAACGGGAAATCCAGTTTTCCAAGTTCCCGCCCGGGCAGGTGCCCGAGGCGGCTGACGATCTCAAGCACCTCGAGCAGGTCGAGGTCCGGCCCAAATTCGAAAAACGTGCGGTCGATGTCAGCTACGACCTCTCGGAACATACGCTGCGCGAACTCGACGAACACCTCGTCGACCGCGGCTACCATCTCGACAACACGCTGATGACCAAGCTGACGCGAGCCTTGATCTATTACGTCGAGGATACCCAGCTGCACAACATGGGCGCGCCGGAAAAGCGCCTCAAGCGCTCCTCGCAGGAGGCCTATGTCAAGGCCTGGGAACACCGCCCGCACGGCGACCACGACGACACCCCGCCGGAGTGGCGCGAATACAAGTGACGGACGAGCAGCTTCTCCGCTACAGCCGCCACATCCTGCTCGACGCGCTGGGCATTGAAGGCCAGGAACGCATTCTCGCCGCGCACGCGCTGATCATCGGTGCCGGCGGCCTCGGCTCACCAGCTGCCCTCTATCTCGCTTCTGCCGGCGTCGGCAGGATCACGCTGGTCGATGACGACAGCGTCGATTTCACCAACCTGCAGCGCCAGATCCTGCATACGCAGGCACGCGTCGGCATGGCCAAGGCCGAATCCGGCCGCCAGGCACTGCAGGCGATCAACCCGGACATCCAGATCGTTCCACTGCAGCAACGACTGGCCGGCACAGCACTCGACGAACTGGTGGCAAGCGCCGATGTCGTCCTCGACTGCAGCGACAACTTCGCCACCCGCCACGCCATCAACCGCGCCTGCGTCCATCACCAGAAGCCGCTGGTTTCCGGTGCGGCGATCCGTTTCGACGGCCAGATCAGCGTCTATGACCTGAGGCGCGACGCTGCGCCCTGTTATCACTGCCTGTTCCCGGAAGGCGAGGATGTCGAGGAAGTGCGCTGCGCAGTGATGGGCGTCTTTGCCCCGCTGACCGGCATCATCGGCACCATGCAGGCCGCCGAGGCGCTGAAGCTGGTCGCCGGAATCGGCGAGCCGCTGGTCGGGCGCCTGCTGCTGCTCGACGCGCTGGACATGGAATGGCGCAGCGTCAGCTTCAAGAAGGACGCCGTCTGCACCGTCTGCGGCCCTAACGGAGACGGGCGATCAGGCGAATATCTAGGCCGACCTGGCGCAGGTCGCGAATCTGCAGCAGGCGCCTGCCGTCCAGACTAGCCAGCTCGGGCAGGTTGAACAGGCCGCTCGCCTCGTGGCCGATCAGGCAGGGCGCCAGATAGAGCAGCAACTCGTCGACCAGGCCTTCGCGCAGCAATGAGCCGTTGAGTTTGAAACCGGCCTCGGCATGCACCTCGTTGATGCCGCGCCGCGCCAGTTCCTCGAGCAGCTCCTTGAGATCGACCTTGCCGGCCGCGTTGGGCAGGACAAGCACCTCGGCGCCGGCCGCGCGCAGCAAATTTGCCTTGTTTTCGTCGTCGACCGCAGCAGCGACCAGCACCGGGCCACCCTGCAGGATGCGTGCGGTGAGCGGCATTTCCAGCTTGCTGTCGACCACGACCCGCAGCGGCTGGCGCGTCGTCGCGACCTCACGGACATTGAGCTGCGGATCATCGTCGCGCACCGTGCCGATACCGGTCAGGATCGCACAGGCACGGGCCCGCCAGCGCTGGCCGTCGCGCCGCGCGTCGGGTCCGGTGATCCACTGGCTGACACCGTTGTTGAGCGCCGTCTTGCCATCGAGGCTGGCCGCCGCCTTGAGGCGCAGCCAGGGACGGCCGCGCGTCATGCGCGAGACGAAGCCGATGTTCAGTTCGCGCGCTTCGTTTTCAAGCAGACCGCTCGCCGTTTCGATTCCGGCGGCGCGCAACATGGCCAGGCCCTGGCCGGCCACCAGCGGGTTGGGGTCGCTCATCGCCACCACGACGCGGGCGACGCCGGCGTCGATCAAGGCGTCGGCACAGGGCGGGGTGCGGCCGTGATGGCTGCATGGCTCCAGCGTGACATAGGCGGTGGCGCCCCTGGCCCAGTCGCCGGCAGCACGCAGGGCATGCACTTCGGCATGCGGTTCGCCGGCTTTCTCGTGCCAGCCTTCGCCGACGATTTCACCGTCGCGCACCAGCACGCAACCGACGCGCGGGTTGGGCGAGGTCGTCCACAATCCGCGCTCGGCGAGTTGCAGGGCACGCGCCATCATGCCGTGGTCGGCGGCGCTGAAGCTCATTTCTTCCTGGGAGTACTGGACGATGCGGGCGAAACTTCGCGGATCGCCCGCGAGAAGGCATCCACGTCTTCGAAATTGCGGTAGACCGAGGCGAAGCGGATGTAGGCGAC
>ERZ724517.996-NODE-996-length-16221-cov-4.084746_pt1 | contig 16221 bp, 12 predicted proteins | sample MGYA00376050_ERZ724517 | MGnify/ENA primary metagenome ERZ724517 (study PRJEB28724, sample SAMN07190886) | activated sludge metagenome | isolation source: activated sludge of sewage treatment plant in Hong Hong | place: USA: Christiansburg, Virginia | collected... | reverse complement strand
AGGGCTAGCGTGCGGAGCGGAGGGAGAGACACGCGGTGCCTTCCTGTCGTTGCAGTGTGTGGCCTGGTTCTGGCGCAACGAGCTGGATCATGCGCTGAATGCGGGCTGTGATGCCATCAAGCTGCTCAGTGAGGGAACTCTGCACTGGCTGCGGGCCGTTTCGATGGCCACGGCGTGTGCGGCGGCACTTGGCAAAGGGCAGCTGGTCGCGGAGCTCTCGCTTCTGTTTGGCAGCGTTGCACCATCGCGAGACATCATTGGTAGCTACGTCGAATCCAACACGATCCTCCTGATGATGCTCGGCATGATCGGCGATCGCGAAATGGCAGAGCTGTTTCTCTCTCACGTCGAGCGGACGGGGGGAGCGCTGGCCCAGAGCGATGGCTACATCCGCGCCTGGATGAACTATGGCAAGGGTCGTCATAGTAACGCCCTCCAGCCAACGCCGGGCGCATCGGTCCAGTTTTTCCGGAACGCGGTAGATTCCTTTCGCGAGATCGGGGATCGGCGCATGACCTCGGTTGCGCTGGGGGATCTCGGTTGTGCCTTGGGGCGCATGGGCTGCTCTGCCGAAGCAGAGACCTGCTTCCGGGAAGGACTGGCGGTGGCTCTCCGCCTGGATGAGCCGATCACCATTGTGTGGGTACAGATGCTGTACGCGCTGCTGCTGGCCGAGCGTACCGATCCTGCGGCTCAGCAGGAAGCGCAGCGTCTGGCGTTCAGTGTCCTTAACAGCATTGGGAATCACTCCTATTACGCGGCCTTTGCGCAGTGTGCACTGGCTGGTCACTACTACGCGGCTGGAGACAGGGTCAAAGCCGAAACGGAAGCTCGCTTGGCCCTCGGGATCTTTAAGCCGCTGCGGAGCAGTGCGCCCGTTGCCTATTTGTCGGTAGGACGTGTGCTGCTCCTAAACGGACAAGTTGCCGAGGCGGTTGCGGTGATCGCGGAAGGAATCGAGCTCATCGACTCTCTTCATGGAACGGGAGGGAGTGAGATTCCGCTGCGACTGCTTTGGGTGGATGCACTCCGTACGCTGGGTGATGAAACGCGAGCAGCGCCAGCGTTGGCCGAGCTAAACCGGCAGCTCCAGCAGCGACTTTCGGACATTGCGGATCCCGCGCAGCGAACGACCTTTCTACAGCGGCACTCACTGGAAAACGCTCGCCGCATGCTGTTCTAGGCGGTTCGGGTTCTGGTTCTGGTTCTGGTCTGCGATTCCCTGACCACATTTTCCGGTCACTCCGCTTTTCTGCCGCTATTCTTGGCCAAAGATGAGTCGGCGTGTTCAGCGAGTTCCGGTCTTTCACCTCGATGGGAACCGGGTATCCCAGCGGGTCGAGCAGGTCTGCGTCGAGTCTCCGCTACAAATTCTGGTGCGACTCGGGCAGGGTGGGTCCGCACAGCCCCTGACGATTACGATGCGGACTCCAGCGGAGACGCGGACGGAGCGGGACGAAGAGGATGCCGACCTGGCGCTAGGCTTTTTGGTTGGAGAAGGGCTGGTTCGCTCACCTTCGGAAGTGCTGGCGGTCGAGACACCCATCGGGGATGACAACTCGGTGGTGGTGACGCTGCGTGAGGGTGTCGAGTTGCCGACAGCACGACTGGCGCGGAGCTTCTTTTCGACGAGCGCCTGCGGGGTGTGTGGCAAAAGTACGCTCGACGGGTTGGCCGCGATCCCGAGTGAAACGCTGCGTCCGGGCTGGCCGCATGTGCAGATTCAGGATCTGACCCGGCTGCCGAGGGTACTGCGTCAAGCGCAGGCGACGTTTGAGCGAACGGGCGGGCTGCACGCGGCGGCGCTGTTTGATGCCGAGCTGCGCCTGGTTGCGCTTCGGGAAGATGTCGGGCGACACAATGCCGTTGACAAGTTGTTGGGCTCGCAGCTTCGCGCCGGGACGCTGCCGCTGCACGGTCACATCCTGCTTGTCTCGGGCCGGGCTAGCTTTGAACTGGTACAAAAGGCCCGGATGGCGTGCGTACCGGTGTTTGTAGCGATCGGGGCTCCGTCGAGCTTGGCGTTGGAAGTGGCGCGCTCGGCGGGGATGACTTTGGTTGGTTTTTTACGCGACCAGCAAATGAACGTCTACTGTGGCGTGGAGCGGTTGCGCAGTGGCCCAGGTCCGCTTTTGCGCGATGAAGATGTAGACGACAGCGAGGACGTTCCAGCATGTCAGATGCCACACAATCCCGCAGCGGGGCGCAGACTCCCGATGATTCCAGCCAAGTAACGCTTGCCGCTCGTGCCGAGCAAGCGGGTGGTACCGCCGCAATCTTATCGACGCTTCATGAGATTCGTCGCAATGACACCGGCCTGCTGCGCGGGATCAAGACACTACTCAAGGTCAATCAGCCCGAGGGCGTCGACTGTCCCGGCTGCGCCTGGCCCGAAGCAGCGGGTGAGCGAAATGAGATCGAGTTTTGCGAAAACGGTGCCAAGGCCATCACCTGGGAGTCCACCCGTCGTCGCATTGACGCTGCATTCTTTGCCCGTCACAGCGTCGCCGAGCTGCTGAGCGAGAGCGATTATGTCCTCGGCCAGTACGGTCGTCTCGTCGAGCCAGTCTATCTACCGCCGGGCGGAAGTCACTACCAGGCCATTTCTTGGGATGCCGCATACCGACTGATTGCCGACGAGCTTGGCAAACTGTCATCACCGCACGAAGCCGCGTTTTACACCTCGGGACGAACCAGCAACGAAGCGGCGTATCTGTTTCAGCTCCTGGTGAGACAGCTTGGGACGAACAACCTGCCCGACTGCGCCAACCTCTGTCACGAGTCGAGCGGGGTGGCCTTAAAAGAGACGGTGGGGGTGGGCAAAGGCACGGTCCAGCTTGAGGACTTTGAGCAAGCCGACGCGATCTTTATCCTTGGACAGAATCCGGGGACGAATCACCCACGGATGATGTCGACGCTGCAAAAAGCAGCCGCCCGAGGCTGTGAGATCGTCGCGGTCAACCCGCTTCCCGAGGCGGCGCTGCTGCGCTTTGCCCATCCGCAGAATCCGACCGAGCTGCTCGGTGGCGGTTCGACGATTACCAGTCTGTTTTTGCCGGTGCAGATCGACGGCGATGCCGCGCTCTGTAAAGGCATCATGAAGGAACTTTTAGACGAGGAGCGCAAGCGGCCCGGTAAGGTCTTCGATTGGGAATTCATTCGCCAGCACACCTCTGGCATCGACGCACTGATCGAGGATCTCGACGAGGTAACCTGGGCTGAGCTTGAGTCCGGCTCGGGCCTCCATCGTCCGCAGATTCGGGCTGCCGCCGAGGTCTGGCTCCGCTCCCGTCGCATCATTGCCTGTTGGGCGATGGGGCTTACGCAGCACAAAGCGGCGGTGGCGACGATTCAGCAGGTCGTGAACCTGCTTTTGCTTGGGGGCCACATTGGACGACCCGGCGCGGGTCTGTGTCCGGTGCGTGGTCACTCGAACGTCCAGGGTGACCGCACGATGGGAATCACCCCCAAGGTCGATGATGGGTTTCTGTCTCGACTGGAGCAGCGCTTTGGGTTTGTGGCGACGCGTCAGCCGGGCCTTGATACCGTTGGTACGATTGAAGCGATGCGGCAGGGGAAAGTGGCGCTGCTGTTTTCCCTGGGCGGCAACTTCCTATCGGCGACTCCCGACACCGAGGTCACCGCAGAGGCGCTCCGCCGTTGCCGTTTGGCGGTTCATGTCTCGACCAAGCTCCACCGTGGACACCTCATCAGCGACCATGGCACGCTCATCTTGCCGTGTCTGGGGCGAACCGAGCGCGATCTCCAAGCGACTGGACCGCAGTTTGTCACCGTCGAAAACTCGATGAGTGTGGTTCATCGCTCCCAGGGACACCTAAACCCGGCTTCTTCGCAGCTCCGCAGTGAGGTTGCGATCGTCTGTGAGCTGGCCGAGGCCGTGCTGGGCGGACGCAGTCAGGTCGATTGGCTCCGGCTGCGCGACAACTACGATTTGATTCGTGATCACATCGAAGCGACGATTCCCGGCTTTGCGCACTTTAACGAACGGGTGCGCGGCGGCGATGGCTTCATCCTGCCGAACACAGCGCGGGAGCGGAGCTTTGTAACAAGCTCTCACAAGGCGATGTTTACCGTCGAGCCGTTGCCTCGTCACGACTTACTGCCGGGGCAGCTCTTGATGATGACGATTCGCACCCACGATCAGTTCAACACCACGATCTACGGACTGCATGATCGCTATCGCGGCGTGTTCGGTGGCAGACGGGTGATCCTGATGAATCAGGAAGATATCCAGAGTCGCCGCCTGCAAGCGAAGCAGCTTGTCGATCTGCACAGTCACTTCGAGGGAGAGACGCGAACGGTGCGGCGCTTTGTGGTGGTGCCCTATCCGATTCCGCCAGGCTGTACTGCGACCTATTTTCCAGAGACCAACGTGCTCGTTCCGTTGGGAAGTCGCGCTGACAAGAGCCGTACTCCGACCTCTAAGTCCGTCGTCATTACCGTGACTCCGAGCGAGTCCTAATAAGAGTCATTTCATCAGATTCTTATTGCGCTGGGAGCAGCGTCCATCCGGACCAGCGCTCTGCAATCTGATCGCGGGCGTGTCGGGACAGATGCGTCACGGACGGAACTGCACCGACCGTCGCGCATCGCCGACCAGCTTTCGCTGTCCCCACACGGTGATCGCAAGCGAGAGCAGGGTGGTGACGCTCAGGGCAATCAGTGCGGAGGTGATTCTCGTCGCTGGAGTGATGACACCAAAGAGCATGGTCAGCGTAGGCAGGACCACCGGAACCACTGCCAAAAGGGGCAGCGCGGCGCGCAGATAGGCCCTTTGTAACGCGGCGGGTGCGATCGCTCCGCACTTGGGACAAGGAACCAGCGGAAGTGCTTTCTGGGCTTTCGCGGTCAGCGTCTTTTGCGCCTGCTCAAGAGCGGCTGCGCGGAACGCCGGGCTGCGACCACCGATCGGTTCGTCTTCGGCAAAGGCATCGGGATCATGAAACACGACCGGCTCGGTATGCCGACAGCTCGGGCACGCAAACTGCGCCTGGCAGGTCTTGGGGTAAAACAGGATCTCGGCCGACGCTGCGCTCGCGGCCATCAATAGCTCTCGTATCCGACGGTGAAACCGATGCTCGAGATCGAGCCAACGGAGCCGACGCGGGCATCGTTGTTGAGCGGCAAAAACAGTGGCTCTGCTTCGAGCCGGAGCGAGATCGCCCGGCTGCGACCGCTTGTGGACGGCTTGAGCGCGATATCGGCTCCGAAGCGGGCCAGAAAGCCTCCTGCGAAGTTCGAGCCACCGTAGCGATCGCTCCCGGCAAAGCCGAGCGCAGGGCCCGCCGATAGCACCCAGATTCGCAGGAAATGAAGCTGCGCAAGCATCGCGGCGTTGATCTTGTAGGCTTGGAATGACGGACCGGCCATCCCGGTGAGTCGGGCTTCCCCGAGCAGCGCAAACTGGGGATGGAAGAAGTACCCCATTCGTCCCGCCGCGCCAAAGGCCACGCCACCGACTCCCTGACCGTAGCCTGGCTCAGCGATGATGCTGCCACCCGCCATCGCCGAGATGCCCCAGGTAAAGCCACGAGGCAGCGGCGGCGGCTCGGGAATCGCGACGCCTTCAACGGGTGGTGGTGGGGCCTCGGCAAACGGTGGGGCCGCTTCTGCCACAGGAGGAGGCGGCGGAGGTGGTGGTGGCGGCGGCATCGCGGCGTCCGAACAGATACCGAGCGGCACCGGTGCGAAGCGGGTGACCTGGCCTAGCTCGGGATCGGTGTACTCAAGCGATACTTCGACCGGATCGTTCGTCTGGCGACGGAACATTACGATTTCGCCGTGCTGTCCCTGATAGCCTTGGAACATCGCAATGCCATCGCGGCTAAAGTGAAAGCGCGTCAGCGTCGGATTTTCCCCGAGTCGAAGCGGCTCGCGAGTACCGGTGGCAAAGAATTGGGTTGTGATCGAGCAGCCCGCCTGGCCATAGCCCGCAAAGTTGGTTTCGGTCGATGAGAACATCAGCCGCCGAAACACGAACTTGAGCGGAATCACCATGCCCTGGCTGGTGAGCAGCTTCTGACCATCGCGCAGCACGATCGTGAACACACCCGTGTCTTGACGGTGCTGCTCGAAGGCCAGCTTGACCTGTTCGCGCAGTCGCTCAAAGCGCTTCTTCGATTCCGGATCGCCTTCTTGAACCGGAATCGCCGGGAGGACTTCGAGCGAAATTCGCTCACCCGGACCCGCTGCTCCATCGAAGCGAACCTGCCACGCCTTTTGCAGCGTCGGTAGCGCGCCTGTCCGTCCCGCTTCGGCAATGTCGTGCTCAATCTGGGCGATGTCCGGGTTGCGTTCCTCGGCATTCGCTGAGGTGACCGTCGAAACGCCAAGCAATCCGGCCTGGGCCAATCCGAGCGAGAGGAGGGAAGACAAAAACCGTCCGTGAAACCGCTTCATATCGCCTTGGGTAGCCTACACTTACGTCCAGATCAAGAATTTCGGAGCAGTTCCCCAGAAACCTGGCTGGATGCTCCGTCGCGAGTAGGAACCGATGGCCGACTCCTTCGACTCCGACGTTTCGACCAGTCTGTCCAGACTCGCATCGCTCTGCGGCACCGTCTATGTTTCAACGCAACAGGAATTGTGAGCAGAGTGTTCCTATGTGGCAGTCATCCTAACCAAAGTCGTCGAACCACTGACCACTCCGTTGCGGCACAGTGATGACACTATGGTGACAATCAGCGATGACACAATGGTGACAATCTTTGATGTCACGGACGCAAGCGGCTGCGCTATTCTGTGTCGATGGAAGATGCCCTAGCTGCCTTGAAGACAGAGTTCCGCAACCGAGGCTGGAACCGTCGTCCAGTAGGTCCAGTTGTCTTCGAGCTGGCGGTGCATGTCTCCTTGGCTCTGTTTGGAATCGCTCTGTTTGTATGGGCGGAGCCGCTGTGGCTGCGGGCGTTGGGTATGCTGATCTCGACGTATGGTTCGGTGGGAGTCGGAACGAATACCCACACCGCCACGCACTATGCAGCGAGCAAACATCGCTGGGTGAACGAAGTCTTGGCCTACTTTGGGTATCCCTTCTTCCTGATGTTAGGGGCTACCTTCTGGCGCTATCGGCACATCACCTTGCACCACGCGAATCCGAACGTGATGGGCATCGATGGGGACGCAGACTTTACGCCGGTGTTTGCCAGCACCGAGGAAGAAGTGAAGCAGGGAATCGGCTACTTTCCTCGCTATCAGCGATTCCTGTTTCCATTCCTGGCGTGGCTCAATAGCTATCTGCGTCAGATTGGGAGCTGGCGACACCTGCTGGCGATCCTTCCGGACAAGAGCCGTCGCAAACCGGCGCACTGGGCGGATCTGATCGTGATGTCTTTGCATCTTTTGGCGTGGTTTGTCATCCCATCGTTCTTCTTTCCGGTTACGCATGTGATTGGTTTCAACCTGCTGCGCATCGGTCTGCTTGGCTATCCGCTCTACTGCATTTTGGCCCCCGGTCACTATCCAGAAAAGGCGTTCTGTATCGCCAAGGGAGCCTGGAAAAAGGACTTTGTTCTGCTACAGACAGCGACGACGATCAACTTCCGTACCGGCTTCCTAGGGGGGTTGGTCTGTTCCGGTCTTCAGTACCAGATCGAACACCATCTGTTTCCTGGCTACAGTCACATCTACTACAAGCGGATGAGTCCACTTGTGCAGGAATTCTGCGCGCAGAACGGCTATCCATATCGGATGTACGGCTGGGCGGATGCGGTCCTGCAGACGTTCAAGATTTTTGGCAAACCGAAGCATGTGTATCGCGACATCGATGAGCTTCGGGAAGCAGCCAGACAGGAAGTCTCGGAATCCGTCGCGTCGTAACCGAGCCGTTTCACAACAACATTGGGGGGCATCATGGCAGGGCATTCGAGTTCGGATGAAGCACGACGTGTGCGTGCTGAAGGCGTCGTGCGCGAGCTGTTCACAGAGGCCGGAATCGGCTTTGAGGGAAAAAATCCGGGCGACATCGTAGTCAACAATCCACTGTTCTACGAACGACTCTTGGCCGAGGCCTCGATCGGTCTGGGCGAGTCCTACATGGACGAATGGTGGACCTGTGAACAGCTTGAGCTGTTCTTCGAAAAAATTCTTCGCGCCGACATGACGAAGAAGATCACCGGCAACTGGCGGATGAAGATGATCACGCTGCACGCGATCCTGTTCAATCGACAGAGCCGGGCTCGTGCGTACGAGGTCGCAGAGAAGCACTACGACATCGGCAACGATTTGTACAAGGTGATGCTAGACAAGCGCCTGGTCTACACCTGTGGTTACTGGAAGAACGCGAAGAACTTGGAACAAGCGCAGGATGCCAAGCTCGATCTCATCTGTCGCAAGGTCGGTCTGCAACCGGGCATGACCGTGCTCGATCTGGGCTGTGGTTGGGGCGGTCTGGCGATGTACGCGGCAGAGAAGTACGGTGTCAAAGTCGTCGGTGTGACCGTCGCCAAAGAGCAAGTGAAGCTGGCGCGGGAAATGGCGGGAAATCTGCCCTGTGAGTTTCGTTTGCAGGACTACCGCGATGTCTATGGACAGTTCGACAGAGTGTGGTCGATCGGACTCCTAGAGCACATCGGGCACAAGAACCATCGCAACTTGATGGAGGTCGTGCATCGCAACATGAAGCCGGACGGAGTCGCGCTCCTTCACACCGTGGGCAACAACGAAAGCCTGCTGCACGGGACTCCGTTTATCGAAAAGTACATCTTCCCGAACGCCTGTGCTCCGTCGATCGCTCAGCTTGGGAAAGCGATGGAGGGACTGTTCGTGATGGAGGACTGGCACAACTTTGGGCCGGACTACTATCACACGCTGATGGCCTGGTGGGAGAACTTCAAGAACGGCTATCATCTGCTCGATCAAAAGAAGTACGACAGACGCTTCTATTTGATGTGGCAGTGGTATCTGCTGTCGGCAGCCGGAAGCTCTCTGGCGCGAGATGGACAGCTTTGGCACCTTGTGATCACCAAGACCGGACGGAAGCAGCCAGACTGTCGGTTTTCCTAATCTCTCCGGACTGCTCGAAAGAGTCGGTCTGGTCGCTTCGGACGCTAGCTCCGCCGCAGTAGGAATCGGATCAGGAGTCCCGCCGCCGCGCCGCACAGGACGGCGACCAGCGAGCCGTAATAGATCACCGCCACAAACGGCTTGCCCAGGTAGCTGTAGGCCCAGTCGGCACCGCGAACGCCATCATACAAGCCCCACACAAGCCCCACCGTGGCAGAGAGTAGCGCCGTGGCGAGCAGCGAGCAGAGAGCCGCCAGCGAGCCGATAAGCGGTGCCAGTGGCCACGGACTTGCGGCAATTCGGGGACCAGCGACTTGGCCGATCCGAAAGGCACACAGCGACAGCACCACCGTCATTCCGAGCAGTGTCAGTGCCAGGTGTGGTGCCGACGTGATCAGGCTAGCCAGAATCAGACCGAGCACCACCACACAGCCCACAGCGGTCCGGCCGCCCACCGCTCGTGCTCGGTCTACGGCTGCTGTGCTTACTCCATCGCTGTTCATTGTCTCATCTTACGCGTAGCCCCATCGTCGGCGCAGCATCCAGTTGAGGCCGAAGCAGGTGACGGCGATGACCAGGATCAGGGGATTGTCCCACAGCGGCAGATCCCGATGGTCCCGTACGTGCTCGATGTGCGGAGGATGGAAGTACAGGCCGGACAGCGATTCGCCGGGCCGTTTGTGTTCACCAGCGGTGATCTCGCTGACCAGACGCAGGAGTCGGTCGTCGGCCTCGGGCGCTTCCAGCTCGCGACCAATACCGCGTACCAGGAACACATCGCTGTCGTCGGTCGGACGGCCTGCTATGACGGCTCTGGCCACCACTCGGTAGCCTCCTTCAGGAAGCTGCGGCCATTCCAGGCTGGCGACGCCATCGTCATCGGTCCGAATCGTTTTCGACAGCGCACTTTCCTGAAGCGGTTCGGAGGTAGCACCCGACTCCGTGCCTGCAATTCGCTGGAGTGACAGCGACACTTCGACTCGACCAACCGGCTGATAGTCGGGACCGAGCGCCCGCACTTCGACCCGGACCGGCTGACCTCGGCGCAGCTCACTTTCGGCGACCTCGACGCGCAGCAGGCGCAGCGATGGATCGCGAATCAGCCAGCGAATCGCCTGATCGAAAAATCGCTGATAGGTGGTGTTTCGCCCGTCTCCCTCGCCAACTTTGGCGGTCGCTTTTTGCACCGCTGCCGGGGTAAACGCCCACTTCCAGGTCGAGTCGGCCTGCAGCGCCAGCGTCCGTCCTTTGCCAAGCTCGGCAACGCTGAGCACCGGCATCGGATTGCCGTCCTGGTCCTTGAGCTTGGGATGGCTGAGCAGCACCGTCGCCTGCTGGCGCGCCTTCTGTACCAGGTTGAGTCCATCGAGCGGCGGCACCTCGGACCAGCGCTGGGCATTTTCGCGTACGTCGAGGTGCAGCGCCGTCACCACATGATTGCGGCCAGCGGGCGTGAGCTTGGGGACAAAGGAATCGGTATCAATCAGTCGTGACGCCGAGCCGCCCGACAGCTCATCTGGACTGAGCACCACCGGCAGGATCTGGGACAGCTCCGATCCGTAATAGCCGCCCGAGCTAAACGACAGATCGCCGCCGATCATCGCCACCGATCCGCCACCCTCGACGAACGGCACGATCGCGGGTTGCAGGAACTGCGAGCAGTAGGCGCTGTAGTTGAAGTTCTGGAGGATCAGCAGATCGAAGCTGCGAAGCTGCTCTTGAAACAGCTCTTGGCACGGAAACGGGATGAGCGAGGTTTCCTCGGATGGCGCGAACTCGATGTCGCTCGGCGAGCGGAGGATGAAAAAGGCGACCAGGTCGATGTTCGGGTCACTCTTGAGAGCGGCGCGTAGAAAGCGAGCGTCCCAGCTTGGGCGACCGGCGACGTGGACGACCCGGATTTTCTCACGGACAACTTTCAAGACAAAGGCGCGCCGGTTGTTTTCGCTGATGGCTTCGCCGGGCTGGACCGGAACGCTGATGTCATAGAGAAATTTGCCGACGCGGTCGGGTGTAAACGGGAAGATGACGCGGTACTCGCGCTGCTCGGGCTGGACTTCGATGTCGACGGTTAGGATCGGGACGCCATCGCGACGAAGGGTGACCGGCAAGTGACGACCGCCCCAGCCAGCGGCTTTGGCACCGAATACTTGCAGACGGGCTTCGACTTCGACGGAGGTCCGAGCGAACGCAAACTGATCGGCGAGGACGCGGGTGAGCGCAATGTCGCGAAGGCCGGGCTTGCCGACGGCGACCGTGTGGACGGGGACATCCAGGGCGCGCAGGAACTCTTGGGTGTCGGCGTCAAGGCTGAGCTGTCCAGGCTTGGGTTCACTTTGCCCGGCGCTGAGCCGACCGTTATCGAGCCCATCAGAGAACAGCACCACCCCAGCGAGATCCCGACCCTCGAAGCGCTGCCGGACGGCGGACAGGGCTTCCCGAATCCGCGTCGAGTCGGCCCGCAGCGAGCTGACATCGGGATGGCTGACGCTGTCCCACGTCGACGATTGCAGACGGTCACCGAACGTGAAGAACTCGACCTTGTGATCGGTGCGCCACTTCTGAAGGGTCGTCGTTTCGCCTCGCAGGTGCGCTGCCGCCCGACCGGCTCGTGTCTCACCGCCCCCTTCTTCCGCCAGGCGCATCGACTCGGAGGCGTCGACGACCACCGCAATGTGGTTCGGCATCCGGCTGACGTTGCGCAGGCGAATGGTCGGCTGAAAGAACAAAAACAGCGTCGCCACGATTCCGATGGCCCGCAGCGAGAGCAGCAGCAACCTGCGTCGGGGCTGTTCACCCCGCAGCGCCCGAAACGCCAGGCCGAGCACGACGACGACGATCGCCAGTGCGACCACCCGCCCCGACAGGCTGCGGGGGGCCAAAAGCGCTAGCTTCCACTCGTTCCAGTCTCCGCCGAGGAGATTCATGGCTGCGGACTCACTGGGGCGGGGCTGGTGCTGGGAAGCTGTGGCTGCCAGGCCCGCCGACGCATGATGAACGGGACGTGGACTTGGTCGGCCTTGTAGTCGAGGCAGAGCGCATACATCGCCAGGTTCACGCCGAGGCGGAGCGACTGCTCGCGTTGGACTTCACCACCTGGGACGACATCGTGCAGCCACTGGCCATAGCGATCGCGGGCCCAGGCCCCACCGAGGTCGTTTTGGCTATAGACAATGGCGGCGCGTCCGCGAAGCTGCACCGTCTCGACGTAGGGCAGGGCGATGACGCGACCGACGGGAACGCGCAACAGATAGAACGAGCGAAACAGGACGTGGTCCTCGGGCAGACGGGTGAGCGGTGCTTGGGGAAACAGCTTGCCGAGCAGTGCCCGCACCGACTGATCAAAGGCACCACCGGCGCGGCCCTCGGCACTGTCGATGATGAGCAGGCCGCCAAGCTGGAGATGCCGACGCAGGTTCGCAAGCTCCTCGTCACTCGGCAGCGGAAACGCTCGATCCCCGGCCAGGTACAGCAGCGGATGGCGATGCAAAGCGACCGGGTCACCAAGATGCACCGTCGCTACTTCGGTGCTCACCTCAATCGAGGTCCGCTTCTCCAGCTCCCACAAAAGCCGTGACAGCGCTTCGGGACGGGGCACCGACTGAGCGGGCGGAATTCCGGTAAGTGCAACCTGCGCCAGCTCCAGCCGATCTTGCCCCCCAAAACCCGAACCAAGCGACGGAAACATGAGCAGCCCGACGCACAAAAGCGCCCAAGCAAGCCGACGCAAACGCCACCCATCCCCCGGCAATGGACCGAGTAGGCGACCGAAGCGGCGGCTGTCAGAAGTGAGCCAAAGAAGAGAGGTTAGGTACACGAGCGACGGTTTAGTTATAACGAATTTTGAGGGCGACTAGCGCGCAGCGCCACCAATTGCGGAGCCGCCGACGGCGTGGATGGACTTGAGGTCTTCGTCGTTGATCATGATCTCGCCGCCGACGTAGGAGTCGCGACCGAAGAAGCCTTGGCCGCCGGGCGGGCGCACGTTGATGACATCGTCGACACCGGCCAGCACGTACATGTTGCGGTAGAACTGCACCGTCGAGTAGATGCGCAGCCGGGGCCAAATGTTGGTGCGGAAGTCGAAGGTGTCGACCTTGAAGGTCAGGCGTTCTTTGAACAGGTCGACATCGAAGCCGATGCCACCGGTGCTTTCCTTGATGCCGTAGCGCAGCGTCAGGATGAACCACTTCGGATCGAGGAACAAGCGCTTGGCAAACTGGAACGAAATCTTGAAGGCGCGGGTGATCTGGACCAGATCCGTCGTCGTCGTCAGGGGCTTCGAGGGATCGTCGGTGGTGGTGACCGAGCGCGAGAAGGTGCGGGTCATCCGGGGGTCGTCGATCAGCTCGATTTGGTAATACTTGTCGGGGCGTGCTTGGAGACGGACCTCGATGGCGTTTTTGAAGTCGTTCGAGCGAATGTAGTATTCGCTGCGCAGCCCAACGATGGTCTGAAGCTGGCTGAAGCCACGCACCAGCTCGGAGGCGTCGGCGGTGATCTGCTCGACGTTGTTGACGATGGCGTCGTCGACCAGGAGCCGCCCGACGGTGCCCTTGCCCTTGCGGATGTCGCCGGTGATGTGGTCGACGTTGCCGAGCGCGTGATTGAGTGACTCGACCGCCGAAGACAGCTTGTCGAGGTTCTGGCGCAGCTTGGCCCCAGTCGAGTCGACCTCTGACGAGCCTTTGCCGACGAGATCGCGCAATCCTTCGGTGACCTCGCGGACGTTGGCGAGCGAGATTTGCACATCCTTGGCCGATTGACCGGAGGTGATCGAGCGAACGTCTTGGGCAATGCCGTCGACATGCTTGAGCAGCGTCGCGATCGCATCCGAGTTCTGCGCCACCGAGTCTTTGACCTCGCGGGCGATGTCCTGCACCGGTCCTTGGGTCAGCCGCTGCACATCGCGGAGAATGTCGCGGACGATCGGCAGCGTTTCGTTGACCTGATACAGGATGTCGCCGGTGGTTACTGCCTCGACGACGTTGATGACCTGATCGCCGCTCTTGAGCAGGCTGTTTTTCACCATCTGTCCCGACAGCGGATCGGGCGACTGCGGCGTGCCGGGATCGATCTCGATGAAGTATTCACCGAGGAGCGAACTCGACTTTTTGTAGATGACGGCGTTGGACCACAACTCGACGTCGGGCCGCATCCGGATGCTGACGCGAGCGTAGGTGCCTTGCAGACGGCGCTCGGCGATCTCGCCGATGATAAGTCCCGCGATCTGGACCCGCGACTTGTCGACCAGGCCGGTCGCGTCGCGGAACAGTGCCCACACCACCGGGCCCTCTTGGCCGCGCACACCTTTGGCAACGAAACGATAGGCAACGGCGCTCAGCACCACGATGAGGAGGGTGGTCAGGCCGACTTTGAGGGCCGCGCTGGCGGTCTTCATGTGTGTACTCCTTGCGGTGCTGCCTCGGTGAACGAGCGCGCCGCCCAGACCGTTGCCAAGTTCAAATTACATCATCCACGATCAGGTCTTTTTCGTCACATGGCGTCATCTGTACCGCGCCGCTGGTCTCGATAAACTCACGCAGCCACTTGTGACGACTGTTGCGAAACTCATTCGGTGGCCCACTTTCGATCATCACCCCACCGTACAGTGCCGAGATGCGATCGCCGATGCGAAACGTCGAGGCCATGTCGTGGCTGATGATCACGCTGGTGACGCCGTGCTCGCGGGATACATCGCGGATCATGTCGTCGACGTTCTTGGTCGACACTGGATCAAGTCCCGTCGTCGGTTCATCGTAGAGCAGAATCTTCGGCTTCATCACCAGGGCCCGTGCCAGACCGACGCGCTTGCGCTGACCGCCTGACAGCTCCGACGGAAACTTCTTCAGTAGCACCTGCGGCAGCGCCAACTTGTCGAGCTGGGTGACGGCGATCTGATGCAGCTCAGCCCGCGAAAAGAAGCGCCGCTTGCCCGGCTTGCCGTTTTTGTCCTCGACAATGCTGTCGGGGTCACCGTGCTCGACCAGCGGAAAGACGATGTTTTCTTCCACGGTCAGCGAGTCGAAGAGGGCCGCGTACTGGAACAACATCCCGAACTTTTTGCGCAGGCGGTTGAGCTGAAACTCGTCGAGCGGAACCAAGTCCTCACCGTCGACGTAGATATTTCCCTCGTCGGGTTTCAAAAGACCCATGAGGTGCTTCATGATCACCGACTTGCCCTGGCCCGAGCCGCCGATGATGACGTTGATTTTGCCGCGCTCCACGTCGAGGTCGATGCCGCGCAGGACGTGATGGGGTCCGAAGGTCTTTTGGACGCCGCGCACGCGAATGTGGAATCGTTCGCTGGGCAAGCTGGCGTCATCGTCGGGCTTTTGCCACTTGAGTACCGCCATCGGCTAGCCCTTCTTCGTAAACAACGTCAGCCACATATCGGTCAAAAAGTAATCGAGGACAAGGATCGTCACGAAGCTGCCGACCACGGAGCGGGTCGTAGCGACGCCGACGCCTTTGGCACCGCCCGAAGCGTGATAGCCCTGCTGGCAGGCGATGAGCGTCAGCACGCAGCCGAACACCACCGACTTGACCATGCCTTGGGTGATGTCGTTGGCATCGAGCAGCCACTGAGCCTTTTCGATGAAGACGCCTCGGTCGACGTTCTGGACCCCGACGGCGACAGCGTACGCACCGAGCATTCCGACGCAGTTAAACAGCATCGCCAGCATCGGCACCATCACCGTTCCGGCGATGACTCGCGGCACGATCAGGTACTGCACCGGGTTTACCGCCATCGTTGCCAGTGCGTCGATTTGTTCGGTGATCCGCATCGAGCCCAGCTCGGTGGCCATACCTGCACCAGCGCGGGCCGAGACGACGATCGACGTGAACACTGGGGCCAGCTCTCGGGCGAGCGCCAGACCTACGGTGGCACCGGTAAAGGCCTGGGCCTGAAACGTCCGCAGCGCCGAGGAAAGTTGCAGCGCAAACACCGCGCCGACGAACAGTGAGATGAGCAGCACGATCGGCAGCGACTCAAAGCCAATAAACACCATCGCTTCGAGAAGCACCGCAATTCGATACGGCGGACGGAGCGACCAGCGCAGCACCGAAAACAGCAGCATGATGTGCTGTCCCAGCGCCTCGATGAAGCCAACGACAAAGCGCAGTGGCGGCAACCACAAACGGTCCGTAAGTGCCGCCAGCCGCTCGAGCCACATGGCTACATGCTACCGCAAAGCA
>ERZ724517.994-NODE-994-length-16243-cov-3.701631_pt1 | contig 16243 bp, 13 predicted proteins | sample MGYA00376050_ERZ724517 | MGnify/ENA primary metagenome ERZ724517 (study PRJEB28724, sample SAMN07190886) | activated sludge metagenome | isolation source: activated sludge of sewage treatment plant in Hong Hong | place: USA: Christiansburg, Virginia | collected... | reverse complement strand
AAGGGTAGACACCCTACATCCCTTTGTTGCCCTAGACGACACTACATTTCAACTAAAATTAATCCGACCATTTAATCCGATGTTGGGCATATTAAGTATGCAATATTGTTCGGTAGTGCCTCACGAAATGGTTGATAAATGGGGCAAGGACTTTCGCTCCCATCCCTGTGGCACCGGGCCCTTCAGCATGCAAGACTGGGAGGAAGGTGCAGTAATTACGTACCGAAAAAATGAACATTATTGGGAACACGATTCGAATGGTGTGCAGCGTCCTTATATTGACGGAATTAAAGTCACTCAGGTTGATAGTAAGGCAACCGAGTTTTTATTATTTATGCAAGGAGATATCGATTTTATGAATGGTATTGATGCCAGTTTTAAAGATCAGGTATTAAGTAAAAAAGGCATCCTTAAGGATGAATATGCACATAAAATCTCTTTGCAGAAGCACGCCTACCTAAATGTCGAGTATCTGGGTATGCTATTGGATGAAAGCAAAAACCCACAGAAGGTTCTACTAAACAAAAAAATCCGACAAGCTATCAACTACGGTTTTGATAGAAAAAAACTGGTGACCTATCTTAGAAATAATATCGGAGTGGCTGCCAATGCAGGTATCATTCCCATCAGTTTACCTGGCTATGACAGCAATCTGGTAAAGGGTTATAGTTATCAACCAGAACTTGCCAAAAAACTCATTGAAGAAGTTAGAGCAGAGGCGGGAAGCATTCCGTCTATCACCCTTTTGTCGAACGATAATTATTCAGATAGATGTAATTTTATTGCATCGCAATTAAGCAATTTAGGGCTCGATATTAAAATTGAAATCATGCAACCTGCTTTATTACGTGAACAAATGAGTAATTCAAATGCTTCATTCTTTTGGGCCACTTGGATCGCTGATTATCCAGACGCAGAAAGTTACCTAACCATGTTTTATGGAAAAAATACCGCTCCGCCCAATTATACGCGATTTCAAAATGAAACCTTCGATAATCTGTATGAGCAATGCCTAGTGGAGGCTGATGAAAAAAAGAAAATCGAACTGTTTCAACAAATGGATAGAATCATTATTGAGGAAGCACCTTGCGTACCCCTTTTTTATGATGAGGTAATGCACTTTCTAAACAAACGAATCTCAAACTGGAAAACCAATAGTTTGAACTTGTTGGAAATTAAGGAAGTGAAGATTGATTAATTGGTTCAAAGCACATAGAAACATAGGTTTTGCAACACTTACCACTAATAATGACTCAATTAGAAAATGCAGGTACTTCCGAAATTCATTGCGCACAAAAAGGATTAATACAGATAACACCAATGGCATCAATCAGCATTCTATTACTTATACCCCAATATCTTCAGCATGCTTTGGCAAGTTTGCTCTTTGGCATATAACCAATCAATCAGCTTTCCGTTTTTATCATATTCTACCACTACATGTTTAGGAGAAGGTATCATGCAGTGTTTGATACCGCCGTATCCACTTAATTGATCTTGATAAGCTCCTGTGTGAAAAAATCCTATATATAACGGCTCCGCCTTTTCCTTCGGATCTGTACCTATGTTGTTGCTTTTGGGTAGAAATACGGCATTGATATGTTCTTCGGAAGTATAAAAATCGTGACTATCACAGGTTAAACCACCCAAGTGCACCTCTTGATAGTCTTCTTGCCATTTATTAACCGGTAGCATCAAAAACTTTTCTCCTATACCCCAGGTATCAGGCAAAGTAGTAATAAAGGAACTATCAATCATATACCAGATCTCTCTATCATTCTGCATTTTTTCATGCAACACACTATAAACAATGGCTCCTGATTCGCCCACTGTAAAAGATCCAAACTCGGTAAAAATATTGGGAACCGGCACTTTGTTTTTCTTACACACTTTTTTTATAGTGCTCACAATTTCAGTGGCCATATAATTATAGTCATATTCAAACGCTAGTGAATGTTTGATGGGAAATCCTCCACCAATATTTAAACTATCCAGTTCGGGGGCAATTTTTTTGAGTTGACAATATAAATTAAGTACCTTATTTAATTCGCTCCAATAGTAAATATCATCCTTGATGCCCTTGTTCATAAAAAAGTGCAACATCTTTAGCTGAAAGCGATCGTTGCCATTCAGCTTGTCCACATAAAATTCTAAAACATCTCTGTTTCGGATTCCCAATCGCGAAGTATAGAAATCAAAAGTCGGTTCCTCCTCTGCGGCAATGCGAATACCAATTTTTACAGGACTCTTTGTTCTGATCGATTTTTTATAATCTTCAAATTCTAAAATATTGTCTAAAACCGGAATGACATTGGTAAAACCGGAATTGATAAGCTGTGCGATATTTCGGGTATATGCTTTTGTTTTAAATCCGTTACAAATGACGAAGGTGTCTTTTGAGATTTTCTTTCGTTGATACAAGTTTCGAATAATTTCGATATCATAGGCAAAAGAAGTTTCGAGGTGTACATTTTGCTTCATCGTTTCTTCCACTATAAAACTAAAATGTGAACTTTTTGTACAATAGCAATAAAAGTACTCCCCTTCATATTTTTGTTTTCTGATGGCATCATTAAACATTTTTTTTGCCTTGGCCACCTGCATTCCAATTTTTGGTAAAAACGTCAGCCTAAACGGAGTGCCATATTTATCTATCAACTTTTTCAGGTCTACACCATTAAATTGCAAGTAATTGTCTTTTACCACAAATCCTTCTTGTGGAAAATCAAACGTCTGGTTGACAAGATCGGTGTATGTATTACTCATGGCCTAGTTCCTAAAAATTTTTGCAAAGGTAAAGCGGTATTTTCTTTTTTTGCAATAAGAATTTACGGCGCGCTGGTAAATAGTTCAACCCCTCTATGCCCACAACTAAAAAGCAAATCCAACATGCTTAAATTTGAGGTGAATCCATGGCGTTCCTCAAAATTCTGAATATACACAGGCAAGGAATTGGACACTTCACTTTTAGGATAAAAAGATCTCCTCAAATCCTGCGTGTTATCAGGCGTTTTTTCGTACCTCTCTGTCAGTGCATACGCATGGTCTACTTTTAGTAGCTTATTCAGCAATTGCAATGAATCTAAATTGATATCAATCAAGAAGTGGTATTGCTTTTCAAATAGAGAATTCAATTCATCCTCGTAATATTCAAAAAATGGAGTTCTTCTATAGCTGGCTGATAGGGTTTTGAAATGTAGAAGTTGCCACTTCTCCTTGTTACAAACCCGCACATCCTTCATTACCGTTCGTTGGTTTCTGCCTTTTTCTAGGGGAATACTCAAGGTAATTTTACCATTCGGACCGGCAACTTCACATCGATTTCGAAAACTTGTCCGTTCAAAATACTCAAAGAATTCGAGAGATGGGTTTGGTGCCTGCAAAAAAGCTCGATACCAAGCGATGCATGGAAAATATTCACAATCCAATAAGGTGATTTGTGCTTGACTCATTGTAATTTTACCAAATGTATAGAAAAATTGTTATTGCATTTATTTTTTGCAGTATGATATTTCAGGGCCTGTACGCACAAGAGAAAGCTTCCTTTTTCTTACAAAAAGATACCATCAAAGAGGTAAGGGTTTCCAATAAACTAATTGATACCGAATTGGAAACTATGGATTTTCCGTTTTTTGATTTAGATGCTGAAAAAATATATTACCGCTTGCAGCTGTCTGGACATAAAAAAATTTCAGCCTCCTCATTTATTTATATAGAGCTAAAGAAGAAAACCAATATGCAATTCAAACTGAAGCCCTTGTACACAAAAAAAATTTTATTTGACTCCCTGCGCAACGAGGCCTATTTGGATAGTATCTCCTTATCTGCAGTGCGACTTGGGTCCGGAAATTTTGACCTTATTGTCAGTTTGATGAATGATTCGAGCAACGTATTACAGGTTAAAAAAGCCGGATTTCAATTGCTTCGAAGTGCGAATGAAAAGGTGGTGGATGAATACTATGAATTGGAAACGGAAGCCAGGGATCATATTGTAAAAATTGAAAACACGTTTGTGGCTAAGTATGATTTGGAAACCATAAAGCGAAATATTAGCGCTTTGCAACCCATTTCACTCGGCATTGAAGCAAAGGTGATACGCGATATTACAAAATTAGACGATATCTCTTTTTTGCGTTTGTTTTTTTACAACTTCTGGTATAATCGAAACGCTTCCCATCCAGAGGAAGAATGGAAAAAATATACCGAAAAGTTAAACCATGTGGCAAAACTATATGGAACCTCTACCCAACCGGGATACGAAACAGATCGAGGAAGAATTTATATTATGTATGGAGAACCAGATCGAGTAGAAAAATTACCTAGTGAAAAGGATGCGCTACCTTACGAAATATGGTGGTACAAGTATATCGATACTAAATCGAATATCAGCTTTTTATTCTTTCAACCAGGTATGGTTGGCACTCAGATGTTTTTGCTACATTCCAATATGCCTTCCGAAATTATTAATCCTTATTGGAAAGAAACTTTATTACTGGACCCCAATAATAGTGATAACAAACTCATCCACCGCGTATTTGAATATTTTAAATAAATCCTTTCCTATGAAGACCCGTTTGCTTTTTTTATTTGTGGCGGCCATTGCCTTTTTTATGCTACAAAGTGCTGGTTGTAATAATGTAAAAGAATTGGAATACAAGGGAGTAAAAAAAACCAAACTACAAACCTTAAACCTCAGCAATGCCCAGCTGCTAGTAGAACTTGAATATTTCAATCCCAATAATTTTGGATTGGATGTGAAGGAAACCAATTTAAACATCTACCTCAACGATAAATTCATTGCTGTGGCAGATCAGCCTACCAAGACGCAAATTCCAAAAAGCGCACTCTTTACCTTTCCAGTGGTTGCGCATTTTGACCCATTAAAAGTTTTAGGATTTGCAGTAAAAAACCTGCTTTCCAAAACCGTAAAACTTACATTGCAGGGCTCCGCAAAAATTGGAAAGCAGGGAGTGTATATTAAAGTACCAGTAGATATTTCTGAAAATATTGCGGTGGAGTTTTAGTCCTTAAAAACATCAAAATGGAACTCGGCCATCTTCTAATGTTCCAAAATAGGAAAGCGGGTTAAGCAATTATTCTTTGATCAGTTTGGTGTTATTGACCTCGCTTTTGGTACCAATAAGTTGCAAAAAATAAACCCCTTTTGGAATCGAACCTACATCAAAAGTTACCTGCCTTTTATTCGATTCATATATTAGTACTTGCAGCTTTTGACCAATTTGGTTAAATATATTTATCTGCTGTATATCGAAATCATTTGTACTGATTTCAACCAAGCCCGTTGCAGGATTTGGCACTATGGAATATTTACCCTCCTTAATAATATTGATTCCATTTGGAGCTGTATAATTAAAACAATCTGAAGTATCAATGCAACCGTTTATTGATACAACAACAGCATAACCGCCGCTGACACCGGGTACATAAATTTGGTTGGTAGCACCGGGTATAAGTGTAAAAGATGAATCTCCACATCTCAGCCATTGGTAAGTAGTTGCTGCATTAGCTGTTAAATTTCCAAGATTATTTGTAATGACGGCCTGAATATTGCATTGTCCTAATTTTTCAATAAATGCGTCGGTGCCAGTGGATGATAAATTATAGGTTCCATTCGGGTCAGGATCGAAATCGGTACTACCGGTATAATATCCTGAAATATAAACATTGCCAATATTATCATTTTGAATGTTAAATGGCCACACAGTACTTTGGCTTCTAATAGCCTTTGCCCAAACAAAATTTCCATTATATGCAAGTTTTAAGACATACATATTATTGGACTGAGCCAAAGATGATAAATTATACGTACCGATACCGGGATCAAAATCAACCGTATGCAAAAACATTCCACAAACGTACACGTCATTATTCTGATCTAAATTAATGGAATACCCCATATCATAATTTGCCGCGCCGTAGGAAGCACTCCATTGATACGCACCGCTGGAATCATATCGAATTACATAAGCGTCTTGACCGCCATTTGAGTACAACATATGCACAGCATTTCCCATATCAGCATCTATAGAATCAGAAAAAAATCCGGTCACAAAAATATCGCCCTGATTATTGACCTTATGAGCATAAGCACGTTGATAGGAATCTGATTTGCCAAATGTTTTTACCCATTTAAATACACCATTCGTATCGGTCTTTAAAATAAAATTGAGATGTCCGGCAATTGTTGGAACAGTTAAAGGATAGGCTAAATTTCCAAAATCAAAATCAGTAGTTCCGCCAAATTCACCAAATGAATATAAATTGCCATCAGCATCAGCATCTATGGAAACAATACTAGATCCTCCATTTCCGGATAGAGATTTTGTCCAGAGTTGCGTGCCGCTCTGATTTAGTTTTGTAAGAAATCCATTACCTCCATAAATACCACATACGTAAATGGATTGACCTAAAATTTTTGCATCTAAGGTATTTTCGGTGCCTGCAGACCCTACTGTATAGGTCCAAATAAAATTACCGCTTGTATCGAACTTACTTACAAAATAATCCCACCCTCCTAATGATGTATGGTTAGAAACACCTAGCCCCGGGTCTAAATCGACGGTGGCGGAAAAATAGCCGGAAATGATTAGTTCGGAATTATTAGCAAAACCAATACTAATGGCGGCATCGTAACCAGTAGACCCAATTGCTTTAACCCATATCAAATGTCCACTAGAATCTAGTTTTAGTAAAAAAATATCTGACAGGCCATTCGATGCAAGGTTTGTGATTGCTGGACTGGGGTCAAAATCTACAATACTTTCAAAAGTTCCTATACAATAAACATTACCTATTGCATCAACCACCATTTGTCTTGCATGTTCGTCTTGGTTGCCACTCAAATTTTTTGCCCAAATAAAATTGGGGACTTGAGAAAATATTTTCTGTGAACAAAAAATAAAAATTGCCAGTATAAAAATCTTTTTCATATCAGATAATTTTAATGTAAATATAACTTTTTCTAATTAGTAATTATTTGCAAGCCGTGATTTTACCTTTTACAAATTAGCGCTTCCTGTAATGAAGGGTATCGATACACATTTTATTTGCTCAACCTAGCTATTGCAATAAATAATTGCAATAGAAAAACAATCGATTCTCAATGATTATTCTCATAGTGCGCATGAAAAAACATCTTATTTAAAAGTATAAGACAATAATTGTACCTCTTTTAAATCTTTTTAAAAATAGTATGACCATTCGATTCATTTTCCTACTATCACAATTTGTAATCCAAGATAAAAATACCTCTATTAAGAAGGAGAACCAAGCGAGGAGGTGTAAGTAGGCCTGGAATGACTCGCACCTAATCTGCTTGTGTGGGAATGTGATGTATAAATATTTTTTCCTATTTTTGTTTAGCAACCCTATTGTATGAAACCGTTTTTTCTTTTTTTTATGGCATTAACTTCAGTCATTCTTTTGAATGCATGTGGCGCTTGTACCAGCAAAAAATATACTTGTGAGCCTCAACTTGATTTGGATGCACAAAATTGGCTCAAGATAGACTCAGGTAAAAAATGTATATATAAATACAATGGCCAATACGACACCTTTACGATTAGCTCTTATAGTAAATCGGCCAGCGATTATGCTCGCAGTGGTGGATTATCGTCCAGAATGATTCCTTGCGAAAGTACCTTGTTTGCTAAATCTAAAGAGTCCGACACATTAGGTAAAACGAATTTGAATGTAACCTTAAATGTACAAACGTTTTATCCTGCTAAGAATAACATCTATGATGCAACTATTGACATTCATGGAAGTCGTTTTCGAATTACCCATTTCAGCGCAGAAGGCATTGAGCCATTTGATGCTCATAAAACTTCGATGGAGAATGTTACCTTAATCAATGGCATTACGTATCCATTATTAAATATTTTAGAAAAAGACAGTCTGCAGGTCAAAAACAAGCAGCCATACAAACTGTATTTTGCGTATCAATTCGGATTGGTTGCTTTTGAAACATATCCTTTACATGAAGTATGGGTGCTACAATAATATGATAGAATTTCCGGTTCATATATCTATTGGTAATGCTTCGGTATTGCTGCATACCATCACCGAATTTGCCGGTATATTTATCGGGTTTCGATACTTTTTATTTCTGCGAAAGAGGCAAGGAGATGATGTCAGCACTCAAAACCGAATGATTATTATTGTTGGAGCTTTATTTGGAGCCATTCTGGGAAGCAGATTAGTGGGGGGATTGGAAGATTTAACCCAATTAAAAATTGCAGATAATACCTTGATGTATTTTTTTAATAATAAAAGTATAGCAGGGGGTTTGTTGGGTGGCGTTTTTGGGGTAGAAATTATTAAATATTTTGTGGGAGAAAAAAAGAAAAGCGGCGACTTATTTGTCTTCCCATTGTTACTGGCTATGGTTATTGGCCGAATAGGATGCTTTAGCATGGGCGTTTTTGAGGAGACCTATGGAGTAGCAACGAATTCTATATTTGGACTGAATTTGGGTGATGGCATTCCAAGGCATCCTGTTATGTTATATGAAATTTTCTTTTTAAGCTTTCTTTGGCTTTCACTATACAAAATAAAAGATACTTTTGATTTAGCAAATGGTCAGCTGTTTCAGATTTTTATGATGAGCTATCTTCTATTTCGATTTTTTGTTGAAATGCTGAAACCGAATCAAACCTATTTTTTACACTTAGGTACCATTCAAATGGCTTGTTTGCTCGGAATGTTATACTATATTTTTGTGATTGATTTTAGAACGTTGTTTTCAAAAAAAATACAGCATCCTAAATAAAGAAATCCAAATTGTACTTGTAAAAAATGGACGTTTAGTAACTTTAATTATAAATAAATGCCTGCAAAGAATTATACCTATTACGATTTTACCATTTCTCTTTGTCCTGAGTGCCTTCAAAGAATCGATGCTAAAATTATTTTTGAAGACGAAAAGGTTTTTATGACAAAAACCTGCAAGGATCATGGCTTTTTTAAGGTGTTGATAGCAAGTGATGTGGCCTATTATAAAAACATCCGCAATTATAATAAATTGGGTGAGGTTCCGCTAAAAGTCAATACCCATACCAATTATGGCTGCCCCTATGATTGCGGACTCTGCGCCGATCATGAACAGCATAGTTGTTTGACACTTATTGAGATTACCGATCGTTGCAACCTTACCTGTCCCACTTGTTATGCCATGAGTAGTCCTCATTATGGACGACACCGGACGGTAGAAGAGATAGAACGAATGTTTGATATTATTGTTGAAAATGAAGGGGAACCAGACGTCATTCAAATCAGTGGTGGGGAACCAACTTTACATCCTGATTTTTTTGAAATCATGGATATCGCCAAAAGCAAGCCATTCAAACATATCATGCTTAATACCAATGGTATTCGCATTGCCAAGGATAAAGAATTTGCGGAAAAATTGGCGACTTATATGCCCGATTTTGAAATTTATCTGCAATTTGACAGTTTTAAACCCGAGGCTCTGGAGACTTTGCGTGGTAAAGATTTAACGGATATTCGAATCAAAGCCTTAGAACATCTAAACGAACTCAATCTGTCAACTACCTTGGTAGTAACCTTACAAAAAGGATTAAATGACGATGAAATAGGAAAAATTATCGAATATGCACTCAAGCAACCTTGCATCAGAGGGGTTACTTTTCAACCCATACAAGTGGCTGGTCGAAATGAACATTTCAATGCACAAACCGACCGCCTAACTCTTACGGATGTACGAACGGAAATATTAAAACAAACCAGCATTTTTAACGAAAACGATATCATTCCCGTGCCATGCAACCCAGATGCTTTGGCGATGGCCTATGCACTTAAGCTTGGTAATCAGGTACTACCAATGACGCGCTTTATTGACCCCAAAATGCTCTTAAACAATGAATCAAAAAACACGATTGTTTATGAACAAGATAAAGGTCTTCATGAACAACTCATTAATATTTTCAGTACGGGAATTTCGGTAGATAAGGTTCAGGAAAATATTAATCAACTATTGTGTTGTTTGCCCAACGTATCGGCACCGGGTTTAAGTTACAATAATTTATTTCGTATCATCATAATGCGCTTTATTGACGCTTATGATTTTGATGTAAGGGCTATTAAGAAAAGTTGTGTGCACATTGTTCATAAAGATGGGCGAGTGATTCCCTTCGAAACCATGAATTTGTTTTATCGAGACGAAAAAGAAACACATTTAAAAAAATTGATTCAAGCATAACCTATGAAACAACGTAAAATATTATGGATATTGATTCTTCCTGTTATTGCATTTATCCTCTTTCTGTTAGGCAGTAGTGGAGGAGGCGAAGCGGCCATTCTATGGGGATTGATTTATTTGTTTTTACTTCTTGTAATATTTTTGGCCGGCATCATTATGCTGGTCATGGAACCACATCGACAAAATGGTTTGTATTTACTATTGGGAGTAGGTGTGTTGGGGATAGTAGGATTCGGGGTATGTTCGGGATTTATGTTATAAAAGCGCCAATGCAAAGCCCCTATAATATCGATGCCTCTGAAAAGGCTAGCTCTTTATTGTTGTTCCTCCAATTTTCATTTTATTTTCTACTCCAAACGCTTTAATCAATAAATGCGTCATGTTATCAAACAAAATGTATGATGAAAAAATTATTTTTATTCTTTATTGCAATTTCTGCATCAGCGATTAGCTTGACAGCACAAACAACCACTGTAAATATTAATCCCGCAGTAGGACCTTTTGACAGCACAATAGTCATTCAAGCCGGATCTACCGATTCGTTTCATATGGGTAACCATCCGGGTTTTGGTGCTTATAGCAACTCCGAAATATATATTTGTGATAATGCTACCTTAAAATACTCTTATTCAATGGGTACTAGTTCAAACCCCATATTCTATTTAGGAAATAATGCACGGCTTGAGTCGTATGGTAGTTTTAACGCTGCAAAAGTGTATATGAAAGCCAATTCATCAATTGAGTGTTTTGGTGGGAATTTTACCGCCGAACAATTGCGCAGAGTAGCTCCCAACACATTGATATCTACGGGTTCTTTGTTTTTTGATTCTACTTTTACACAGATTAATTTTACGTTTAATGGCTGGCCCAATAATCAAAATCCGTGCAACGCGGCAAGCGGAAATTCTGATGTTGCGCAACATTCAAATAATATTGGCTTCTATCCAAATCCTGTACTTGACAGGCTGTATCTTAGTAATTTGCCGGAGCTTAAGGGTGTCATTCACTGCCAGGTTTACGACATTGTGGGACGAATGGTATCTTCACAAATAATTACTGAGGGAAGCAATCTCCAAGTAGATTGCCATAGTTTGAAAACCGGAAATTATCATTTATCAGTGCTCCACAAGGGAATCGTTTTACAAAATATAGTATTTACCAAGTTATGATAATCCTAGATTGCTGAGTGCAATTTTGCATTTAAAAAAGTAATGGTCAATTTTTAGAAGGAAGCCTTTTACATGTCTTTGAAATTCATTTTAATATGTTGGCTGAAACCACGTACTAACCCTTTTTCACCTCCTTTGCCCATGAGTCTTTAAGACCCACTGTTCGGTTGAAGATAATATGGGAATCCCTTGAATTTTTGTCCTTACAAAAATATCCTAGACGCAAAAATTGAAATTTATCATCATCTGTGGCTTCTAATAGGGCTGGTTCTACCCAGGCATCATTAACAATGGTTAGACTGTCTTTATTGATAAAATCTTTAAAATCACCTTCCTCGCTTGTGGGGTCTTCTACAGTAAAAAGTCTATCATATAACCTTACTTCTGCTTTTTTTGCTGTGTGGCTATCAAGCCAATGAATGACACCTTTCACCTTAATGCCACTGGTATCGTTACCACTTTTGCTTTCGGGAAAGTAATGGGCATATATTTCAGTAATGTTTCCTTGTTCGTCCTTCTTAAAGTCGGTACACTCAATGATATAAGCATGTTTTAGGCGAACTTTGAGTCCGGGCCCCAATCTAAAATATTTACTCGGTGGATCTTCCATGAAGTCGTCTCTTTCAATCCAGAGCGTATTGCTAAACGTAATATTTCGTTCGCCAGCGTTTTCAACCTCATGGTTATTCTCAGCTGATAGGGTAATAGATTCGCCATCAGGAAGGTTATTAATAATCAACTTGACGGGATTGATAACGGCCATGCGTCGCAAGGCCGTTTTGTTTAATTCTTCCCGGATACAAAATTCAAGCAGATTGATATCAATATTGTTGTCGCGCTTGGCTACTCCCACGTTGTCCCAAAAGGTACGTAAGCTATTGGCTGTATAGCCTCTTCTTCGCAAACCGCTAATGGTTGGCATACGCGGATCATCCCAGCCTTCCACATAATTTTCCTTTACCAATTGCATGAGTCGACGTTTGCTGGTAACCATATAGTTGACATTGCCCCGCGCAAATTCATATTGATGAGAAGGAAAAATTTCTAATTTTTCGATAAACCAATCATACAATTCACGATGCGGAATAAATTCCATAGTACATATCGAATGGGTTATTTTTTCGATACTATCGCTTTGTCCATGTGCGAAATCATACATTGGATAAATGCACCATTTGCTACCTGTTCTATGATGATGAGCATGCTTGATTCGGTAAATAACGGGATCACGCATGAGCATATTATCGTGTTTCATATCAATTTTGGCACGTAATACCTTGGCGCCATCTGGATATTGTCCTGCGCGCATTTCATTAAATAAATTATGATTTTCTTCAATACTACGATCTCTAAACGGACTATTGCTGCCAACAGTTGTGGGGCTCCCTTTCAATGCAGCCATTTCTTCGGCAGTAGAATCATCTACATAGGCCAATCCTTTTTGAATCAGTTGCTGAGCGTATTGAAATAACTGTTCAAAGTAATCGGAAGCATACAATTCGTTGTCCCATTCAAATCCTAACCATCGAATATCTGCCTTAATACTATCCACAAATTCTGTTTCTTCAGTACTGGGATTGGTATCATCAAAACGAAGATTGCATTTGCCGTGATACTTTTTTGCCAAACCAAAATTGACACAAATGGCTTTAGCATGACCTATATGTAAATAGCCATTTGGTTCGGGGGGAAAACGAGTTTGTACTACCCCATTATGTGTATTGTTACTTAGGTCTTTTTCAATAATTTCTTCTATAAAATTCAAGGCTCTTTCTTCGCTCATGCAAGTGTGGTTTGATTGCAAAAGTACTTGAATTTGAAAATTATTTGCGCACTTCCCTTTTTAATATTATTTTTAAAAAAAAATTAGCATGAGATTCATTTTGACGGGTATCATAATTATGGTAATGGCTTTTAGCCAAGCCTCCGCGCAGATTGTGCAAAAGGGCACCAGCACCATTCAGGTTGGATATGGTTTTCCCAGTGCCTTACAAATTGTGGGTTCTGTTTTTAAATTTGCTTTGGCCACCGAAGAGGCCGATGTAAATACCGAATTTAAATACAAAGGGTTAGGCCCATTTCATCTTCGTTATGATAAAATGTTAGGTGGCCGCGTGGGTTTGGGACTTAGCTCTAATGCTGAATTTGGCAATTTTAATTTTAAGGCCAGCTATGCCGACGAAGACGACAATATGGTAACTAGTGAAAGCAATCTAAATTATTCTAGTATCAACGCTTTAATGCGGTTAAACTTCCATTTTATTAAAAACCCCAAAAAGATTGATATTTATTACGGATATGGTGTTGGTTATAGCCACACACGTGTAAAACTAAAAGAGACCCTAACCGGTGCTGTGCTTGACCCTGAAGACCAGGTGTATATTGACGAGTTCAATGACTACCTCAATTCTATTTTCAAGATGATGCCGGTGGCTTTTGAAAGCGTTTTTGGGATGAAGGTTCCGTTTAGTACGAATGCCGGTATGTATATGGAATTTGGCTATTCAAAAGCAATCGTTCAATTGGGTTTCTTTGCCAAATTGGGTGGCCCTAAAGGGTTTGACAGCGATGATTGGAAGTGGTATTAATAAGAGATTGGGATAAGGATTTGAAAGGTTAATGGAACGCAGATTTAGGAGAGTGTGTGGCGTTTTTTGAATAGAATTAAGAAATCTTCCTTGCTATTTATATTAGTGATCTATGTATTTGAAAACTTTCTAATTCCCTCCACAAGTCTATCGAGATTTTCTAAGGTAGTGTATACATTTGGCGTAATACGCAGCCCGTTGATGTTTTCCCAATTAATGGCTACGGTATGAATTTTGTATTTCTCAAATAATAAATTATCCAGGTCTTCTGTCTTTTTATTCTCGAACGCGATATTGCCAATTGCACAACTAAATCCCTTTTTCATAGGAGTATTAATTATTATATTGGGCAAATCCTTTATCTGATTCATCCAATAATTCTTTAGGTAGAAAAGTCGGGCTTCCTTTCTTTCTCCTCCTATCATTTTATGAAAATCGATGGCCTTATCTATTGCCTGCTCTATAAAAAAGGGCCTTGTACCCAATGCTTCAAATTTCCTAATATCATCCTTATGCGGATCATCTACACCAAACAACGGAAATAGGGCCTTTATTTTTTCTTTCCGCACATACATGAAACCCGTGCCAATAGTGGCTCCTAGCCATTTGTGTAAACTGGTGCCAAAATAATCGCAGTTGAGATCCGGAATTAAAAAGTCGAAATGTGCAAATGAATGCGCCCCATCCACCAATACCTCTATACCCTGTGCTTTGGCCACATCAGCAATTTTCCTAACCGGTACAATTTGTCCATTCCAGTTAATTATATGGGTAATATGGACAATTTTGGTTTTTGCTGTAAATTTCTGAGTATAATTATTGGTCAAATAATCATTATCAATAGACGGCAATTCATGATTGACCCATACCAGTTTGATTCCATCTCGCTTTTCGCGTTGCTTCCAGGCATTAATCATATTGGGGTAGTCTTGCTTAGAGAGTACCACTTCATCCCCTGCTTTTAAATCAAGGCCAAATATGACGGTTTCTAGTGCCTCCGAAGCATTGCGGTGCAGGGCCAATTCCTCTGCATTTACACCTGCTAGATGCGCAAGTTTATCTCTCAGGGGTTCGCGCCCCTGATCCAAAATACGCCACATATAATAGCTGGGAGCCTCATTGCTCATATCGTGATACCGCTTCATGGCATCTTGCACTATTTTGGGAGAAGGACTCACTCCTCCATTATTCAAATTAATTATTCCACCTGAAGTAGTATACGATTGTTGTACATAGTGCCAAAAATCTTCTTCAGTAGCAAGGGTTTCAGGCCCTATATTTTGGTAATCGTTGATGGCGTGTTGTAGATTTTTGCTCCACGCATCAGCTCCAAAGAAGAGTCCTATAGAAGCCAATCCGCTTTTTTGAAGAAAATTTCTTCGCGTAGTCGAAAACATGGTTGTTGATTGAGTGTATAAATGTAACAAATTATTTTCTTAACATGTACTATTCGAAAATAATTTCCTCATGTGAGGATATGTGCCTATTCGGGTATTATTTATTGGCTCTTCTACTCAAGTTAGGTATTGAATAAATGAAATAGAACCACTTTGCATTGGATTTATAGGGGAATGATACCATGGAAATGAAAAACTCAGGAGACTGAACATAAAGACTCAACACAATTCTCTTTGAACCAAAATTACATAATAGGATTTGACAAAGGAGAATTCTAGTGCGATAGTTAGATTTACCCTGCCTCTCCAGCAATTTGGTGATTAAGTACTTGTTTTTATTTCGTTTTCGGCGGGAGAAATTACCTGTTCTTAATTGTTTACGCATTTCTAATACGTAAGCAGGGTTGCACTAACGCCTCCATTCTTGTTGATTATCAATATTTAACAAATGACTTTATTTTGAATACAACAATTAATCTTTTCTAGGTTCCCTCAAAATGTGCAACACATTATATAGAATCATGACTCATTTTTATCTATGCTATACCACACTTTATTAGTGATAGGCTTTGAAAGAAAAAGGAGACAATAAAGATTTTACTACAATCCCTGGGAGGGTTCGCTGTAAAGACTAGGACTTATCTAACCAAGGTGATATCTCCCTTAAAAATTTTGATGATCTGACTTTCGTTTTCCGCTGAGGCTACCCAATAATACGAGTCAATACCAAGGGCCTGTCCATTGAATTTTCCATCCCAGCCAAAATTTGGATTTGTGGTGCTAAAAACTTCTTGTCCTCTTCTGTTGAAAATTTTAAAATATTTCAGTTTCAATCCACTCAATATTGGT
>ERZ724517.993-NODE-993-length-16244-cov-6.413367_pt1 | contig 16244 bp, 16 predicted proteins | sample MGYA00376050_ERZ724517 | MGnify/ENA primary metagenome ERZ724517 (study PRJEB28724, sample SAMN07190886) | activated sludge metagenome | isolation source: activated sludge of sewage treatment plant in Hong Hong | place: USA: Christiansburg, Virginia | collected... | reverse complement strand
CGGGCAGGGGTGACCCCTGCACCCGATTGAAGAAAAGCATCGTTATCCCGGCGAAAGCCGGGACCCAGTTGCCGCCGCACAAGCTGACAGAAAGAAAGCTGGGTCCCGGCTTTCGCCGGGATGACGAACTGAATTCATTGGGTGCAGGGGCTAGCCCCTGCCCGCCGGAGGCCCTTCAGGCCAAAACCACCTGTGCGCCCGCCTGCTCCGCCAAAAACCCGACCATGCCGCCGGTATCGATGCCGCTGGCGAGCGCGTCGGCGTTCATGCCGGCAGCGGCGAGGCCGGTCTGGCAGGCAGTGACGCGGACGCCGAGCGCCATCGCGTCGCCGAGTAGTTGCGGCGCAACGCCGTGGCGCAGGCTGGTGACGGCGCTGCCGTCGAACAGCATCGCCACGGGGCGCGACAGTGCGGCGGCGGCGGCGGCGAGACGCAGTGCAGCGTCAATGCGGTCAGGCTCGGTGACGATGATGGCGAGGGCGCTCATGGGTGGTTTCCTTGGTTGCCGCAGCCGGGGCAGCCGGGGTCCTTGGGCAGGCGTAGCGTGCGCATCCGCGTCGCTAGCGCGTCGTAGAGCAGCAGTCGCCCGGCGAGCGAGGTGCCGAAGCCGGTGAGTTCGCGGATGACTTCCAAAGCCTGCATCGCGCCGATGACGCCGGCGAGTGCGCCGATTATGCCCTGGTCGGCGCAGCTTTCGCCGGCGCGGTCGGTGGCGGCGCCGACATAGCAGCGGTAGCATGGCAGGTCGGATTGCCAGCCGCGGAAGGTGGCGAGTTGGCCTTCGAACGGCCCGACAGCGGCCGAAACGAGCGGGATGCGCAGCGCATGCGCGGCGTCGGCAACGGCGAGGCGCGTCGCGAACGAGTCCGAGCCATCGGCGACGACGTCATGCTCCGCCAGCAGTGCGGTGGCGTTTTCGGGGGTCAGCCGGACGTGTTGGCGGTTCACCGCGACATCGGGGTTGAGCCGGGCGACGGCGTCAGTGGCGGCATCGGTCTTGGCGCGGCCGACATCATCGGTGCCGAACAGCAGCTGGCGTTGCAGGTTCGACAGCGCGACGCTGTCATCGTCGATGATCGTCAGCTGCCCGATACCGGCGGCGGCGAGATACTGGATGCATGGGCTGCCAAGGCCACCGGCACCGACGATGGCGACGCGGCTGACGCGCAGCTTGAGCTGCCCGGCGCCGCCGATTTCCTTGAGGATGATGTGCCGCGCGTAGCGGTCGAGCTGGTCGTCGGTCAGTTCGCTCATGCGGTGCCGGTCGAACCGAAGCCGCCGAGCCCACGTGCCGTTTCGTCGAGCGCGGCTTCGCGCCAGCGGCCGCGCGTGACGGGCGCGACGACGAACTGCGCGATGCGCATACCGCGCGTGATGGTGAACGGTTCGCTGCCGAGGTTGACGAGCAGCACCTTGCATTCGCCGCGATAGTCGCTGTCGATGGTGCCGGGCGCGTTGACGACGGTGACGCCGTGGTTGATCGCCAGCCCCGACCGCGGCCGCACCTGGACTTCGAAGCCGGCGGGAATGGCGATGCGCAGGCCCGTCGGCACGGCGGCGCGCATGCCCGGCGCCAACACGAGGTCGTCATCGACCGCTGCGCAGACGTCCATGCCGGCGGCGCCGTCGGTCGCATAGGCCGGTAGCGGCAGGCCGTCGGCGTGCGCCATGCGTTCAAGCAGGATTTCGATGTCAGGCGAGTTCATCGGCAATCCTTTGCGCCAGCCGCGCGGCGACCTGGGCCTTGGGCAAGGTCGGCCAATCCTCGATGCCGGCGGCGGTGATGAGGTGCACGGTGTTGGCGTCGCCGCCCATGACGTCACCCGATACGTCGTTGGCGACGATCCAGTCGGCGGCCTTGCGGAGGCGTTTGGCGACCGCATGTTCGACGGTCGATTGCGTTTCGGCGGCAAAGCCGACGACAAGGCGTGGGCGCAGCGCATGGGCTGCGACGGTCGCCAGAATGTCGGGGTTTTCGACGAGCGCCAATGCCGGTGGCGGTGCGCCGGCGGTCTTCTTGATCTTCTCGTCCGTCGCGGCGACGTGCCAGTCGGCAACGGCAGCGACGAACACCCCGGCGTCGGCGGGCAGCGCGGCGAGCGTTGCTGCGGCCATCTGGCGCGCTGTTTCGACATCGACGCGGGTGACGCCGCGCGGGGTCGGTAAGTTGACCGGCCCGGCAACCAAAGTGACGCGCGCGCCGAGCGCGGCGAGCGCGCCGGCAATCGCGAAGCCCTGCTTGCCCGACGAACGGTTGGCGATGTAGCGCACCGGGTCGATCGGCTCGTGCGTCGGGCCGGCGGTGACGAGGATGTGCTTGCCCGCCAGCGGCTGTGCGGCGGGTGTCAGTTGCGCGGCAATCGCCGCCATGATGCGGTCGATTTCGGGCAGCCGGCCGGGGCCGAATTCGCCGCACGCCATCGCGCCGTCGTCGGGATCGACCACCGTCACGCCGCGGCTGCGCAACGTCGCGACATTGGCGACCGTCGCGGCGTGCTGCCACATGCGGACGTTCATCGCGGGCACCGCCAGCACCGGCTTGTCGGTGGCGAGCAGCAGCGTGGTCGCCAGATCGTCGGCCAGCCCTCCCGCCATGCGCGCCAGCAGGTTGGCGGTGGCGGGGCAGACGACGACAAGGTCGTTGGCGCGGCTGAGTTCGATATGCCCCATCGCGGCTTCGGCATCGAGGTCGAACAATTCGCTGTGCACCGGCGACGCGGCGAGCGCGGCGAGGCTGAGCGGCGTGACGAACTGCGCGCCTCTGGCGGTCAACACCGGCGTGACGCTGGCGCCGGCCTTGCGCAGCGCGCGCGTCAATTCGAGCGCCTTGAACGCGGCAATGCCGCCGCCGACGATGAGGAGTATGCGTTTGCCGTTCATGGCGGACACCTTAGCCGTGGTTGGCGCAGAATAGAACCGGCTGCGTGGTTGGCGCGCGACGGTGGCTTTCTCAATGCATTCTGCTGAATCCCACCCCGCTCATCCCGAGCGAAGTCGAGGGACACGCCCAGCCGTCAGCGCGTCCCTCGACGTAGTTTATCCAGAGCGACGCCGAAGGCGGCGTCGAAGGGCTCGGGATGAGCGGGGTGGGGAGAGTCAATCGGTCGACGGCTGAGTCGATTGCGGCGTCGGCCCGGCTTCGGGCGCCGGCTCAGTTGTCGGGGCCGGGGCCGGGGCTTCGGGGGCGGGTTCAGCCACTTCAGGCGTGGGCGCTTCGGCGACGGTTTCGTCGGACGCCAGCGCTTCCTCGACCACCGCATCGAGGCTCGGTTGCGGCTTGGGGCGGCGCGGCGCCGGCTTGTCGACACTGCGCGCCGCAACCATGAAGCGCTTGAACAGCTTGGCGGGCACACTGCCGCCAACCACTGCGTTGCTCATCGGGCTGTTGTCGTCATTGCCGACCCAGACGCCGACGACCAGATCCCCGGCAAAGCCGATGAACAGCGCGTCGCGGTGGTTTTGCGTCGTGCCGGTCTTGCCATAGGTCGGAATGCCGAGCTTGGCGGCGTTGCCGGTGCCGTTGCGCACCGCCGATTGCAGCAACTGCATCATCGGCTTGCGCGCCGGCCAGTCCATCGGTTTGACGTTCGGTACCGGCTTTGCCAGCCCCGTCGCGACAATCGGATAATGGTCGGCGGCAACCGCGGCATAGGCGGCGGTCATTTCGATCAGCGGCACTGCCGAGGTGCCGAGCGCCAGGCTCGGCTGATCGGTCAGATAGGGCGTGACGCCAAGCTTGCGCGCCTGCGCGATGACCGCAGGGGTGCCGACTTGCTGGCCGAGTTGCACCGCGACCACATTGCTTGAGGCAGCGAATGCGGTCGCCAGGCTGATCTTGCCGCGATACTTGCCTTCGTCGTTCTTGGGCGACCAGTCGCCGATGGTGATGGGTTCGTCGATCATCGTCGTCGACGGTGTCGCGCCTTCGTCGAGCGCGGTCAGATAGACGAACAGCTTGAAGCTCGACCCCGGCTGGCGCATCGCCTGCGTCGCGCGATTGAACACCGTGTCCTTGTAGTTCGAGCCGCCGACCATCGCGACGACGCGGCCGTCGGGGCGCATCGCCACCAGTGCCGCCTGCGTGACATTGGCGCCCTTGAGCCCCGCCAGCGTATCGGCAACGGCGCGCTCGGCGGCTTTTTGCATGCGGGTATCGAGCGTCGTGGTGATGCGCGTGTCGCCGTAGGCGCCCTCGTCCAGCGTCGCGCGCGCCTGCGGCAGCACCCAGTCGGCAAAGTACGACCCCGTCGGCAGCGGCTTGCGCCCCGGCGTGTAGCGTGCCGGCTTGGCGCTGTCGGCCTTGGCCTGCGTCAGCGCGCCGGTTTCGACCATCGCCGCGAGCACCAGATCGGCACGCGCCTGCGCGTCCTCGATATGACGGCTCGGGGCGAGGCGCGACGGCGCCTGCACCATCCCCGCGAGCATCGCCGCCTGGCCGAGCGTCAGCTCCTCGGGCGTCGTGTCGAAGAACGTCCGTGCGGCGGCGCGGATGCCATAGGCGCCGTCGCCGTAATAGACGCTCGACAGATAGCGGCTGAGGATTTCTTCCTTGCTCAGCCGCGCTTCGAGCCACAGCGCGATGATGACTTCCTGCAGCTTGCGCTTGATGGAGCGCGACGAGCTGAGGAAGCTGGTCTTCGCCAGCTGCTGGGTGATCGTCGAGCCGCCCTGCGCGACGCCGCCGGCCTGGGTGTTGCGCACCATGGCGCGCGCGATGCCCTGCGGATCGACGCCGAGATGGCTGTAGAAGCGCCGGTCCTCGATGGCGATCAGCGCAGCGGGCACATAGGCCGGCAGCTTGGCGACATCGACGGGTGCCTCCTTGTAATCACCGCGTCGCGCGATCGGCTTGCCGTCCGCCGACAGCAGCACCAGCGACGGTTCCTTGAGTGGCTCCAACGCCCGCCCAAGCGGTGCAGTGACGATCAGCCATGCCAGCATCGCGACCAACAACAGCACCAGCACCACAGCCAATTCGCGCCAGTGCCGTGCGGCGAAGCTGCGCGGTTGCGGCGTGGGTTCGGGGGCGACTAGATCCAAAGGGCCTCCGGCGGGCAGGCCTGAGGCCTGCACCCAATTGTTGGTTGCGGACCACAATATAACATCGTCATCCCGGCGAAGGCCGGGACCCAGTCGTTGACGCAGGCGCAGGCGGTGCCGACTGGGTCCCGGCCTTCGCCGGGATGACGAATGTCTTTATAAATGGGTGCAGGGCTCAGCCCTGCCCGCCGGAGGCCCTTCACACTCATGCCCGTTCGCGCGTCGCGGTGAACTTCACCGCCTTTTCGCGCTGCTCGGTATAGTTGAGCTCCCATTGGTCGCGCGCCAGGAACACCGGTGCACCGTCGCGGTCTTCGGCGATGGCGCCGCGGTTGGTGTCGATGAAGGTCTTGAGCGCGGCGGGGTCTTCGGCGGAGATCCAGCGCGCGGTATCGAACGGCGACGGCTCGAACCCGGCGGCGACGTTATATTCGGCGCCCAGCCGCGAAATCAGCACCTCGAGCTGCAACTGCCCAACGACGCCGACGATCCACTGCGAGCCGATCATCGGGCGGAACAGCTGCGTCACGCCCTCCTCCGCCATGTCGGTCAGCGCGGTACGCAGCTGCTTCGACTTGGTCGGGTCGCCGAGTTTGACGCGGCGCAGGATTTCGGGGGCGAAGTTGGGGATGCCGGTGAAGGTGATGTCGGCCGCGCCTTCGACGAGGCTGTCACCAACGCGCAAAACGCCGTGGTTGGGGATGCCGATGATATCGCCCGGATATGCCTCGTCGGCGATTTCACGGTCCTGCGCGAAGAAGAAGATCGGCGAGTTGATCGCGATGACCTTGCCGGTCGCGACCTGGCGCAGCTTCATGCCGCGCCGGAAGCGACCCGACGCGATGCGCATGAATGCGATGCGGTCGCGGTGCTGCGGGTTCATGTTGGCCTGCACCTTGAAGATGAAGCCGCTGACCAGCGGTGCATCGGGCGACACGGCTTCGGGCAGCGCCGGCTGCGGACGTGGTGCGGGGGCGTATTCGGCGAGCGCGTCGATCAGCGCCTCGACGCCGAAATCCTTGAGCGCCGAGCCGAACAGCACCGGCGTCAGTTGCCCGGCGCGGTAGAGTTCGGGATCGAATTCGGAGTAGCCGCCGAGCGCCAGTTCTGCCTGCTCCTGCAGATGCGCCAGCTCGTCGGCGGGGACGTAGTCGGCGAGCCGGGGGTCATCGAGCCCGGTCATCTGGATCGTCGCACCGGCGCTGCGGCTGTCGCTGCCGTCGGGCGCGGTGAAGCGCGACTTGCGCAAGTCCCACAACCCGCGGAACTGGCCACCCTGGCCGACCGGCCAGTTGAGCGGCGCGACATCGAGCGCCAGCATGTCGGCGATTTCATCGATCAGCGCGAACGGGTCGCGGCCTTCGCGGTCGACCTTGTTAATGAAGGTGATGATCGGCACGTCGCGCAAACGGCAGACTTCGAACAGCTTGCGCGTCTGCGCTTCGATGCCCTTGGCGGCGTCGATGACCATGACGGCGCTGTCGACGGCGGTCAGCGTGCGGTAGGTATCCTCGCTGAAATCCTCATGGCCCGGCGTGTCGAGCAGGTTGAAGGTGATGCCGTTCCGTTCGAAGGTCATCACCGAGCTGGTCACCGAAATGCCGCGCTGCTGTTCGATCTTCATCCAGTCCGATTTGGCGCGGCGGTTCTGGCCGCGCGCACGGACTTCGCCGGCGAGATGGATGGCGCCACCGAACAGCAGCAGCTTTTCGGTGAGCGTGGTTTTACCGGCGTCGGGATGCGAGATGATCGCAAAGGTCCGGCGCGGGTTGATGGAACTGGGATTGGCGGTCGACATAGGCGTTGGGCCTCTCGCACGAACGCGCGTTTCAGGCAATCTCGGGTTGGCGTGGCGGTGCGGCTACTCGCCGAAATCGACGATCTGGTTGTTGAGCGGCAGGCGGCCCGCCTGTGGACCCGCCAGCGCCTTGGCGTCGATCACGGCAGATGCGCCCTTGTCGAACACCGCGTCGGCGCTGGCACCGTCCATCACGCCCTGGCCGGTGAAGCGCGTGAACACATACGGTAGCCCGTTGGCATCGAGCGGCGACGGGCCGTCCATGACGTGGAAGTGCAGGTGCGGTGCGTCGGTGTTGCCGGTGTTGCCGAGCAGCGCGATGACGTCGCCGGTCCTGACCTTATCGCCCAGCTTGACGCGCAGGCTGCCGGGCTGGAGGTGCGCGAAGAACGCGAAGTTGCCGCCGCCGATGTCGATGACCAGCATATTGCCGCCGATGTTTTCGGTGGTGACGCCTTTGGCGTCGGCGCCCGGCACCTGTTCGACGGCGCTGGTGTAAAGGTTGACCACGGTGCCGTCGGCGACCGCATACACCGGCGCGCCGAAATAGGCGTAGCTGGCGAGCTGGTCGATCTTGCCGGTGTAGAGCCGGTGCCTGGCGTCGAGTTGCACCCAATCGATGGCGAAGCGTTCGGGGACGCGCAGCGTGCCGTTCACCGCCATCACAGCGCCGCGGTGCGAGGTCTTGGCGTCGCAGCAGCCGTTGACCGCGACCCAGTTTGCCCCGCGCAGCGGCGGCGCAATGACCACCGCGGGCTTGCCCGGCACGGCGGTCGCGCCGCTGAAGGTGATCGTCGCGGGCACCGGCTCGATCTTGGGGAACGGCGCCGGCTTGCCGTCGGCGCCGGCGATCTGGCGGGTCAGCGTGACGCGTGCGGTGACGCTGGCGGGCGCTGCGCCGGCGAACGCGGCGTCGAGGAAAATGATCGCAGTGCCGCCGGGCGCGATGGTGGTGTCCGCGCCGCTGTAGAGCGTCGCCATCGCCGCGAGTGCCGGGCCGCTGAGGCTGGAGACGACGCTGCCCGCCGGATCGACCAGCTCGACACGGTCGAGCGTCAGGAACAGCTTGCTGGCGTTGCTCGCCACCAGTTCATAGGCGAGGTGCGTGCGGCCGTCGCTGCCCGCCACCGGATTGGGTATCGAAATCGGCCGCAGCGCCAGCGAACTCAGCACTTCGTCGGCCTTGAGCGACTGCGCTGCCAGCGGCATCGCGGCCATAGACAGCAGCAGCGCCGCAGCGGTTGTGATCCAGGTTTTGGCCATGTCCGGTGTCCCCCTTGCGCCTGCCCGCACAGTCTAGCGGCACTGCCAACGAGCGCAATGCGACGGACGCTGTACCGGATGCGTTAAAACGACTTTGCAGCGACTCAGGAATTTGTTATGGTCGTCGTATTAGGTGGGTGAGCGAGATTCAAATGCAGAGTCAAAGCTTTGTTACGGGTTGCTGGCGCAGCATGCTAATTGCCGCGACGGTGCTGACGGCAGCCGCCACACCGGTCGCCGCCAAGAGCTTGTACGCCGAGCCCAAGTACGCCGCGATCCTGCTCGATGCCGGGTCGGGCGAGGTGCTCTATTCGCGTCAGGCCGATGCGCCGCGGCTGCCCGCATCGATCACCAAGGTGCTGACGCTCTACATCGCCTTCGAAGAGATTTCGAAGGGCCGCATGACGCTGGACGAAAATATCGTCATCTCGCGCTTCGCGGCCGGCCAGGCGCCGTCGAAGCTCGGGCTCCGGCAGGGTTCGACGATCAAGGTCAGCGACGCGATCAACGTCATCGCCACCAAGTCGGCGAACGACATCGCCGTGGCGCTTGCCGAACATATCTCGGGCTCCGAAATCGCCTTCGCGTCGCGCATGACCACGACAGCGCGGCGGCTCGGCATGAAGTCGAGCACCTTCGTCAACGCCTCGGGCCTGCCCGACAGCCGCCAGCTGACCACGGCGCGCGACATTGCCACGCTGAGCCGCGCCATGCTGCGCGACTACCGGCAGTTCTATCCGGTGTTTTCAAAGGCCTCGATCGACTACAAGGGCCAGGAAATCAAAAGCCATAACCATCTGCTGACGACCATGCCCGGCGTTGACGGCATCAAGACCGGCTATACCGCTGCCGCCGGTTTCACGCTCGCCGCCAGCGCGACGCGCAACGGCAAGCGGCTGATCGCCGTCGTGCTCGGCGGGCCGAGCCGAATGGCGCGCGACGCCAACGTGTCCGAACTGCTCGATACCGGCTTTTATGTGATGGAACGCCGCAAGTTCGGCCAGCGCGTCACCGTCGCGATGAACCTCGCCGAGCCCGAAGACCTGTCCGACGGCGCGCTCGAAACGCTCGTCGAGCAGGGTTCGGGCGACGAGGGTGTCCTGGTCAGCGCACTGCCGCCGGTGCAGGCGCCGCCGCCGCTGCTGGCGCGCCAACAGACCAAGAAATCGCGCGCCGACTGAGCCCGCGCGTGCAGCGCCGCCGGATTTCGTCGGGCTCGACGTTCGAAGCAACCATCGGCTATTCACGCGCCGTCGTCGTGCCTGACGCCGGCGGCGACTGGATCTTCGTTTCAGGCACCACCGGCTACGACTATAGCGTGATGAAACTCGCCGACGGCGTCGTTGCGCAATGCGAAACCGCCCTCGCCAATATCGCCAAGGCGCTCGCCGACGCCGGCAGCAGCCTCGATGACGTCGTCCGCGTCCGCTACATCCTGCCCGACGGCGCCGATTTCGAAGCCTGCTGGCCGGTGCTGCGCGCCGCGTTCGGCACAGCGCTGCCGGCGGCGACAATGATCATCGCGCAGTTGATGGACCCGGCGATGAAGATCGAGATCGAGGTGACGGCGCGGAAGCAGGCAGGCTAGGGGGTTGCCATGAAGCACCCAAGCCGCCACCTAAGCCATCATGCCCGTCGCCTCCCCCTGTAACAACGTCTGCACCATCGACCGGCGTAGCGGCTGGTGTGAAGGTTGCGCACGCACGGTCAACGAAATCACGCGCTGGCCGCTGGCGAGCGAGGCCGAGCGCGTCGCGATAGTCGCGGCGCTGCCCGAGCGGCGCGCCATACTTGAAACACGCAAACGCTGGTGGCGACGATGAAACTTTCGGTACTCGACCAGACGCCGATCCCCGACGGCAGTACCGGTGCGCAGGCACTCGCCAACAGCATCGACCTCGCGCAGCACTGCGAGGCGCTGGGCTATCACCGTTACTGGGTCGCCGAACACCATGCCTCGGCGGCGCTTGCCGGTGCGGCGCCCGAAGTGCTGATCGCGGCGCTGGGGGCGGCGACGTCGCATATCCGGCTCGGGTCGGGCGGCATCATGTTGCCGCACTACAGCCCGTTCAAGATTGCCGAAGTGTTCAGCCTGCTCAGCGCGCTGTATCCGGGGCGCATCGACCTCGGGCTCGGCCGCGCGCCGGGCAGCGACCAGCGCACCGCAGTGGCATTGCAGCGCGACCGGCGCCAGCATGCGCCGAATGACTTCCCCAACCAGCTGGCGGAACTGCGCGGCTATCTCGATGACAATCTGCCCGAAGGCCATCCGTTTGCACCGCTGGCGGCGACCTTGCCCGGCGGCAGCGATAAGCCCGAATTGTGGATGCTCGGCTCCTCGCCCGACAGCGCCGCCTGGGCGGCCGAATTCGGGCTGCCGTATTGCTTCGCCGATTTCATCGCCGGGTTCGGCGCGGCCAACACGCGCAACTACCGCGCCGGGTTCAAGCCGTCGGATGCGCTCGCTGAACCCAACACGATGGTGGCGCTGTGGACGGTATGCGCCGAAACCGACGCCGAGGCCGAGCGGTTGTCGCTGAGTTCGCGGATGATGCTGGCGCACTTGTTGATGGGCAAGTCGATCGCGGTGCCGTCCCCCGAAACCGCCGCCGCGTGGCTGGCCGAGCACCCTGAAATGGCGCAGGCACGCGCCGGCAGGCGGGTCATCGCCGGATCGCCCGCCACGGTGCGCGCCGGTATCGAGGCCGCCGCCGTCGAATACGGCGCCGACGAGGTCATGCTGGTCAACATCCTGTATGACCATCAGGCACGCCGCCGCAGTTATGCACTGGTCGCCGAAGCATTTGCATTGGCAGCACTGGCGGCTTGACAGCAACACCACGCCCGACCTTTAAGGCGCGGGTGACGCAGCCAGGAAACCGCCCCGTGCCAGCACAAAAGCCGATCCGGCTCCTCGCAATCGCTTCGGGCGGTGGACATTGGGTACAGCTGTTGCGCATGCGCTCCGCCTGGGATGACTGCGATGTCACCTACGCCAGCGTCCATGCCAGCTCGGCCGATGACGTGCCGGGGAAGCGCTATGTCAATTTTGTCGACGTGTCGCGGCGGTCGCTGTGGCGCGTGCCGATCGTTGTCGCGCAGATGCTGTGGCTGGTGCTGCGCGTGCGGCCACAAGTCATCGTCACCACCGGCGCGATGCCGCCGCTGCTGGCGCTGGTGCTCGGCCGGCTGATCGGCGCGCGGACGCTGTGGATCGACAGCATCGCCAACAGCGAGCGGCTGTCGGGGTCGGGCGAGATCGCGCGGCGCTTCGCGCATCAGGTGATCACGCAATGGCCCGGCCTGTCGCACGGTGAAGACCCGGCCTATTGGGGTAGCGTGCTGTGATTTTCGTTTCGGTCGGATCAATGCTGCCGTTCGAACGGCTGGTACAGGCCATGGACAATTGGGCGGCGGCGCATCCCGACGTGCCGGTAACCATCCAGTACGGCAGTGGCGTCTATAAACCGCGCCACGCACAGGGCTTCGTCATGACGACGGCGGCACAGTACCGCCAGCTCGTCGCCGAAGCGCAATTGTTCGTGGCGCACGCCGGCATGGGGTCGATCATCACCGCGATCGAGGCCGGCAAGCCGTTGCTGATGCTGGCGCGGTTGCAGGCGCTCGGCGAGCACAATACCGACCATCAGGTGTGGACGAGCCAGAGCATCGGCAGCCGCCCCGGGCTGTATGTCGCCACCGACGAGCATGACCTGGTCGCGACAATCGACCGTCTGCTCGCCAGCGGTGCGGCGGTACCGGCGCCGATTTCGCCGACGGCGTCGCCCGAACTGATCGGTAACATCCGCAAGTTTATCGCGGGTTCGAGGAAGCACTAATGTCGCTCGTTGAGATCAAGTCCACGCACAATCCGTTCCGCTACACGCTGGCGGTCGAGCCGCGCATCAGCGTCGGCCCGCCGGGCAAGCAGTTCCTGTTCGGTGGCGCCGGCATGGCCGCCGCGGTCGCCGCGCTTGAAGCGACGACGCAGCGCCCGACGATCTGGGCGACGGCGCAGTATCTGAGCTATGCGCGCCCACCGTCGGTGATGGACCTTGACGTGCTGGTGCCGGTGTCGGGCAAGCACACCAGCCAGGCGCGCGTCATCGCGCATGTCGCCGACGCCGAAATCCTGACGGTCAACGCCGCGCTCGGCAGCCGGCCGGGCGATGTTTCGGAGCAATGGGCCGTCGCCCCCAACGTGCCGGCGCCCGAAGATTGCCCGGTGCGCGAACACAGCTGGGCGCGCGACGGCGAAGACATCCACATGCTGTTCGACGAACGCGCCATCAAGGGCCGCTTCGGCAAGCAGCGTGAAGGCGGCGCCAGCGACGATGGCCATTGCCTGCTGTGGGTGCGCCCGCGCGACCCCGCAACGCCGATCGACCGCGTCACGCTGGCGGTCATCGCCGACTTCCTGCCGTCAGGCATCGGCAGCGCGCTCGGCCGCATGGCCGGCGGCAACAGCCTCGACAATACGCTGCGCATCCGCGGGCTTGTCGAAACCGACTGGGTGCTGTGCGACATCCGAATCCACGCCGCGCATGCCGGGTTCGTGCATGGCCGGATGCACCTGTTCGCGCGCGACGGGACGCTGATGGCGACGGCGAGCCAGTCGATGATTTTGCGGATTCACGACTAAGGGCTTGCCGCGCGGGCAGGCCTGAGGCCTGCACCCGATTGTTTGGCGCTCTTCAAATGGGTGCAGGCCTCTGGCCTGCCCGCCGGAGGCTCTTCGCTTGACTCGCTGAATTTGATATGACACTCTGAGTGTCATAACTATACCCCAGGGAGCGATGATGAAGATTCTGCGGACGCCCGACGAACGTTTTGCCGGCCTGACCGACTGGCCGTTCGAGCCGCGCTACATGGTGCTGCCGGGCACCGAGCTGCGGCTGCACTATGTCGATGAGGGCCCGAGGGATGCCGCGCCGATCCTGTTGCTCCACGGCGAGCCGAGCTGGGCGTATCTGTACCGCAAGATCATCCCGCTGCTGGTGACGAAGGGCCACCGCGTGCTGGCGCCAGATCTGATCGGCTTCGGCCGTTCGGACAAGCCAGCGGCGCGCACCGACTATACCTTTGAACGCCATGTCGGCTGGCTCGACAGCTGGTTCATGGGGCTTGATCTCAAGAACGTGACGCTGTTTTGCCAGGACTGGGGCGGGTTGATCGGGCTGCGCTTGGTCGCGGCACACCCCGACCGTTTCAAGGCTGTGTGCGCGGGCAATACCGGGCTGCCGGTCGGTACCGGGATGTCCGACGGCTTCAAGACGTGGCTGCATCTCAGCCAGACGATTCCCGAAATGCCGATTGGCGGCCTGCTCAACATGGGCAGCAGCCGCGAGCTGACGCCGGCCGAAATCGCCGCCTATGACGCGCCGTTCCCCGACGAAAGCTACAAGGAGGGCGCGCGCCAGTTCCCGACTTTGGTGCCGGTCACCCCCGAGCATGGCTCGGTCGCCGAGAACATCGCGGCGTGGGCAGTGCTCGAAAAGTTCGACAAGCCGTTCATGACCGCGTTCAGCGACAACGACCCGGTGACCAAGGGCGGCGAGGCCATCTTCAAGGCGCGCATCCCCGGCACCAGGGGCCAGCCGCACGTCATTCTGTCGGGTGGTCATTTCCTGCAGGAAGACAGCCCGGCCGAGATCGCGGCATTGCTCGATACGCTGGCGCGCTAGGCTGCAACTTGACGGCGCTGACGGCGCAGCGCGGTGCCGATCATGCCGAAGCCGGCGATCATCAACGCCCAGCTCGCCGGTTCGGGCACCGCCGGGCCCCAACCGGCACCGCTGAGTTCGGTGAACGAATCGGCTTCCGATACACTCGACGTGGTAACATCCCAAAGGTCATAGCCGCGATCGTCGACCCGCAGCGTGAACGCGTTCGACTGACGGAATATATTCTGAACATAACCGGCAATACCCGAGGTCGCAGCGAACGTTGTAATGCGCGGTCCGAGCGGCGCCGAGGAATCATAACAGTTGCATGGCGCGAATAGGCCTATGAAAGAAAGATCATAGTAATAATGATATGGATTGTACAGATCGACACCGACTCCCGTGACGCCTCCATTGAAATCATAATAATATGACAATTGACTCAGCGAAACAAATGGCACGCTAAATCCCGACAAAGACTGCACTTTGAGCAGATTCGTTGTTTGGCCTTGGCTGTCAGGCAGCGAATCGACTGAATATTCAAAGTTCGTCGCCACACCCCGAAGGAAACTGGCAATATAGCGGTGACCGCTGCCCGTCCATTCTACTTGCCGAACTTCGTCGGTACGCACCAACGGTGCCGCAAAGCCGATCTTGAGCGTCGCGAAGCCTGCGACATAGGCAGGCGCGCCAGTTGGCGTCGCCGAATTGCGCAACGCGGCCGAGGCTGAGCCATTGGTCAAGGTCAACGTCGCGGTCGTCGCATCATAGGCGATGCTGCCGCCGCTATGAGTCGAAACCGATGTCGTCGCTGCCATCGCCGCCGGGCTGGCCATTGCCAAACCAAGCGCAAATACTGTCGAAATATTGCCCATATGACTGCCCCCAAAATCCCAAGCTAATAATTGTCACGGGCCGTCGCGCACGTCAATCGTTGCGGCCGGGGCCGGACGCCATGCGCGCGCAGCCTGTTGCGCGCCGCCCCAAACGCTTCATCAACCGCGGGCCTACCACTCGCGCTCCGAAACGCGCTACACCTTGCGCATGACCGCAACCGACCTTGCCACGCTGCGTGCTGCCTTTGCCGGGCGGCTGCTGACCGATGCGGGCGACATGGTGGCGTTCCTGACCGATTGGCGCGGGCGCTATACCGGCAAGGCGCTGGCGGTGGCGCAGCCTGACAGCAGCGCCGATGTCGCTGCCGTGGTGCGTTGGTGCGTGGCAAATGGAGTCGCGGTGGTGCCGCAGGGCGGTAATTCGGGATTGTCGGGGGGCGCGACGCCGGACGGCAGCGGCAACGCGGTGGTGCTGTCGCTCGCGCGCCTGAACCGCGTTCGCGCGATTGACCCGGTCGGCAACACGATGACCGTCGAGGCCGGGTGCATTCTCGTTGAATTGCAGGAAGCCGCCGCAGCGGTCGACCGGCTGTTTCCGCTGAGCCTGGCGGCGGAGGCGACGTGCACGATCGGCGGCAACCTGTCGACCAACGCCGGCGGCACCGCGGTGCTGCGTTATGGCAACGCCCGCGCGCTGTGCCTGGGGCTGGAAGTCGTGACCGCCGACGGCGAAATCTGGGACGGGCTGCGGACGTTGCGCAAGGACAATACCGGCTATGCGCTGCGCGAGCTGTTCATCGGCGCCGAGGGCACGCTCGGCATCATCACCGCCGCGGTGCTCAAGCTGTTTCCGCAGCCGCGCGGGCGCGCGGTCGGTTGGGCTGCGGTCGACAGTCCGGCCGCTGCGCTCGACCTGCTGGCACAGGCGCAGGCCGGACTGGGCGACACGCTGACTGCGTTCGAGCTGGTGTCCGAGGTGGCGCTGGAGTTGGTCATCGAACATTTCCCCGGCAGTCGCGCGCCGCTGGGCGGCACATCGCCGTGGCATGTGCTGATCGAGGTTTCATCGCTCGAGTCTGCGGCGGCAGCGCAAGCGGCGCTCGAAGCGGTGCTGACCAAGGCGCTGGTCAGCGACGCGACGCTGGCGGCGAGCGAGGCGCAGGCGACCGCGTTATGGGCGTTGCGCGAGAACATCTCCGAAGCGCAGGCACGCGCCGGCAAGAACATCAAGCACGACATTGCCGTGCCGATCGCGGCGCTGCCGGCGTTCATCGCCGCCGCCTCCCGCGACCTCCACGCAGCGTTTCCCGGCATCCGGCTGGTGGTGTTCGGCCACATGGGCGACGGCAATTTGCACTTCAACGTCTCGCCGCCGGTCGGCGCAGACCATGACGCGTTCCTGCGCAATCAGGACGCGATCAACCGCATCGTCCATGATCTGGTCGCGGGTTTCGACGGGTCGATTTCGGCCGAACACGGGCTCGGCGTGCTGCGCCGCGACGAGGCGGCGCGCTACAAGTCGCCGGTCGAACTGGCGCTGATGCGGCGGGTCAAGTACGCGCTGGATCCGGCGGGGGTGATGAATCCGGGGAAAGTGATTCAGTAAGGGCCTCCGGCGGGCAGGCCTGAGGCCTGCACCCGATT
>ERZ724517.989-NODE-989-length-16263-cov-3.904985_pt1 | contig 16263 bp, 16 predicted proteins | sample MGYA00376050_ERZ724517 | MGnify/ENA primary metagenome ERZ724517 (study PRJEB28724, sample SAMN07190886) | activated sludge metagenome | isolation source: activated sludge of sewage treatment plant in Hong Hong | place: USA: Christiansburg, Virginia | collected... | reverse complement strand
TTTCTTCTGCTGCAACAATGTTTTCTGGCGCGGGTTGTGTCACTGGCGAAGCAAGCGGCGCAGCTGCGGCTGGTGGTGGCGTGTAGGCAGCAGTTGGCGGTGGTGCGTAATTTGTTGTTGCGGCCGGTGCCGGGCGGGCAGCGAGTGAGCCGCCGCCGACAGACTGCAACTGCATCCAGAACCAGGCGCCAATGCCAATTGCGGCTAAGGAAACGGCGCCCAGGGCAATCCACAGGGTATTACGGTTCGGGGCGGGAGTGCGTTTTGCGGCAAAAACATTACGGACAGCTTCCCGCTCGGCGTTGTTGTCCTGGCGAATAGGCGGCGCGGTGTGCTTTGGCGGGGCGCCCGTTGCCTTGCGCAAGGCCGGGTTGGTCGGCATGGCGGCCAGATCGGCGTCGACCGTGTCCAGGTGTGCGGAGAGCTCCGGCAACGGCGATACGGGCATGGTACCGCCCGGTGCTGCGGATACAGGCTCAAGGCTGAGTTCTTTTGCCCCTGCTATCGGGGCTGGTACACCAGCGGAAGTGGCATTGGCTGGCGCATCGGCAGATGTGGCCGCCAGACGCTTGGCTTCTTCAGCTTTTTTCAGCGCATCAAGCAGCAGGCTCATTGGGCCACCGCGCGCGGGTCGGAGACATTGATGCCAAACGGCTGGAACATGGACGGTGTTTCGAGGAATTTTCCATCAGGGAGATTTTGCCTGAGTGCCGAGAAATCTCCACTGACGCTGGGGTCATTGATGACTGTCGGCCGAATGAAGATGACGAGTTCTGTCTTCTGGGCAATGTTGTTCCGGTTGTTGAAGAGTTCGCCAAAAATCGGGATGGCACCGACGCCGGGCATGCGGCCAACCTGATTCGCAACGGCATCTTCCATGAGGCCGCCAAGCACGCCAATTTCTCCGGCTTCCAGTCGAAGCATGGATTCCATTTCACGCGTTCTGATTTGCGGAACGTTGTTGGTGATATTCCCTGCCTGCAGGGCCGGGTTGGGGTCCTGGACAAATTTCTCGACGCTGGAAAGTGAAGGGCGGACACTCAGCGTAATGGTTCCCGTGTCACTGATCTGGGGGGTAATGCTCATGAAGAAGCCTACGGAAACTGTCTGTGGCGTGGTGGTGTAAGTGGCAATTGCAGCCGCGTTGTTGCCGACAGCGGTGGTATCGCCCTTGACGTTGAAATAGACGACGTCCGTAGACACCTTCAGCGTTGCGGTCTGGTTGTTCAGCACCGAAAGTTTGGGGCTGGAGAGTACTTTCGTCGTGCCATAGGCCTCAAGCAGATTGAGGTTGATGACACCCAGTGGGTTGGTGTACTTCAACACAAAGGGAGTGACGCTGGAGGTCGCACTTTTTGGCAAGGTCGGTGCGGTCATCGAGAAGCCGCCACCAACCTTTGTCCAGTCGATGCCTTGCTGGTATCCGTCCGAAAGCGTGACTTCAACCACCGTCGCTTCGATCATGACCTGACGACGGGCATTCGTTGTGACCTTGGAGATGAATTCCTGCACTTTCTGATGTTGGCGCGAGGTGCCGCGAACCGAGATGACACCGGTTTCCTGATTCACCATCACGTTGGCAGCGAAAACAGTTTCGTAATCCTTCGAGCCCGGCTGCGGTTGCGTAGGCACTTGCGCCGCGGACTGGGGGGCAGCTTGAGGTTTTTCGCCGGCGCCGGTCGGCGCATTGTTGAGGTTGGCTTGCCGGGCAGCTGCTTCGGCAGTTTCGGCCGATCTCCGGGAAAGGATGCGTTCCTTGTCGGTGTCCTGCAGGATGTCCCGAATATTCTTCTCCAGCGACTCCCAGAATCGGTTCTTTGAATCGTTCTTGATCTGGATGCGGGACGCATTGCCACCGGCCTGCGAAGCCCCGCCCGTAGCACCGGGGATGCCGCCTGCTGCAATCTGGGTGTTCGTGGAGAGCGTCGAGGTCACATCGCGCGAGATGTTGACGTAGTTCACCTGATAGCTGCGCAGAAATGGTGTGTCCGGCATGACGCTGAGGTTCGGGCCATCGATTTCGAAGCGCATGTCCACCTGCTTCGCGATTCGGTTGAGCAGTTGCGGCAGGGTCTGGTCGATTGCGTTCAGGGTGACGTAGCCGGTGATTCCGGGGTAGATGTCAACGTTGATCCTGGCGTCTCGCGCCAGCGCAAACAGAAGATCCTGAACCTTGACGTTGTTCACCACGACGCTGTAGGTCTCGGTTTTGGGTTGTGCCCGGGGCTTGGGGGCTTCAAGCGTCTGCGTAACAGGTTGCGGCAGGGTGGCTGCAACCGGAGGCACGGTCTCGGCCCGGAGATGTCCGGATGACGGCTCTTTGACAGTCGGGGAGGCGCACGCCGCGACGATGAGTGCGGCGAGGGAAGCGCTCAAGGGGCGCAGCGTCATATTACTTGTCCCGATCTCTATGCAATTATTTTTATGATGATATCACGTTAAAAAATCATTACAAGTGCATGATTTGTTGTTGTTTAGCTCATTTATTGACGCAATTTTGCTACCGAGCGCGGGTAGGGTTCTGTCGTTCGCAGTGCCGCCGGCAACGAAGCAATTGCCGTGCTTGCCTGCTCTCGCGTGGCGAAGTCCCCGTAGATGACCCCAATGCGGTCGCGACCACTCAGGCTTGATCTATACACCCGCAACTGATTCGCGTCCAGACTGGTGGCGTGGGCCGCGATGAAAGCCTCAACTTCCCTTGCTCTGTTGCTATCTACATTGAGCAATTGAATAAAGTAATGGTAGCCCGGCGTCTTGCGCAGCCAGGTTTCCGACGACGTGAGTCTTTCTGCCGTGAGTGGGCCAAGGCCTGAGGCATTTGCGGTTGGCGTCGGCGGCATTGGCACTGGAGCGGCGGGAGGCGGCGTTGCCTGGGCTGGTGCAGTTGCGGTCACCGGTTGTTGCAGCAGCGGTGTTGCCGGTGGTGTTGCTGCGCTCGGCACTGTTAGTGTGGCGACGGTCTCGGCAGGTGCCGTGACCGTTGGCTGGGCGCCTGTCGTCGGCTTGCCGACGGCTTCATCCTTTCCCTGTCGGGTGAGGATGAAGAGGGTCGCAGCAGCCAGCGCCAAGAGTGCCGCCGCACTGGCTGCCCAAATGGCAGGGCGTGCGCTGCCGTCAGCCATCGGTTTGAACTGCGCATCACGGATCGCTGCCTTCGCTTCCTTCTGGTCAACCTGGTGGGTGCCTTGGGAAAACGCGGCAAGAAGGGCTTTGTCGGCCAGGATATTGATGCGGCGGGTCAGCCCCTCGGAGGATCGGCTGATCATCTGAACCGCCGGTTGGCTGAACAGATCCGGCCCGTGGTAACCCGCTGCTCGCATGCGGAACATCAGGTAACTGGCAATGTCGTTGCGCTTGAGCGGCTCCAGGGCAAAGTTGTGGGTGATGCGTTCCTTGAGCTGGCGCATATCGGTTTGGGCGAGCCGGGCATCGAGCTCCGGCTGCCCGAAGAGAACGATCTGCAGCAGCTTGTGGCGGTTCGATTCCAGATTGGAGAGCAGGCGGATTTCTTCCAGCGTCTCGGCGGGCATGGCATGCGCTTCGTCAATTAAAACCACGACCTGTTTACCGGAGGCGTAGATCTCGATCAGGCGATCCTGTAATGCCCGCAGGAGGACGTGCGGACGGTCTTCGGGCAAGGGCATGCCCAATTCGTCGGCAATCGAATAGAGGATTTCGTCTCGCGAGAGTGAGGGGTTGGCCAGATAAGCGGTTTCGACATTCTCCGGCAGCCGTTCGAGCAACATGCGGCAGAGCATGGTCTTGCCGCTGCCGACTTCACCGCTGACCTTGACGATGCCTTCGTCGTGGGTAATGGCGTAGACCAGTGCGTCCAGCGTCGAGCCGCGATTGCCGCCGGCAAAGAAAAATTCCGTATGCGGCGTAATCCGGAAAGGGGCTTCACGCAGACCAAAGTGGTCGAGGTACATCATGGCTCCCGTGAGTTGGCGTTCGTCGAGCGGTTCGAGGAAGACGATTCCATGCGACTGTATAGGGTCGTGCGGTTGAGGCCAAGCAAGCGTGCGGCCTGACTGACGTTGCCGTCGGCGATGGACAGGGCGGCATCGATATAGGCCTGTTCCATCTCGGCAAGCGCAATGTCGAGGTTGAATGGATCGGTTTGCCGCAATCGTTTGAGTGCAGCGTCGCGGTGGGATTCGCCGTCTGATGCCGGTGGTGGCGCGGTTGGTGCGTGAAGCTCTTCCGGGAGATCCAGCTCTGGTGCGAGGGTCGTGGCGTCGACAATGGCGCCAGGATGTTTTGCTGTCAGGCGAATGACGATGTTGCGCAGCTCGCGGACGTTGCCGGGAAAATCATAACTCAGCCAGAGTCGGCGGGCGGCTGCGTCCAGATCGAAGCAGGGTTGCTGCGAGCGGTTGGCGTAGTAACGACGGTAATGGTCGAGCAGCAGCAGCCGGTCTTCGGCCATCTCCCGCAGTGGCGGTGCATCAATGCCGAAGACAGAAAGCCTGTGGTAGAGGTCCGCCCGGAAGCGTCCCTGCCGAATCTCCTGACGCAGGTCGCGGTTGGTGGCGGTAACAATGCGTGCGTGCGAGCGCCGGGTCTGGGTCTCGCCGACCCGTTGATACTCGCCGTTTTCGAGTACGCGCAGTAGCTTGGCCTGCAGTTCCAGCGGGAGCTCGCCGATTTCGTCCAGAAACAGCGTGCCTTCTCCGGCATCCTCAAAATAGCCGGCCTTGGCGCCCGCAGCACCGGTAAAGGCGCCCTTGGCGTGACCGAATAGCGTTGGTTCAACCAGCGTTGGCGAAATCGCAGCGCAATTCAGCGCCAGAAATGGGCGCTGGCGTCGACTGGTTGCATAGTGCAGGCAGCGCGCCAGGATTTCCTTGCCACTACCGGATTCGCCTTCGATCAGTACCGGGAAGGGGGATTCCGCATATTGTCCGAGTTGGGCGCGCAATTTCTGCATCGGCAGGCTTTCGCCGATCAGGGTGGGGCGTGCGTCGTCAGGCGGGGGCAAGGCGGCGGACTCGAAACGGCTGACGCGCTCCAGTACCTTGCGCAAATCCATCGGGTGGCAGGGCTTGCCGACAAAATCTGCTGCACCGAGGGTGCGGGCATGGCGGGCGTTAGCGTCGTCGTTCTGGCCCGAAAGCACCACAATCCGCATGTCAGGGGCCAGGGCAATTAATTCTGAAATCAGGGCGAACCCTTCGTCCGGACGATGCGGCAGCGGTGGCAGGCCGAGGTCCACCAGCGCCAACTCCGGTAATTCGCGCAATTGCCGCAGCAGTTGAATGGCTTGTGGGCGCGAGTGGCTGGTGATGATCTCGAACGCTTCCCGCAGGGCAATCGAGAGCGTGTCGGCGATCAGTGGATCGTCGTCGACAATCAGCAGCAGTTGCCTGGTGTTTGGAAGCGGCTCCGTCATGGTTGGTATTGTGCTTGCATCCTCGTAAACATGTGATTATCCACAATCCTCGTCCGGAATGTACATGGTACATGGCGGTATCCATTCATCGGATAGATGATTTTCAAAAATAGGACGTCGTGATTTATTCACGGAGTGCAGGGGCCGCTTCTGGTAAAATCGCCGCCTTTGCCATCATTGGATACCGTCGTGCCGGCCGAAAATCTGGTCAAGATCAGCGACCTCAACTTCTCCTACGATAACCGCTCCATCCTCAACGGAATCAATATGGAATTCCCGCGCGGTAAGGTGGTGGCCATCATGGGCGGGTCCGGCTGCGGCAAAACCACCCTGCTGCGACTGATCGGTGGGCAACTGCGTCCGTCTTCGGGCACGGTCATGGTCAATGATCGCGTGGTCCATGACATGGGGCACGACGAGTTGTACGACATGCGTCGACGCATGGGGATGCTGTTCCAGTTTGGCGCGCTGTTTACCGATATTTCCGTTTATGACAACGTGGCCTTCCAGATTCGTGAACATACCGATCTGCCGGAAGAACTGGTGCACGATCTGGTGATGATGAAGCTCAACGCCGTCGGCCTGCGCGGTGCACACGACCTGATGCCGAACGAACTCTCCGGCGGCATGGCCCGCCGGGTGGCGCTGGCCCGTGCGATTGCGCTTGACCCGATGCTGATGATGTACGACGAGCCGTTTACGGGTCTTGACCCGCTGTCGCTGGGCGTCATTGGCCAGTTGATTCGCAAGCTCAATGATGCGCTGGGTGCGACTTCGCTGATGGTGACGCACGACATCCAGGAGTCGATGCTGATCGTCGATTACATCTACTTCATGTCGGAAGGCCGCGTGGTCGCCGAGGGGACGCCGGATGAACTCCGTGCCACCAAGGACCCCTTCGTGCATCAGTTCCTCTATGCCGAGGCAGACGGCCCTGTCCCATTCCATTACCCGGCCGGTAATTTCTCTGCCGATCTGCTGCGCGGAGCTGCTCGTGGATAAGGTGTCCAAGACCTCTGGCGTGCAAGCGTTCCTCATCGGCCTCGGGTCGCGCGTGACTGATCGTTTGTGGCGGCTGGGCTTTGCTGCGCGTTTCTTTGCCATGCTGCTCGTCTATTCGGGCCAGACCTTCATGCGGCCGCGACTGCTGCTCCGCGAAATCTGGTTTTCCGGCGTCCTGTCGCTGATCATCATCATGGTTTCCGGCCTGTTTGTCGGGCTGGTGCTCGGCTTGCAGGGGTATGACACTCTGCAGCGCTACGGGTCTTCGGAAGCGCTCGGGATTCTGGTCGCGCTTTCGCTGGTTCGAGAACTCGGTCCGGTGGTTGCTGGTCTACTGTTTGCCTCCCGTGCCGGTTCAGCCGTCACGGCCGAAATCGGACTGATGAAGGCGACCGAGCAACTGAAGGCGATGGACATGATGGCCGTCAATCCGATGGCCCGTGTTGTGGCGCCACGCTTCTGGGGCGGCGTCATTGCCATGCCGCTGTTGGCTGCCCTTTTCTCGATGATGGGGGTCTTTGGCGGCTACCTGATCGGCGTCGTCTTCATCGGTGTCGATGAGGGGGCGTTCTGGTCGCAGATGCAGTCCAATGTCGATTTTCGCGAGGACGTGCTGAACGGTGTCATCAAGAGTTTCGTATTCGGTGTCGCAGTGTCGCTGATTGCTGTTTTTGAAGGCTATGATTCGATTCCGACAGCGGAGGGCGTATCGCGCGCCATTACCCGCACTGTCGTGACATCGGCACTGGCCATCCTCGCCCTGGACTTTGTCCTGACCTCATTCATGTTCCGGAGTCTCTGATGAATCGGACAGTACTCGACCTGTGGGTCGGCTTCTTTGTTGCCATCGGTATTGCTGCACTGTTGTTTTTGGCACTAAAGGTGGGGAATCTCTCCTCCGCCAACTTTGCCGAAACCTATGTATTGCAAGCCAAATTTGATAATATCGGTGGGCTGAAAGTGCGCGGACCGGTGAAAAGTGCCGGTGTTGTGGTCGGGCGTGTTGCAAACATACACTTTGACCCGGCCACATATGAGGCGGTTGTGGCGATGAACGTTGACAGTCGCTACCGTTTCCCGAAAGATACTTTCGCGTCAATCCTGACTTCCGGCCTGCTCGGTGAGCAGTACATCGGGCTGGATGTCGGTGGTGATGAAAAGATGTTGAAAGCTGGCGATACGATCGCCAAGACGCAGTCTGCAGTGGTTCTGGAGAAGCTGATCAGCCAGTTCCTGTTCAACAAGGCCTCGGAAGGGCCGGAAAAAAAGTAGTCATAACAAGCAACAACACAGAGGGATTACCGTGAAAAAAATGCTCACGAAGTCGGTCAAGTCGCTTGCTGCGCTCGCAGTCGCTGCCACCCTGTCGGGCGGCGCCATTGCCGGTGACAACCCCAATGATCCTGCCGAAGGCTTCAACCGTGCCATGTTCGCGGTGAACGAAGGCCTCGACATGGTGATCGCCAAGCCACTGGCCCAGGGCTACGACTATGTGGCGCCGCTGCCGGTTCGTGCCGTGGTCGGTAATTTCTTCAGCAACATTGGCGATTTGTGGATCGGTGTGAATAGCCTGCTTCAGGGCAAGCCCAAGGATGCTGTTTCGGATTGGGGGCGTGTGCTAGTCAACACCACCGTCGGTATCGGCGGCGCCTTCGATGTGGCTAGCGAAATGGGCCTCGACAAGCACTACGAAGACTTCGGTCAGACCATGGGTGTCTGGGGCGTCGACGAAGGTGCATACCTCTTCTGGCCGGTGATCGGGCCGCGTACCGTGCGTGATACGGCGGGCTGGGTCGTGGATTCCTACGCCGATCCGGTCTGGTACTACGACGATATTCCGGTTCGCAACACGGCGGTCGCCATCCGCTACATCGATCAACGCGCTGCCCTGCTGCCGACCGACAAGATCATCGAAGAGGGTGCGCTCGACAAGTATGCCTACATTCGCGACGCATATCTGCAGCACCGCCGCAATGCCGTGTATGACGGCAACCCGCCGCGCGAGATGGCAGGCGCGACCAACGGCAAGGCACCGGTCGAGTTGAAGTCGCGTCCGGCAGGCCACTAATATCTAGGTAATCAAGGTAAGTCATGAAGCAACTGTATTCCCTCCTTGCGGGGGCGCTTTTCCTTTGCAGCAGCGCGTTTGGTAGTGATGAAGCCCCCGATGTGATGGTCAAGCGTGTCACCGATGAGGTGCTGACCATCGTTCGTGCTGACAAGGACATTCAGGCCGGCAACAGCAAGAAAGCGATCGAACTGGTAGAAGCCAAGGTGCTGCCGCACTTCAACTTCACCCGTATGACCGCACTGGCGGTGGGCAAGGACTGGAATAAGGCAACGCCGGAGCAGAAAAAGCAGTTGGCGAAGGAATTCGAGACCCTGCTGGTGCGTACCTACTCGAACGCGCTGACGGCATACAAGAGCCAGACCGTGGTCTACAAGCCGCTCAAGATGCAGCCGGGCGATACCGACGTGCTGGTGCGTACGGAGATCCGTCAGCCGGGCCAGCAGGCGGTGCAACTGGATTACGGTGTCGAGAAGCAGGACAACGGCTGGAAGGTGTACGACGTTGTCGTTGCCGGCATCAGTCTGGTGACCAATTACCGCGAAAACTTCGCAGCCGAAGTCCGTGCCGGTGGTATCGACGGCCTGATTGCTTCGATTTCTGCCAAGAACAAGCAGATCGCCACGGCTCACGCCGACAAAAAGTAAGGATGCTTGAATGTTCCGGCTCCAGCTTGAAGGTGACTGCACCGATGTATTTTTCGGGCGCAACCGCCTTGTTGGCCGCCGGACGTGCGGCGATGACAACCGAGGTCAAGGAAATCGATTTGGCCGCCATCGACGATGCCGATTCAGCTGCGCTGGCTGTCCTGTTTGCCTGGTTGCGCGATGCCAAGTCGCGTAACGCCTCTCTGCGTATCGTCAATCCCCCCGCTGGTCTCATGAGTCTGGCCGCGCTGTACGGCGTCGACGATTTCCTGCCGCTCGCCTGAGCGGTATTGTTTTCAGGTTGTCGAGAACGCCATGGGCGTCGCCGTTTCCATTCAGCAGGTTGAAAAGCACTTCGGCGCCTTGAAGGCGCTCGATGGCGTTTCGCTTGAAATCGCCGAGGGCGAATTCTTCGGCCTGCTCGGCCCCAATGGCGCCGGCAAGACAACGCTGATCTCCTGCCTCGCCGGGCTGGCTCGGCCCGATGCCGGCAAGCTCACCGTGCTTGGTCGCGATGTCGTGGCCGACTACCGCGATGCGCGCCGCCTGCTTGGCGTCGTCCCGCAGGAACTGGTATTCGACCCCTTCTTCACCGTGCGTGAAACCCTGCGCATCCAGTCCGGTTACTTCGGCATCCGCAACAACGACGCCTGGATTGATGAGATCCTCGCCAACCTGGATCTGGCCGACAAGGCCGATACCAACATGCGTCGCCTTTCCGGCGGCATGAAGCGGCGGGTGCTGGTGGCGCAGGCGCTGGTGCACCGGCCACCGGTGATTGTGCTTGACGAGCCCACGGCCGGCGTCGATGTTGAACTGCGTCAGGGCTTGTGGCAGTTCATCCGCCGCCTGAATGGCGAAGGCCATACCATCATCCTGACCACGCATTATCTGGAAGAGGCCGAAGCCCTTTGTGGCCGCATCGCCATGCTGCAGCGGGGCAGGATCGTGGCACTCGACTCGACGCAGAACCTGTTGCACGAGTTCTCCCGGCATACGCTGTCATTGCGCCTGGTCGGTGGCGCGGCGCTGCCGCCGGCGCTTGCCGCGTTGTCTAGCGGGCAGGTCGAAGGGGCGTGGCAGTTGCGACTCCCCGATTTTTCCGCCGTCGAGCAGGTGCTTGCCACGCTGCGCGAAGCCGGTGTCGCCATCGAAGACATGCGCCTGTCACCGCCCGATCTCGAAGAGGCCTTCGTGCGCGTCATGCAGCGCGGGAGGGCGCAGCCATGAACAACATGCTCGGTTTCCGTACCCTGCTCATGAAAGAAGTGCTGCGTTTCTGGAAGGTCAGCTTCCAGACCGTTGCCGCACCGGTGGTCACTGCACTGCTTTACCTGCTCATTTTCAGCCACGTGCTCGACGAACACGTGCAGGTCTACGGCCAGATCCGCTACACCGCCTTTCTGATTCCCGGATTGGTGATGATGTCGGTGCTGCAGAATGCCTTTGCCAATTCGTCCTCCTCGCTGATTCAGTCCAAGGTCACCGGCAGCCTGGTTTTCGTGCTGCTGCCGCCGATCTCCTATCTTGAATTCTTCGCCGCCTATGTGCTGGCAGCCGCAGCCCGCGGGGTGGTGGTCGGGGTCGGCGTGCTTTCGGTGACTGTCTGGTTTGCCCCGCCCGGCATGGTCGCACCCTTGTGGGTACTCACCTTTGCCGTGCTTGGCGGCGCCATCATGGGCGCGCTGGGCGTTGTCGCCGGCATCTGGGCCGAAAAATTCGACCAGCTGGCCGGTTTCCAGAACTTCCTGATCCTGCCGCTGACCATGCTCTCCGGCGTCTTCTACTCGATCCACTCGCTGCCGCCGTTCTGGCAGCAGGTGTCGCATTTCAACCCCGTGTTCTATATGATCGACGGCTTTCGTTACGGCTTTTTTGGCGTGTCCGACGTGGCGCCCCAGATCAGCCTCGCCGTCGTGACCACTGCCTTTGCCATCGTTACCGTCTTTACGCTCGCCCTGCTGCAGCGTGGCTACAAACTCAGGAACTGATCCTCATGATGCACCCCCAGACCATCGAAACCCTGCTGCGCGAGGGCTTGCCATGCGAACACCTGACCGTCGAAGGTGACGGTCACCACTTTGAAGCGGTGATCGTCAGCGCCGAATTTGTCGGCAAGAACCGCGTGCAGCGTCAGCAGCGCGTCAATGCCGTGCTCAAGGGGCATTTCGACACCGGTGTATTGCATGCGCTGTCGATGAAGACCCTGACCCCCGAAGAGTGGAGCGCGCAACGTGGATAAGCTGATCATCACCGGCGGCACGCCGCTGAACGGCGAAGTCGCTATCTCCGGCGCCAAGAATGCTGCCCTGCCGATCCTGTGCGCCAGCCTGCTCACCGCCGACCCGCTGCATCTCTCCAACCTGCCGCATCTCAACGACATCTCGACCATGCTGCGCCTGCTGGCCCAGATGGGCGTCGGCGTCACCCTCGACGGCCCGGCTGGCCTTGTACTCGACGGCGGTGGCCTGAACAACCCGCTGGCGCCGTACGATCTGGTCAAGACCATGCGCGCGTCAATCCTCGTCCTTGGCCCGCTGGTCGCGCGCTGTGGCGAAGCCCGCGTCTCGCTGCCCGGAGGCTGCGCCATTGGTGCCCGCCCGGTCGATCAGCACATCAAGGGCTTGCAGGCGATGGGTGCTGAAGTCACGGTCGAGGCCGGCTACGTGCACGCCAAGGCCAAGCGCCTTAAGGGGGCGCGTATCTGTACCGACATGGTGACCGTGACTGGTACCGAGAACCTGATGATGGCGGCCGTGCTCGCTGATGGCGAAACGATCATCGAAAATGCCGCGCGCGAGCCGGAAGTGGTCGATCTGGCCAACTGCCTGGTTTCAATGGGCGCCCAGATCTCCGGCGCCGGCACCGACGTCATCCGTATCCGCGGTGTCGAGCGCCTGTCCGGCGCCAACCATCGCATCATGCCGGACCGCATCGAGACCGGCACCTACCTCTGTGCTGCTGCGGCAACCGGCGGTGATGTGCGCCTGACGCAGACCTCGGCCGCCTATCTGGATGCCGTCGTCGACAAGCTGATGGATGCCGGTTGCGAGATCACCACGGAGCGCGACGCCATCCGCCTGCAAGCGCCGCAGCGCCTGAAGGCGGTCAGCCTGCGCACGGCGCCTTATCCGGCCTTCCCGACCGACATGCAGGCCCAGTTCATGGCCATCAATGCCGTCGCTGACGGGGTGTCGACGATCCGCGAAACCATCTTCGAAAACCGTTTCATGCACGCCAACGAATTGCAGCGTCTCGGCGCCGACATCCAGATCGAAGGCAGCAACGCCATTGTGCGTGGTGTCTCGCATCTAGAAGGTGCGACGGTTATGGCCACCGATCTGCGGGCTTCGGCCAGCCTGGTCATCGCCGGCCTGGTGGCGCAGGGCGAAACGACCATTGACCGTATCTACCATCTGGATCGTGGCTATGAGCGGATCGAGGAGAAGCTGGCGCGCTTGGGAGCGAAAGTGCGCAGGGCGCACTGATCAAGCAGCTGGCGCAATGAAAAAGCCCGGTAATAGCCGGGCTTTCGTTTTTTAAGAGCGGATGGCGGGTTAGCTCTTGTCATCCGGCTCGAAAAACACCCAGCGTACTGCCGGAAATTCGACCTTCAGCGCGTCCTGCACGGTATTCACCTGATCGATCAGCCCCTTTGCCGATTCGCGTTCTGCGAGGCGCGCTTTCACGGCGACAAAGAGGTAGGTTCCCATCTGGAAGCTAATCATGTTGTAGAGCTCGGCTACTTCCGGTCGCGCTTTCAGCCAGGTTTCCATGGCCGTGCGTTCGGCCGGTTCGGCGCTCTGGCCGATGAGCAGTGCGCGTACCTCGAAACCGACGCCGCAGGCAACAATGATCAGCAAGACGCCGACAGCGATGCTGCCCCAGGCATCCCAGGCTGGGTTTCCGGTGGCCATGGAAAGAACGATTGCCCCTAGTGCCATGGCCAGTCCGGCCAGCGCGGCAATGTCTTCGCCCATGACGACGATCAGCTCCGATTCGCGGCTGTCGCGGAAGTAGCGCCACAGCGGCATGTCGCCGGCTTTTTCGCGAATTTCATGGATGCAGCCGCGCAGTGACCAGGCTTCGAGTACCACGCCGACGCCGAGCACAATGATCGCTACCCACGGGTTTTCGACCGGCTCGGGCGATGACAGCTTGTGTACGCCTTCATAGATCGAGAAGGCACCGCCCATCGAGAACAGCATCAATGCGACCATGAAGGACCAGAAATAGGTGGCCTTGCCGAAGCCCAGCGGGTGGTCGGGCGTCGGTTCCTGCTTGGACTGGCGGATGCCAAGCAGGAGTAGCAACTGGTTGGCGCAGTCGGCGGCGCTATGGACCGATTCGGCGAGCATCGCCGAGGAGCCGGTATAGGCGGCGGCCGCCGCCTTGGAAACGGCGATGCCGGCGTTGGCGGAGAGGGCGTAAATGATGGCGCTCATGAGCTTCTTACCCGGTTCATTCAATGGTTTGCGGCGCAGTTTGCGTTAAAATCGTCGTTTTACCAAGAGCACCTAAAAGTGAACGGCATCACCATCGCCCTTTCGAAGGGCCGCATCTTCGACGAGACCCTGCCGCTGCTGGCGGCGGCCGGCATCGTCCCGGTCGAAAATCCGGAGACTTCCCGGAAACTCATTATCGGCACCAACCGTGAGGACGTGCGCGTCGTCATCGTGCGTGCCACCGATGTGCCGACCTATGTGCAATACGGCGCTGCCGACATCGGTGTCGCCGGCAAGGACGTATTGATCGAGCATGGCGGCGAGGGCCTCTATCAGCCGCTGGATCTCAATATCGCCAAGTGCCGCATGATGGTTGCCGTGCCCGAAGGCTTTGACTACGAGCATGCCGTGCGTCAGGGCAACCGCCTGAAGGTAGCGAGCAAATACATCAAAACGGCGCGCGAACACTTTGCCGCCAAGGGCGTGCATGTTGACCTGATCAAGCTCTACGGTTCGATGGAACTCGCGCCCCTGGCCGGTCTGGCTGATGCCATCGTCGATCTCGTCTCCACCGGAGGTACGCTGAAGGCCAACAAGCTGGTCGCGGTCGAGGACATCATGGGCATTTCCTCGCGACTGGTGGTGAATCAGGCGGCGCTGAAGCTGAAGCGCGAAGCGCTGACGCCGATTCTCGATGCTTTCGCCAAAGCCGTGAAGAAGGACTAGAACGTCATTCCGGCGAAGGCCGGAATCCAGAATGGCGTGGAGCTGGACACCGGCTTTCGCCGGTGTGACGGACTTAATGACTGCTTCTGTCTTTGTGGTGAAGCAGAAGAAGGAAATCTTATGATTGCCATCAAGCGACTCTATTCTACCGATGCCAGTTTCAAGGCACAGCTCGACGAACTGCTGGCCTTCGAAGGCGCACAGGACGAGAAGATCGACCAGACCGTTGCCAGCATTCTCGCCGATGTGAAATCTCGTGGCGATGCGGCGGTGATCGAATACACCAACCGTTTCGACCGCCTCTCGGCCAGGTCCATGGCTGAGCTGGAGTTGTCGCGGGCTGAACTGGAAGCCGCGCTGGCTGGTTTGCCTCAGGAACGCCGGGCTGCACTGGAAGCGGCCGCTTCTCGTGTGAAGCGTTATCACGAGCGCCAGCCGCTGCAGGGCTGGCAGTACGAGGAAGCTGACGGCACACTGCTCGGCCAGAAGATCACCCCGCTCGATCGCGTCGGTCTCTATGTGCCAGGCGGCAAGGCCGCCTACCCGTCGTCGGTGCTGATGAATGCTATCCCGGCCAAGGTCGCCGGTGTCGGGGAGCTGATCATGGTCGTGCCGACGCCGGACGGCGCGCACAACCAGCTGGTGCTGGCCGCAGCCGCGCTGGCCGGAGTTGATCGCGTGTTCTGCATCGGTGGCGCACAGGCGGTCGGCGCGCTGGCCTACGGCACCGAGACCGTGCCGCAGGTGGACAAGATCGTCGGTCCGGGCAATGCCTACGTCGCTGCCGCCAAGCGCCGCGTCTTCGGTGTCGTCGGTATCGACATGGTGGCCGGCCCGTCGGAAATTCTTGTTGTCTGCGATGGCACGACCGACCCGGACTGGGTGGCGATGGATCTCTTCTCGCAGGCCGAGCATGACGAGCTGGCGCAGTCGATTCTGGTCTGCCCGGACGGCGCCTACATCGACCGCGTGCAGCAGTGCATCGAAAAGCTGCTGCCGACCATGCCGCGCCGTGCGGTGATCGAGGCTTCGCTGTCCGGCCGTGGCGCGCTGATCCAGGTGTGCGACATGGAAGAGGCAGTTGCCATCGCCAACCGCATCGCCCCCGAACACCTTGAGCTGTCGATGCAGGATGCCGAACAGTGGGTGCCGAAGATCCGCCATGCCGGCGCCATCTTCATCGGCCCGTATACCTCGGAATCGCTGGGCGACTACTGCGCCGGCCCGAACCATGTGTTGCCGACGTCGGGTTCGGCGCGCTTCTCTTCGCCGCTCGGCGTCTACGACTTCCAGAAGCGCTCCAGCCTGATCCGCGTGTCGCACGCCGGCGCGCAGACACTGGGCCGGATCGCCTCGACGCTGGCCCATGGCGAAGGCCTGCCGGCGCACGCCAAATCGGCTGAATTCAGGCTCGATTAAGCGTGGCTGAGGAAAAACAGGCGCCGCCAGCGGTTTCGCTCGCGGCGCTTTTTTTCGGCTTCTCGAAGATCGGCCTGTCCGGTTTCGGTGGCGTACTGCCTTTCGCGCGGCACTACCTGGTCGAGACCAGTCGCTGGATGACGGCCGAGGAGTTCAACCAGCAACTCGGCCTTTGTCAGTTCCTGCCGGGGCCGAATGTGGTCAATCTGGCGGTGGTCGTCGGCCGTCGCTATGGCGGGCTGGCAGGCGCCATCGTGGCACCCTTCGGGCTGCTCGCCGGCCCGGTGGCTATCGTGCTGCTATTGGCGATGCTCTATGACGCTTACGGTGCGCTGCCGGAGGCGCAACGCATGTTGCGCGGCATCGCCGCTGCCGGTTCCGGGCTGCTCTTTGCCATGGCTTTCCGCATGGCCATGGCGATCAAGCGCAAGCCGTTTTTCCTGCCGTTTACCTTGTTGGTTTTCGTTGCCATTGCCCTGCTGCGCTGGCCATTGCCGGCGGTCATGCTGGCCGGGGTCGCGCTTGCCGGGGCCTTGGCCTATGGGCTGCTGAAGCGGGAAGAAG
>ERZ724517.986-NODE-986-length-16296-cov-4.512284_pt1 | contig 16296 bp, 13 predicted proteins | sample MGYA00376050_ERZ724517 | MGnify/ENA primary metagenome ERZ724517 (study PRJEB28724, sample SAMN07190886) | activated sludge metagenome | isolation source: activated sludge of sewage treatment plant in Hong Hong | place: USA: Christiansburg, Virginia | collected... | reverse complement strand
ACTATTGCAGATTTTTCATCGTTAGATAATTTTTCTAAAGCTAGCTTTACAGTTTCGCTTAATGATAATTGAAGGATTATTGATTCTGTATTTGATGTAGTATTACCACTTTTGTATATTTCTAAATTTTCGCTCTGCTTAAGTTCTCGTTTTGATCTTGCGGTTTCGCTTCTTATTAAATCTATTGAACGTGAACGACATTGTGTGAGTAGAAATGTTTTTAAAGTTCCTCGAGTTGGGTCAAATCTTTCGGGCTTTTCATAAAGATGGATAAAAACATTCTGTACAACATCATTTGCTTTAGCTTCACTTCTTAGTATCTTGCGAGCAATGTTTACACACGCTCCAGAATATAGATGAAAAACATTTTCAAAGACATTTTCGTCCTTGTTTATAAGAGAATCTAGAATATGTATTTCGTCCACAATAGCAACCATCATAGGTATTTTTTGTGTGTCTCTACTAATCAACGTTTCCATATAAGTATTACGTTGCTAAGGTTAATAGTGGATTATCGTAAATAACGCATGTCTCCAATAAGTCATGCAAATTGTAGGAAGTCCTGGTAGATACCACTTTATTACATGATATCAGTGCAATCTCAAAATATGCTTGCTAGAGTATATATCCTATATGAATATCAAAAATCACGAAGGCCCTCGGCTCCGTAATTTAGGACTTGTCCTAATCGTTATAGCTTCCCTAAGTTTCACTAGTGTAACTTTCGCAAGCCCAATTGATGATAAGAGAAAGAAGGCTGAACAGCTCTCTAATCAGATTCAAGCAAATGGCGACAAGATCTCTGGCTTGGCTGAAAGCTATAATGCAACAACGTTAAAACTTGCTAGTTTAAAAACAGACGTTCAATCAGCACAAAATGAAATTGATGCTGCCGAACTTGAAAATAAAGCAATAGATTCGCGGGTGCAAAAAAGAGCGATATCGCTTTACACTTCTTCTGCAAACGAAGATGACGTCGATTCAACTCCGTTAAATGCGAAAAGAAAAGATTCATATGCAAACTTAGTAAATGGTTCTGACTCATTTGCTATAACTCAACTTCAAATTTCTAAAGAAAATATTGCACTTAAAAAAGCTGAGCTAAGCAAGCAATTAGTTGATATTGATGCCCAAGAAAAAGCTTTGAGCGCACAGAAGAAATCTCTTGAGGCTGCCAATGCCTCTCAACTATCTCTTTTGAATCAGACAAAAGGTGAACTTTCTGGTTTGATAGCTCAGAAAGAAGCAGCAGACCAAGCAGCAGCAAGAGCACGCGCTGCAGCAACTGTTGCTGCCACGCCAAGAACATCTACGAATACATCAAAAAAAACTGGTGGTACAGTAAACAATGACCTACCTACGAATTTGCCTGCACCTTCACCTAAAGCATCAATTGCGATTGAATTTGCTCGTCAGCAATTAGGCAAACCATACGTATGGGCTGCAACAGGACCAAATTCATATGACTGTTCAGGTTTAACTATGCGAGCTTGGGGTGCTGCTGGAGTTGGCATGCCACATTATTCTGGCGCACAATACGCAATGTTCCCCAAAGTTCCTGTTGGTCAATTACAACCTGGAGATTTAGTTTTTAGAGGTGCAGGCGGTTCACAACATGTTGGATTATATATTGGTAATGGTTTAATGATCGCTGCTCCCCAGACTGGTGATGTAGTAAAAATTTCATCTATTGGAAGAACAATTGGTGGCGCACGTCCAGGTTGATCTTAGAAATCAAAATCTTAATATAAAGAATTAATACAATTGTTTTAACAGATATTTTATTTCTAAAGAATTAGAATAAATAGCTCTATGAAAAATAGTGAACAAAATAAAAGCAACGTTATAAAATTGAGTATTCTTCGTGAAAATCGTTTAAGAATTGTTCTTGTTTTAAATATTATTATTGTTATAACTCAAGTTATATTTGGTTTAATTAGTCGTTCTTTAGGTTTGCTTGCTGACGCAGGCCATAATTTAACCGACGTTGGTGCAATTGTTCTTTCTATAATCGCAATAAGATTAATGCGACGAGATCCAACAGAAAAAAGACCATTTGGCTATCATCGCGCTGGAGTTCTAGCAACACAGGCAAATGCCCTGGTACTTATTTTCGTTACAGCATTACTTACTTATGAAGGAATCCATAGATTATTTAACCCAGAAAATGTTAAAGGTGCTTTAGTTCTAATTGTTGCATTATTGGGTGCATTTATCAATATAAGTTGCGTGTTTATATTACGTGAAAAAAATAGTGAAATTCATAACCATAGCCATAAGCACAAATTGGGTACTTGCGATATGAATATGCGATCAGCAATAATACATTTATTAGCAGATGGATTATTTTCTTTAGGTGTTGGTATTGCTGGTTTAATTATATTTTTAACAAATAATTTTTATTGGTTGGACCCTGCTATTTCGTTAGTAATTTCGTTATACATTGCTTACGAGGCAGTAAAGATGATCATATCTGCAAATGAAATACTTTTAGAATCCACACCTTCAAATATAGATTTAGATGAGATTGCTAAATTAATCAATGTCGACGAGGGTGTGGACGAAGTACACGATTTACACGTGTGGAGTTTATCAAGCGATGTGATTGCCCTGTCAGCACATCTGGTAATTGAAGGCCATAGAACTTTAGAAGATGCCCAGGATGTTGGAAAACGTATTAAAAGTCTACTTACAGAAAAATATAATATCTCTCACCTTACGCTAGAGCTTGAGTGCGAAAATTGTATTATAAATAAAGATTAATCTTCTAATTTAAGAGCAGCTACGAAAGCTTCTGGTGGTACTTCTACCCTACCAATAGATTTCATTTTCTTTTTACCTTCTTTTTGTTTTTCAAGAAGTTTCTTTTTACGAGTTATATCTCCACCATAACACTTTGCTAATACATCTTTGCGTCGTGCACGTACTGTTTCTCTAGCGATTACCGAACCACCAATTGCTGCTTGTATTGGAACGTCAAATAGTTGGCGTGGAATAAGTTCGCGTAGTTTTTCTGCCATTTTACGACCATAAGATTCTGCCTTATCACGATGGACAACAGAACTAAACGCGTCAACAATAATAGAATTTAAAAGAATATCAACCTTGACTAATTTGGATTCTTTATATCCTGATGGTTCGTAATCTAGAGAAGCATAACCCTTTGATCTTGATTTAACCATGTCGAAATAATCCATAACAATTTCAGCGAGTGGCATTTCGTATTTAAGTTCTACTCGCTCTGGAGTTATATATGTCATATTTAACATATCTCCACGTCGCTCTTGAGATAGTTCCATTAATGTTCCAACATAATCTGTTGGCGTTAATAATGTAACTTTCACATATGGTTCTTCAATACTTTTAATTGAATCAGGACGTGGCATATGCGAAGGCGATTCAATTTCTTTTCTTGACTCAGTATTAGTTGTAACAAAATATGCAACGTTTGGAGCAGTTGCAACTAAAACTAAATTGTATTCTCGTTCTAAACGTTCGCGAATAATTTCCATATGCAGTAATCCTAAAAATCCACATCGAAAACCGAAACCTAAAGCTTCTGAAGATTCCGGCTCAAAAGTATAACTAGCATCATTGAGCCTAAGTTTTTCCAAAGCTTCACGAAGATTTCCAAAATCATCCCCATCAACAGGAAATAAACCACAAAATACCATTGGTTTCGGATCGAGATAACCTTCTAGTGCGGGAGCTGGATTACTAGCAAGTGTTACAGTTTCACCAGAGCGAGCTTCGCCGACGTCTTTAATGCCGGCTATTAGATAACCAACTTCACCAGGGCCTAATTCATTAACCGGCGTTTGACCTGGACGACGAATTCCAATTTCTTCAACATCATAACTTTTACCTTGATTCACATATCGCATTTTTGAATCGCTACGCAATGTTCCTTGCATTATTCTTATGGCTGAAACTACACCACGATATTGGTCATAATATGAATCGAACATTAAAGCTTGAAGTTGTCCATTCGCATCACCCTCTGGCGCTGGAATCTTTTCTATAACTGCATCTAATAATTCGGGTACACCAGAACCAGTTTTTGCGCTAATCCAAAGAACATCTTCGGGTTTAATACCAAGTACAGCTTCGATTTCTGCACATACTTTTTCAGGATCAGCTGCGGGTAGATCAATCTTGTTCAATGCCACCACGAGCTCTAAGTCGTGCTCTAAAGCCAAGTAGCAATTAGCTAAGGTCTGGGCTTCTATACCCTGAGACGCATCTACAAGCAAAATAGCACCTTCACAGGCTGCCAGTGACCGTGATACTTCATAACCGAAATCTACGTGACCTGGAGTATCTATTAACTGTATCTCGTGTTCTTTATAGGTAAGTCTCACATTTTGCGCTTTAATGGTAATTCCACGTTCACGTTCAATATCCATAGAATCAAGGTACTGTGCACGCATATCACGGGCGTCAACTGCACCTGTTACTTCTAAGAACCTATCGGCAAGTGTAGATTTACCATGGTCAATGTGGGCAACAATACAAACATTTCGAATTTTACTTTGATCAATCACTGGCTAAGAATTTAGTCGGGCTGGAAAGCTTGTGCCTATATCTGCTATATTATTTGTTCTTACCTTTAGAAAAAGGTATAAATTCAACAATACTCTAGGAGAGAATGTGGCAAATATTAAGAGCCAAAAGGCACGTGTTATAACTAATGAGAAAGCACGCCTTCGTAACCAAGCAACAAAATCTGCTTTGCGTACATATATGAAAAATGCTTCAAGTGCAATTGAGAGCAAAGACAAAACTGCTGGTGAACTTGTAAGAGTTGCTCAAAGTAAAATTGGTACAGCTCAGGCTAAAGGTCGTATCCACAAAAATACTGCAGCTAGAAGAACTTCGCGTCTAATGAAAATGGCTAACGCTAAAGCTCCTAAAAAATAGTTAATAACTAGGCACAAATTTTACATAGAGAGATAACCAAAAGTTCTATAACTATTTGTCCATCTATAGCGGTTTCACCTTTAATGGAAACATCAGCATTTCCCAATTCTATTATCGATTGTAAAATTCTTTTCGACCCTAGGCGTCTGGATAGCTCCCATAATTTTTGAGAACCATAAGGTTTACCTTTTGATCCTAGTGCTAAATGCGCATCGTCTTTATTATTTATATCTGGGCTATCTAAAATTGCTAGTTTTCTAAAATGATTTGCCAATAAACTTACTATTTGTAAAGGATGCATAGCTTTTATGGAAGTTATAGATGTTGAATTCATTAAACGAGATACTGTTTCTAGTGCACTTTGGGAATTACCGCTACAAATATAATTAGCTAATTCATATATTGGTCCTGTGCCTGCTTCACCCAGAAATGGCGAAATAGCTTTTACCGATATTTCTGCCCCTTTACCAAAGGTAGATATTAAACGTGAAAATATCGCATCTAGCTTTGACCGGTCATCTGCTACCCTTGAGAAAATTGCTTCTCTAACACCTGGTTCAAATTTGAATTTATTTTCTCGCACAAGTCGCGCATACATTTCGGGGATTTGTTCACTTTGTTGTCCACGTTGTATAGATATTGGTTTAAATGCTTTTGTAAGTGTGGGTAATATTCTTCCTCCACCTTGTACCATTACTAAATATGAAGTTTGCGTCATATCTTGAAAATATTTGACTAAAGGATCTATATTTTCTTTTGTTGCACCACCTATGTCACGAATTACAATAACTCTAATTTCAGTCAAGAATGGAGGGCTCATAAGTGATGTAATTGCGCGGTCAATAATTTCATTTCGTCCATCGTCAGAATCTGAGTCTGAAAGATCAAAGCTTTCTAAGGCTAAAGATCGATCGTTGCTACCAAGAATTTCATCAACGACGACATTGCTTTCTTTAATCCTCGCTATTGGGTCATCACCGATAATGTAAAAAACGCGAATGTTCTTGTTTTCTTGCACATCGTTCTTTGCCACGGCTTCTATTGTAGGCGATAATCAAGAAAAGTGTTAAAAACATCCCCAAATAGCTTGATATTATGCTTTGTCCAAAACTAGCCGTAATATTTAAAAGCCAACAGCCAACATGCATTAGATTAGAAAATAAACTGGCAAATATATTGCTTGTATCTATATAACTTGATAAATATGTAAATACAAAACCTATTGTGCTTAATGGTTCAGCAATTGCTATAGCGACTACTGATATAGGCCACTTAAATGGCCAATTGAATCCGAAAGCAATCCACAGTATTGGTTGGACAGCAATTGTTGCACCTAGAGTGCTCGCTATTAAATCTGAATTAATTATATGTTTTAATTTTGGTGTCAAAAAATATAGTCCACCTGTTGCACTTGCTGATAACCAAAATCCAACTCGATAAATCAAAAATGGGTCGATAAATAAGCACACGATTATTGATGCAAAAAATATTTTATATTCATTTAATCGATGCCCTCTAATACGTGCAATACTTGGCAGACAGACCATGATTGTTGCGCGCAATATTGATGGCTCAAACCTTGTGAGTATGCAATAAAATATTGCAACAAAACACATTGTTCCATATTTAAGCCTTAATTTCATCCGTTTTAATATAGGTGTTAAAAAAGTGATTATGAATACTATATTTGCACCACTAGCTACTAATAAGTGAGTAAGTTGTGCATCTTTATATTTAGAATATGTCTGTTTTGAAATATGTGATTTTTCGCCTATTAATAATCCTTCACAAATACCTTGTGTATCAATGCCTAATCTTCCACAACCATTTAGCATTTGATTTCTAAAATAGTTAGACATTTTTTCTATTATATTTTTGCCTTGTTCTACTTGTATTATTTTTTCAAGAGTAAATTTCGCATATATATGTTGTTCTTTGAGATAACTTTCGTATTCATTTAATTCGGTATAATAACCTTTAGCTAAAAATTTGTCACCTACTTGAAACGTTTGTAGTTTTCCACCCGTATCAGAGCTAGCAGCTAATAAAATATGTTTTTTTATCGTTTGATCTATTGCTATTGCTTGAGTTGAGAAATATTTATATTCTGGATCGTCGCGTATTTCTATTAGATGAGTTTGAGCAATATTTAATTTTTCTATATTAACTGAATGCATTTTTACATTATCAATATTTAGTCTGATTATAAATAGTACAAATATTATGAATGTAATATAACTATATTTTTTAATTAGTGCAATTTTGATTTGCATTTTATATAGTTACTAGATCTTTTAGATCTTCAAAACGTTTATCTCCAATACCTTTCACGTTTTTTAGGTCGTTAATAGATTTGAATCCACCTTTTGTACTGCGGTAATCAAGTATTGATTTCGCGTAGCTAGGACCAACCCCAGGCAATGATTCGAGTTCGCTTTGTGATGCTGAATTTAAGTTGATTAGACCACCAGTTGTAGCTGAGCCACCAGTATTGTTTAACACCGATGATTCACCTGTGCTTGTCTGACCCTGAGATGGAGTTTGCCCACAAGTTGTTAGAGTTTCACCTTTTGCTGGAACTACTATTTTCATTCCGTCAACTATAAAGCTTGCGAGATTACATTGGTTTAAATCTGCATTTATTGTTATGTTCCCTGCTAGTTGAAATAAATCAGTAAGACGTGAATTATTTTCCATTTCGTATACGCCAGGTTTTTGTATTTCACCAGTTATATATACTTTAATTTTGCTAGATTTTATCGTTGTAACTGTTGTACTTGGAAAGCTTTGTGAAGCATTATTGCTTTGTGCACTAGCTGGAGTATTTGATTTAAGATCATTCGAGCCAAATATATCTCCAAAGAAATATCCAACTATAAGCGCTGCAATAACTATTCCAATAGCTATTTTTATTTCTGTACGTTCTGTGAATGCTTTGATTCTTTCATAAAAATCTAACGACACTAACGGGCGATTAGCTATTTTATTCTCGCCATCATCTTCATCATCAAAAAAATCGTGATGCAATCCCATGTTTCTCCTAAAAAGAAATAGAACTATCCAGGGAAGATTCGGGAATTGTAAAAATCATAGCAGCGTGCTGTGACTTTTACAAGAAAAACTTCTGTACAATAACAAGTTTAATTTCGCGATATTAGTGATAGGTTCTTGAGGGATATATTTCGATTGGGGTTCTTGGGATTTCATGAGTACTTCCTAAGCAATTTCTACTTACCCTCATGGTTCTTATGGGTGTGTCAAAAAATCTTTATATCGTATTGAAATTATAGATACCAACAATACAAGAAATAATTTAAGCAGGCTTCACAACAAAATTACACATACGCCCAGGAACAACAACTGCCTTGAGAACAATCATATTCTCTAATTGTGATGCAATAGCCTCATTTTCGAGTGCAGCGGATTCAATAACATCAACGTCAGCATTGCTAGGAACAAGAATCTTAGAACGCACCTTGCCATTGATCTGTACAGGAATTTCAATCACGTCATCGACCAAATATTGAGGATTAGCAACAGGAAAGTCAGCATAAATCAAAGAATCATCGTTGCCTAATTTTTCGTAAAGCTCACTTGCAAAATGTGGCGCCAAAGGTGCTAACAATAAAGCAAAAGTCTGTGCGATTTCGCGAGGACAGTCGTTACCATCAGCAACATATTTAGTTAAAGCATTATTAAGTTCAAACATTTTCGCAATAGCAACGTTATAACTCATAGATTCAAAATCACTACGAACACCATCAATAGTTTTATTAAAAATTACTAATAATTCATCAGGAACGCCAGCATCGCTAATTTTAATCTCGCCAGTTTCCTCATCAACAATATTCCTCCAAATACGTTGCAAGAAACGATAAACACCGCTCACATCAGAAGTAGACCATGGGCGACTCATATCAAGTGGACCCATAAACATTTCGTAAAGACGTAATGTATCTGCTCCATAACTCTCACACATTTCATCAGGTGTCACAATATTTTTTAGTGACTTACCCATTTTGCCGAACTCACGACTTACTTCTATCTCACCCTTTTCATCATCAGTATATAAATACTGACCATTAAATTCGGTAACTTTGCTCGCCTCAACATATACGCCACGCTCATCAGTGTAAGCGTGAGCCTGAATCATTCCTTGGTTAAAAAGTTTTGCGAAAGGCTCTTCGGTAGAAACAATACCTCGATCAAATAAAACTTTATGCCAAAAACGCGCATATAAAAGGTGAAGCACAGCATGTTCTACCCCACCAACATATAAATCAACCATACCTGATTTTTCTTTATTAGGATTAGTTTTTATACCGGACCAATATTTTTCAATCTCAGGATCAATAAGTACGTCTTGATTTTCTGGGTCACAATAACGTAAATAATACCAACATGAACCAGCCCAATTAGGCATAGTATTTGTTTCGCGCGTATATTTTTGTAGACCTTCTCCCCTACCCAAATCGAGTTCGACATTAACCCAATCAGAAACCCTGCCTAAGGGAGGTTTAGGTTTTGCATCTGGATCATCACTAGATTCAGGAGCAAAGTTTTCCAATAAAGGAAGTTCTAAAGGCAACATTGAAGTAGGAATATCATGTGCAATACCTTCTTTGTCATAAACAATAGGGAAAGGTTCACCCCAATAACGTTGGCGCGAAAATAGCCAATCACGAAGACGATAATTTGTTGTCACTTTGGCATGACCTTTTTCGGCTAGCCAAGCTACCATCTCGGGTAAAGCAATATCAGATTTCATACCCGAAAATTCACCAGAATCCACCAAAATACCATTTCCCGTAAAAGGATATTCTTTTGCAATAACTTTTTTTGCTTCCTCTTCGTCTTCTGGAATTATCGCAATACATGCTGGAATATCAAACTTTTTCAAAAACTCGAAGTCACGCTCATCATGAATATCACCAAATACCGCACCAGTTCCATAATTAGCTAGAACGAAATCACCTATCCAAATGGGAATCACTTCATCATTTGCAGGATTAATAACATGCGCACCAGTAAAAACACCGGTCTTCTCTTTGTCTTGAGCAGTACGTTCAATATCATTTTTAGCAGAAGACTCTTTGATATATGCTTCAACGGAGTTTTTTTGTTCAGGGGTAGTAATTTGTTGTACCAAGGGATTCTCTGGAGCTAAAACTATAAAAGCTGCTGAAAAAATAGTGTCTGTACGTGTGGTAAAAACTTCAATTTTTTCGTTCGAATCTTTCACATCGAAACTTAAAATCGCACCTTTAGATTTTCCTATCCAATTGCGTTGCATTAGTTTTAAAGATTCTGGCCAATCAATAAAATCAAGATCCTCAATGAGTCGATCTGCATATTTAGTTATACGCATCATCCATTGTTTCATTGGCTTTTTGAAAACATCAAAATTGCCCCGTTCAGATTTTCCTTCAGCAGTAACTTCCTCATTAGCTAAAACAGTTCCTAGTCCAGGACACCAATTGACAATAGAGTCGGCTAAATAAGCAAGCCTAAAACCATCAATAATTTTTGTTTTTTCTTTTTTAGAAAGATCGCTAAAACTTGCGCCCTCAACATTACGAGTTCCATTTTCATATTCAGAAATTAACTTCTCTATCGGTGCAGCTTTGTTTGTTTTCTCATCCATATATGAGTTATAAATAGTTAAGAAAATACTTTGTGTCCATTTAAAATAATTAGGATCAATAGTAGATACCGCCCGACGCTTATCGTGACTCAAACCTATTCGACCAAGCTGGCGATTCATATTTGCAATATTGGTTTCAGTTGTAATACGTGGATGAGTATTAGTTGCTATTGCATACTGTTCAGCAGGCAGACCAAAAGCATCCATACCCATAGTGTAAAGAACGTTAAAACCCGTCATACGTTTAAAGCGAGAGTATACATCAGTAGCAATAAAACCTAAAGGGTGACCAACATGAAGACCTGCCCCCGATGGATAAGGGAACATATCCATAATAAACATTTTTGGTTTAATTTCAGCGTGACGGTTGATTTCGGGATTGGTATTGGCTAGTTCACCACTTGGGTTCGGTGAATAAAAAGCATCAGATTCTTCCCAATATTTTTGCCATTTCAACTCTATATCATTCGCTAGTTTTGCACTATAGCGAAATTTAGGTTCTGCTGAAATTGATATTTTAGATTCGGTTTCTGACATATGCTATATATTAGTTCAACATACAATATCTGCTTGAATAAGTAGATGATTGAACATAAATTATTGCTATTACACATTATTTAACTGTTGTTAGCATAAGCTTTACTATTGTCGACTTTATTAGATAAGTAATTATACGAATGCTAGAATGAATTATTCCTGGGGCTGTAACTCAGTTGGCTAGAGTGCCGCCATGGCATGGCGGAAGTCGAGGGTTCAAATCCCTTCAGCTCCACAAGATAATCATAGAGGCAGGTAATGAAGAATTACATAAAGTCAATGTTTCATTTGCCATATCTACATAACAAAAATATTTCAATCATATACTTTACCTATTTTGCTGCTTCGCTTTGGTTCATGTTGGGAATGTGGTACGTATATTTTTTAAAAATTGTTGCACCAGAGCAAATAGCTTTAGTACATACTATTGGTTTTATTATAGGTATTTCTATGGATATACCTTCAGGTTACATGGCTGATAAAATTGGTAGAAAACATTTTTTAGCAATAGGTTTATTACTCTTCAGTATCGGGATTGGTCTATTTGCTTTCATTACGAATATATGGCAAATGATTATTTTTGAAATGATCACACAGACCGGCATTGCTTTTATTACAGGTGCGCAAGAAGCTGTACTATACGACACTATTTATGCAATAGAAAAAGATAAATCTAAAGTTGGTGAAATATTTGCTCTCATATATTCGAGATGTAGAATGATTGTGAACTTTGGATTAATAATTTCACCATTGGTCGGAGGAGTTTTATACAGATTTAGCGATAAAGCAGGTTGGTTATTAATGTCTGGATTTTGTTTTGTAGCCTTCCTGTTGACATTAACTTTGACTAATCATCAGCAACGTGGCGAAAGTATTGAAATAAAAATACTTACACACACAAAAGATTCTTTCAAAATTTTTGCATCCAAAACTAATAGGTATTTAATACCTGCAATTTTACTGTTATCTGGAATTGCTTTTATTTCAGACTGGGGAATTTTCCCTCAAGGATCCATGGAGCGTGCTGGTTATACACCATTGGGGATAAGTATATTTTTTGCGGTTATTTATACATTAAGCATTATTTCTAATCACTATCTACCAAGTGTCGCCAAAAAATTAGGCAACTATCTTGGATTTAAATATTATGGAATACTAACTGTTGTGATGCTTCTTTTAGGTGCTGGTATATACTTTGTGGCACCACGTGCAATAGTTATTGTACTAGGCCTTTTTACTATTACATCGTCACTTTTCGTTAGCTATCTCACAATAGTAGTTAGTGATATTTCAAATGAAACAAACCGCGCAACCATGCTGTCAATGTCTGGTTTCTCTTCAAAATTTCTCTATATGTTTAGTGCGCCTATAGTTGGTTTAAGTTTTGCAAGTAACAAGCCAGAATATAGTTGGCTAGGGTTCGCAATAATTATATTTATTAGCGTTTTAATGATAAGTAAAATTTGGAAAAAATATTCTATATAATCTAGTTAAACTATATGAAAGCTTTAAGGAGATAAAATGAGAGTAGATGCCATTGGTGTAAAAAGTGCCGATCTCCAAAAGACTATTGAATTCTATACTTTATTAGGTTTCACTTTTCCTGAACTCGGGAGCGAAGATGAAGGTTACGATATCGAGAAGAAACCATGGGATACTTTTTGGGGCCAGCGGTACGCGATCATTAAAGACCCAGACGGATATCTAATTGATTTATTCGCACAATTATAATCTGGGTTTTTATGAAGGGAAATAGATATATGCAAATACAAGCTTTAAAACCCGGAGATACAATTGGTCTGGTTTCACTTTCTGATGCAACAGACACACCAGAATTACTTGAAAGAATCAGACGCGGTAGTCAGTATTATAATATTCTTGGATTTGAAGTTAAATCAAATCAAGATTTTTTGATTAACTATAAAGGTGCAGCTGAGAATATACAGAATAGGGCCATAGCATTACACGAAGCAATTTTAGATGAAAATGTAAAGTTGGTTTTGCCCTTAAGAGGTGGGACATACTTTAACCAGTTGTTGTACGATATTGACTATGACTTGATTTGTGAAAATCCAAAATGGTATGGAGGGTTTTCGGATACATCTGCACTGATCAACTTAGTTTCTAGCAAAGCAAAACTACCTACAATGCATGGGCTAGATGTTGTTTGGCACATTAGTGAATACAAATCATTTCCAAATTGGTTGATTGATCAACATAAAAAAGTCCTATTTGACCCATACAATTTTTCTTTCAAACTAGATAGTGGTCATAAGCTAAAAGATTTAAGAAATAAGACACTAATGAATAATTTTAGATCTAACAACGTTACTTTTAGAGGAAAGCTTATGGGTGGACATTTAGGTTCTACTCCAGCATTGATGGGTCATAAATGTTTTGTTGATAAAGATCTGATATTGCTTTTAGAAACAACATTAAGCAATGAACACACTTTGAAATTACTTTACGGTTTGCTAGAACTAGATTTATTTAAAAATGTAAATGGAGTAATTTTAGGTTTCAGTGAATTTGATGAAGAAAACTATGAATGCAAAACCCATGTCGACCATATTTCTCTATACGAAGCTTTAGAAGAAATACTAAATATTGCAAATAAGAAATACGACAAAAATATTGGTCTTGTAAAAACAAACCTGTTTGGTCACGAAACAAATAATATATTATTTCCACTAGGTATTGATATGGAGTTCGATTCAAATTTAACAGTTTTGAGGGCTGTCTAATTAAAACTAACTCCAAATAGGGAGGGTGGTGGCTCTGTTTCAGAATAAGTTCCCCAAATCATTTCATTGAGTTCTTTAGCTGTAATCGGATCCCGCGGAGTATTGAAAGTTTTGCTATTGACATCGTTGGTTTCGATAACACCAGCTTTATTCAGAGCATCAATATCTTCAGGATTTAATTCCATTTCCATGCCTATATCTATGTCATAATCATGCCCTTTATTTGTACTTCCAAATGGCACATAAATTTTTCCTTCTTTTATTAAGTCGCGCAATTCATCAGAATCTAAAACAGTATTATTAATTGCCATTCTCTTGATAATAGGATGAGTGTTATCATCAATAGTTAAGTAACCATTCTTAAGTAAATGTCTTATATCATCAGGCTGAAGTCCGTTTAGAGCTGCTTTTACTAACATCCAATTTGTATCACTTGTAAATTTTAGATTGTTGTTTTCTATAGTTTGGAGAATCTGTTTACTGTCCATGCTTTCGAAAAGATCAATTTGTGACCAATTATCAAGATCCGAAAAACTTTTTTTTTGATTTGTAATAGCCTTTATTTCTGCTTTCGCAGCTCGAGATACAGGTTGATTAACAGGCGGTATAACACTTGCTTCATTTTTACACTGTAACGAGTTACCTATGAACAATGTTGCGAATGCCACTCCGTAAACTCTAGTTCTATGCCATCTATCTAGTCCCATTTGTCCACTATAGCACATAACGGACAAATATCAAATAAAGTCGATAGAAATTATAGAGCTTGTTCTAAGTCTGCGAGTATGTCATCGATATGTTCAATACCTATTGATAGCCTAACTAGGTCTGGAGTTAATCCTCCTGAACTTAGCTGTGTATCTTGCGAAAGTTGGCTATGAGTCGTACTGGCAGGATGAATAGCAAGACTTTTTGCATCTCCAACATTTGCAACATGCGAGAACAGTTCCAAATTATTAATAAACTTCTCTGCCCCATCTCTTCCATCCTTGTGACCAAATACCACTACAGAACCTTTACCTTTTGGCAAATACTTATTAGCGATCTCGAAGTTAGGATCACTTTCAAGACCAGGATATTTTACCCATGAAACTTTAGGATGATTTTCTAACCACTTTGAAACCTTCAAAGTATTTTCACAATGACGTTCCATTCTCAAAGCCAATGTCTCTAAACCTTGAAGGAAAAGCCAAGCATTATCTGGTGCTATACAGGCGCCTAAATTCCTTAGGGGTACTAGCCTCATCCTGAGTATATATGCAACCGGGTTAAGGGGTCCTAGATCGTGAGCAAAACGAAGATTATTATAGCTAGCTTCAGGCTCATTAAACAGTTCGAATTTCTTGTCAGTCCAATCGAAATTACCAGCATCGACAACAATTCCACCAATACCAGTACCCTGTCCACCAATCCATTTCGTGAGCGAGTGAATTACAATATTTGCACCATGTTCAATAGGGTTTAATAAATATGGTGTAGTAAAAGTAGAGTCCACAACAAGTGGCAAGTTATGCTTTTTAGCAATTTTGCTAATGCCTTCAATGTCTGCAACGTCTAAAGTAGGGTTACCAATTGTTTCAATAAAGATCACTCTGGTTTTCTCGTTAATAGCATTTTCAAAACTAGATAAGTCTTTAACATCTACAAATTTTGTATTTATCCCAAACTGAGGCAAAATATTATTAAGCTGCACGTGTGTTCCACCATATAGGTTGCTTGCAGCAACAACTTCATCACCATGTTTACAAATATTTATTATTGAATAGAAAATTGCTGAAGTTCCAGAGGCCAAAGCTAAGGCTGCGGCTCCCCCTTCTAAATCAGCAATTCGCTTTTCTAATGCGTCTTGGGTCGGGTTCATTATTCGAGTATAAATATTGCCTAATTCTTTTAGGCTAAATAAATTGGCGGCGTGTTCTGTGTTGTTAAATACATAAGAATTAGTTCTATATATTGGTACAGCTCTAGAAAGTGTATTGCTGTCTGGCTCGTAACCAGAATGTATTGCTTTTGTTTCAAAATGGTTTGTCATTGTTTTTCTCCTTGAATGGTTTAATTCGAAATGAATTATTCTTTAAAAAATAAATTGATATAAAAAGTGAGTTTGAAAGTAAGATGCCCAATTAGCGGGGCATATTTATATTTTGTGACATACAAAAATTGCTATTAATAGTTAAGCAACTGTCATTTTTCGAATTCATAATATATTTTAGATGTTAGTTCTTTTGATAATTAATGTCAAGATTTACGCTTTGGGAGTTATTGGCTTTCTATAAACCTACAACTGGTGTAACTGCTGAGGTCTGTAGATTCGCATGTAAACTCATGAAACTTCGAAGAAGATAATTGCTTTTCATAATATTTATTTGTGGCTCTGTAAAAGGATGATCTCGTGTACAAAGTGCTTTGAGTAAATTAACTTGTCCATGAGCAAAATTTTTCAAAAGCAAA
>ERZ724517.975-NODE-975-length-16483-cov-5.195946_pt1 | contig 16483 bp, 11 predicted proteins | sample MGYA00376050_ERZ724517 | MGnify/ENA primary metagenome ERZ724517 (study PRJEB28724, sample SAMN07190886) | activated sludge metagenome | isolation source: activated sludge of sewage treatment plant in Hong Hong | place: USA: Christiansburg, Virginia | collected... | reverse complement strand
TGACGGCAGCCTGCTCGGTGTGCTGGCTGAGGGCGACCAGGCCGGCGCGCGCTTCGGGGCAGCTGTGGCACTGGGTGACATGAACGGCGACACCGGCGTGGATCTCATCGTGGGCGCGCCGCTGGCGGATGCCGGCATGAAAGACAACGGGGAAGTTACCGTGTTCAACGGCCTCGGCACCGCTGTACTGTACCAGCGCAGCGGGGAACAGGCGGGTGAACAGTTTGGTGCCGCTGTGGCGACAGATGATGCGAACCGCCTGTTTGTCGGCGCGCCCCTGCGCGACATGGTGGTGGCAGAGAACAACAGGATCATCAAGCGGGTGGATGCCGGCCGGGTCGTGGTGTTCCCCGGCCAAGGCACGGCGCCGTTTGCCCTGCTGCGGTTGGGCGGTGCAGCGGCCGGCGACCGGTTCGGTGCTGCGATCAGCGCGACGCATGGCCGCTGGGCGGTGGGTGCGCCCCTGGCAGACAGCACCGGCAAGGATGCAGGCCGTGTGCAGGTGTTTGCGGGTATGGGCACCTTGCCGGTTGCCACGATTAACGGCAGCCATGCAGGCGACCATTTTGGCAGCGCCGTCGCCCTGCAGGGTGACATGAACCGGGACGGCATACAGGACGTTGCGGTCGGCGCTGCGGCATTTGACGTGAGTACCAGCGTCGGGAAGCGCAAATCAGCGGGCGTCAAAACCGTGTTGCTGAAAGATACCGGCAGGGTGGAAGTGCTATCGGGTGCTGCGCTGTAGCAGGGTCTGTAGCAAGCTCCAGTGCAATGGATCCTTGGCCTTGATCAATGGCAGATCAGGGCAAACTGTGTAGAATTGCCGCCTCGCAATTCTGGTCATCACAGGTAAAGAGGCATCCTCATGGCAGACCCTATCATCATCATCGGCACCGGCTTGTCTGGCTATACACTCGGTAAGGAATTCCGTAAGTACGATCAGGAAACCCCGTTGTTGTTTGTAACAGCCGATGATGGCCGCAGTTATTCCAAACCCATGCTGTCAACGGGTTTTGGCAAGAACAAGGGTGCTGACGATCTGGCGATGGCAGATGCCGGTGCGATGGCAGAACAGCTGAAAGCTTCTGTGCGTACGTTTGCCAAAGTCACAGCGATTGATGCAGCGAACCATGAAATTAATATCGGTGACGAAAAACTGCGCTATAGCAAACTGGTTATTGCCTGGGGTGCCGAGTGCATCCAGGCGCCGTTGAATGGCGACGGGCAGGATCGCGTCTGTTCCGTGAATGATCTGCTGGATTACGCCGAATTTCGCAAAGCCGTTGCCGGCAAGAAAAAAGTGTTGATCATCGGTGCTGGCCTGATCGGCAGTGAATACGCCAACGATCTGGCCGCTGGTGGATTCGCCATTGAAGCCGTAGACCCGCTCTCTGGCCCTATTGCCACGCTGTTACCGCCGAAAGCGTCTGCTGCAGTACAGCATGCACTGGAACGCGAATGCGGTGTGCATTATCACTTTGGTACGGTGGTAGAAGCGATTGATAAAAAGGGTGACGGGATTGTTGCCACGCTGGCGAACGGCCAGAAAGTGGAAGCCGATATCGCCCTGTCTGCCATCGGTATGCGCCCACGGATCGGATTGGCGCGCCAGTCCGGTATCGCTGTCAATCGCGGCATCACAGTAAACCGTCATCTTGAAACATCCGCGCCGGATGTTTATGCCTTTGGCGATTGCGCGGAAGTGGAAGGGCATGTGCTGTATTACGTGCTGCCATTGATGGCATGCGCAAGGGCGCTGGCAAAAACCTTGCATGGCGACCGCACGGCTGTTGTGTATGGCCCGATGCCTGTGGGCGTGAAAGTGACTGTATGCCCGATCCAGGTATCACCACCTGCACGTGGCGCGACCGGTGAGTGGCACGAGGAAGTAGTGGAAGGTGACAGCGTGCGCGCACTGTTCCAGGATCCGGAAGGTAAACTGCTGGGTTTTGCATTGACTGGAAAGTGTGCGGAAGAAAAAATGAAACTCGCGAAAGAATTGCCAGCAATTCTTGAATAAACAGCCAGAAATAAAAATCAAAAAAAAGAGAAACACAAGTCTGCTTTTTTAACGCCGGTTTCCAGATAATGTCTCCTCGGTTTGGGGAGACAGTATGGCCATTATCAGAACCCGCATCAGCATCGAACAACGAATTGCCAATGAATTATCAGTCAAGCCCGAGCAAGTGATTGCAGCAGTGCAATTGCTTGATGAAGGGGCGACTGTGCCGTTTATCTCACGCTACCGCAAGGAAATGACAGGTGCGCTGGATGACACGCAGCTGCGTACGCTGGAAGAGCGGCTGGTGTATTTGCGGGAACTGGAAGAGCGCCGCAAGACTGTACTGGCGAGCATTACGGAGCAGGGAAAGCTAACGCCGGAACTCGAACAGGATGTGCTCGCCGCCGACACCAAAAACCGTCTCGAGGATCTTTATCTCCCCTACAAACCCAAGCGCCGCACCAAGGCACAAATTGCGCGTGAGGCGGGTTTGGAGCCGCTGGCGCTGGCGTTGCTTGAAAATCCTTCGCTTGATCCCGCGGAAACAGCGCAACAATACCTGAATGCCGAACATGCCATTCATGACGTGCAAGCAGCACTGGATGGTGCCAAACAAATCCTGATGGAAAATTTCAGTGAAGATGCAAAGCTGTTGGGTGATTTGCGTGAATCCCTGGTTGAGCATGGGCTGGTCAAATCGCAGGTTGTAGACGGCAAGCAAGTTGAAGGTGAAAAATTCCGCGACTATTTTGATTTTTCCGAAAAAGTGTCTGTGATGCCGTCGCATCGTGCTCTGGCTGTTTTCCGCGGCAGGAAAGAAGGCGTGTTGAATGTTGTTCTCACACTTCCGGAAGAGATGACGACGCCTGATCACCTTTGTGAGCGCCGGATAGCTGCGCGCTTCGGCATCAGGAATGATGGCAGGAAAGCGGATGCATGGTTAGTGGAAGTGGTGCGCTGGACATGGCGTATAAAACTGCTGACGCATCTGGAAACCGACCTGTTCGGGCAGTTGCGCGACAGGGCAGAAGAAGAGGCAATCCGTGTATTTGCCAGCAACCTCAAGGATTTGCTGCTTGCCGCACCGGCCGGGCAAAAAGTGACCTTGGGGCTCGATCCGGGTTTCCGCACGGGCGTTAAAGTGGCGTTGGTGGATAGCACAGGAAAAGTCGTACAACACGGTGCCATTTTTCCACACCAGCCCTCTAACAAAGTGGCAGAAGCAGAGAAAATCCTGTTCGCATTATGCAAGCAGTACAACGTTGACCTGATCAGTATTGGCAATGGCACTGCATCACGCGAAACAGAAAAGTTTGTGGCGGATATGTTGAAGAAAAATGCAGAACTGCACGCAAAAACTGTGGTGGTGAGTGAAGCGGGTGCTTCTGTGTATTCGGCATCAGAGCTGGCGGCAAAAGAGTTTCCGGATCTGGATGTCACTATCCGTGGCGCAGTATCCATTGCGAGGCGATTGCAGGACCCATTGGCGGAATTGGTAAAAATTGACCCGAAAGCGATTGGTGTTGGCCAGTACCAGCACGATGTTAACCAGTCACAACTGGCGCGTACGCTGGATGCAGTAGTGGAAGATTGTGTGAATAGTGTCGGCGTGGATGTGAACACGGCCTCCGTGGCATTGCTGAAACACGTATCCGGTTTGAGTCAGACACTGGCCTCGAATATTGTGGAGTTCCGCGACAAGAATGGTGCATTTGACAGCCGTGAGGCATTGAAATCTGTAGCGCGTATGGGTGACAAGACATTTGAACAGGCTGCCGGTTTCCTGCGAATCAACCAAGGTAAAAATCCACTGGATCGTTCTGCTGTGCACCCTGAATCTTACGAAGTGGTTGAAAGGATCGCCCAAAAATCCGGGCGCAATATTGATAGCCTGATTGGCGATGGCGCTTTTCTTCGCACACTCAATGCAAAAGATTTTATCTGTGAAAAATTTGGCTTGCCAACAGTCGCAGACATTATCAAGGAGCTGGACAAGCCCGGCCGCGACCCGCGCCCTGAATTCAAGACAGCGACATTCAAGGAAGGTGTTGAAAAACCGGGTGATCTCACGCCTGGCATGGTGTTGGAGGGGGTGGTTACGAACGTTGCCAATTTTGGTGCGTTTGTGGATATCGGTGTGCATCAGGATGGACTTGTGCATATTTCTGCGATCACGAATCGTTTTATCAAGGATCCGCGCGAAGCAGTAAAAACCGGCGATATTGTGAAAGTTAAAGTGCTGGAAGTGGATGTGGTGCGCAAGCGTATAGCACTCACTATGCGTCTTGAAGATGAAGTGGTGCCCAAAACAGGCAATGGCAAAGTGGCGCCGAGGGCTGATCGCAAAATGGAGCAGCGCTATATGGGCGGCAAGCAGGAAAAACCTGCTGCGGTTGGCTCCATGGGGGATCTGCTCAGAAAGGCGATGACAGAAAAAGTTCAGCGCTGAATGCCCTGAATATTTTTTATGTGACCGCTTGTAAATAGCGCGCTTACTGCTAGTGTTGATTGCACACTTTGTGAATCCCTGGGAGGGGAATCATGCGCACTGCACTGTTCTTGTTGACATGCCTGTTCCTGGTAACGGCTTGTGCCGACGGCGATAACTATTATGGCGGTAATGACAATGATGACCGCTACTATGGCGATAGCCGCGGTTATGGCGGTTATGGCAACTACTACCCTTACGGGAATGCCGGTTACCCGCGCAACCGTATCTATGTGATGGATCATTATCGCCCTTGCAATGGTTACGCATACCAGGGCTACTGCTATCTCTACCGCGACGATTACCAGCGAGCCATTGCCTGGGATCGTAGCCATGGTTATGACGATAACTGGCATAAAAAGCGCAAGAACTGGTGCAATGAGCACGATTGCAGCCGTGGCCATGACAATGACTATGGCCGTGATGGGTACTATGATCGTGATGGGCGCTATGGCCGCGATGGGCGCAATGGCACGACAGATGCGCAAGGCCGCCCACTGCAGCCGCGGGTTGAAAAGGATGGTGCAGCAACCGTCTATCCGGACCAGATCCATCCGGACCAGAAGCCGCGCCAGCCCCACCCCCGTTCTACTCCTTCGCGGGATGACAAGTCTTCCGGCTCCAGGCCTTATCCGTCACATGCGCCTGTTACGAGGCAGGAACCTCTTACTAGACAGGAACCCCTTACCAGACAGGAGCCTGTCATCAGGCAGGGTAGTGAAGGCGGCCACGTACAGCGCTATCGCCAGCAACCTGTACAGCGAGACGAGCCTGTGCAGCGCCAACAGCGTGCTGAACCCGTGCAACGTTCCCAGCCAGCTGGTGTCAGTAACAGCCAGCCAACCCAGGAGCGTAAATCGCAGCGGGCGCGTTCTGGCCGGGTAACCAATACGGATATCACGCCCGAGTAAACTGGCGCGTATCCAGCCGATACTGTAAGAAAAAACAGTAAGAGGCTGGAGTCTCGCGTGAATCCCCGTAGAATAGCTGTCGTTCTATGGGGGATCACATGAGCAATACTGCTTTGCCAACTAGCGCCAATAACAGCTACAACGCTGAATCCATTGAAGTCCTGACGGGGCTTGACCCGGTGCGCAAGCGTCCGGGGATGTACACCGACACCACACGCCCTAACCACCTTGCACAGGAAATCATCGACAATTCGGTGGATGAAGCGCTGGCCGGCCACGCCAGGCAGATCGACGTGGTGTTGTTCAAGGATGGCTCGCTGTCCTGCGCGGATGACGGTCGCGGGATGCCGGTGGATATCCATCCGGAGCAGAAGAAGCCCGGTGTTGAAGTCATCCTCACCACCTTGCACGCAGGCGGCAAGTTTTCCAACAAGAATTACCAGTTTTCCGGCGGCTTGCACGGCGTGGGTGTATCCGTGGTCAATGCCTTGTCCACGCATCTGGAAGTGACCATCAAGCGCGATGGCCAGAAATACCGTATGGCGTTCAAGGATGGTAACCGTGCCAGTGATCTGGAGTTACTGGAAACCGTGCCGAAAAAGCAGAACGGCACGTCTGTGCGTTTTTATCCGGACGCACAATATTTTGATTCAGTGAAATTTTCCGTGCCGCGCCTGCGTCATGTGTTGCGTGCCAAGGCGGTGTTGTGTCCCGGGTTGCGTGTGACATTTTTTGATGAGCAATCGGGCGAGCGCGACGAGTGGTATTACGAAGACGGCCTGAAGGATTATCTGGCATCGGCCTGTGCGGGATGGGAGTTGTTGCCTGCAGAACCTTTTGTCGGCAGTTTTGTGGGTACAACCGAAGCGGTGGACTGGGCTGTGCTGTGGTTGCCTGAAGGTGGCGAGTTACTCACGGAATCCTATGTCAACCTGATACCTACGCCACAGGGTGGCACGCACGTGAATGGTTTGCGCACGGGTTTGCTGGAAGCGTTGCGTGATTTCTGTGAGTTCCGAAATTTACTGCCGCGCGGTATCAAACTGGCACCCGAAGATTTGTGGGATCGCTGCGCCTATGTGTTGTCATCCAAATTGGCAGACCCGCAATTTTCCGGCCAGACCAAGGAGCGCCTGTCATCACGTGAAGCGGCAGCGTTTGTGTCAGGTGTTGCAAAGGATTCGTTCAGTTTGTGGCTGAACCAGCATGTGGAAGATGCGGAAAAACTGGCCCTGTTCTGCATCAGCAATGCGGGGAAACGGTTGCGTGCAGGTAAAAAAATCGAGCGCAAGAAAATCACACAAGGGCCTGCATTACCTGGAAAACTGGCAGACTGTTCCGGCAGCGATGTGACGCGCGGTGAACTGTTTCTGGTGGAAGGTGATTCAGCAGGCGGTTCCGCCAAGCAGGCGCGTGACCGAGAATTCCAGGCGATCATGCCGCTGCGCGGGAAAATCCTGAACACGTGGGAAGTGGATGTTGATACCGTATTAGCCAGTGAAGAAGTGCATAACATTGCCATCGCTGTCGGTGTTGATCCCGGCTCAACCGACATCAGCGGATTGCGTTACCACAAGATCTGTATCCTTGCCGATGCGGATTCAGACGGCTTGCACATCGCAACATTGCTGTGCGCATTATTTGTGCGGCATTTCCGGCCGCTGGTCAATGCGGGGCATGTGTTTGTGGCGATGCCACCGTTATACCGTATCGATATTGGCAAGGATGTTTACTACGCACTGGATGAGTCCGAGAAACAGGGCGTGCTGGATCGTATTGCTGCCGAAAACAAACGCGGCAAACCCAATGTGCAGCGCTTCAAAGGGTTGGGTGAAATGAATCCGTTGCAATTGCGTGAAACTGTCATGAATCCCGATACGCGCCGGTTGGTGCAGTTGACGCTGGATGCTGCAGACAATACCGACGAGTTGATGGACATGCTGCTGGCCAAGAAGCGCGCCGGTGACCGTAAGGACTGGCTGGAAACGAAGGGCAACCTGGCGGAAGTCATCTAATAGAAGTGAAGTGATATGACAATACAACAAAACATGTTTGGCGATATTGAACAACGCGCGCTGGCGGATTTTACCGAGCAGGCATACCTGAATTATTCCATGTACGTGATTCTGGATCGTGCATTGCCGCATATCGGCGACGGTTTGAAGCCTGTGCAGCGCCGCATTATCTATGCGATGAGTGAGCTGGGTCTGAAGGCTGGCGCGAAATATAAAAAATCGGCGCGCACAATTGGTGATGTGCTCGGTAAGTTTCATCCGCACGGCGACAGTGCTGCGTATGAAGCCATGGTGTTGATGGCGCAGCCGTTTTCATTCCGTTACACGCTGGTGGATGGCCAGGGTAACTGGGGTTCGCCGGATGATCCGAAATCCTTTGCTGCAATGCGTTATACCGAATCCAAACTCACGGCATTTTCTGATCTGTTGCTCTCGGAACTTGAGCAGGGCACCGTTGACTGGGTGCCGAACTTTGATGGCACGCTGGATGAACCAGCGGTGTTGCCTGCGCGCGTGCCTGCGTTGTTGTTGAACGGCACTACCGGTATTGCGGTGGGTATGGCCACGGATATTCCCCCGCATAATTTGCGTGAAGTGGTGAATGCCTGTATCCATTTGATGGATAACCCCGGCGCGAGCATTGCTGAACTGTGTGAGCATGTGCTGGGGCCGGATTTCCCGACAGAAGCCGAGATCATCACTTCACGCTCTGATCTGGTGTCCATGTATGCCACCGGCCGCGGCTCGCTGAAAATGCGTGCGTTGTGGAAAAAAGAAGATGGCGACATCATCATCACTGCGTTGCCGCATCAGGTATCCGGCAACAAGGTCATGGAACAGATTGCGCAGCAGATGCAGGCGAAAAAACTGCCCATGGTGGAAGACCTGCGCGATGAGTCTGACCACGAAAACCCGACAAGGCTGGTGATTATCCCGCGCTCCAACCGTATTGATGTCGATGCGTTGATGAACCATTTGTTCGCAACAACCGATCTGGAAAGAAACTATCGCGTCAACATGAATATGATTGGTCTGGACGGCCGGCCTGCAGTAAAAAACCTGCAGCAGATGCTGGCAGAGTGGCTGGTATTCCGTCAGGACACAGTGCGCCGTCGTTTGCAGTTCCGTCTGGATAAAGTCGAGCAGCGCCTGCACCTGTTGGAAGGTTTGCTGATTGCTTTCCTGAACCTTGACGAAGTCATCCACATCATACGCACGGAAGATGAGCCTAAAAAAATCCTGATGGAGCGTTTTGCTCTCAGTGAAGACCAGACCGATTACATCCTTGATACCCGCTTGCGCCAGTTGGCACGTCTTGAAGAGATGAAGATCCGCGGTGAGCAGGATGAATTGGCAAAAGAGCGCGCTGAGTTGCAGGCCATTCTGGAATCGCCCCGCAAACTGAAAAACCTGTTGCGAAAAGAATTACTGGAAGTGGCGCTGAAGCATGGTGATGCACGGCGTTCGCCACTGGTTCAGCGTGCAGAAGCGCAAGCATTTACGGAAGCGGAATTGCTCAGCGTTGATCCAGTGACAGTCGTGTTGTCGGAAAAAGGCTGGATCCGTGCGGCCAAGGGGCATGAGATTGATCCCGCAGCGCTGAGCTACAAATCCGGTGATGGTTTCATGCAAGCCGTGCGTGGACGCAGTAACCAACCGGTATTGTTGCTGGACTCAACAGGCCGCAGTTATTCACTGGCCGCGCATACATTGCCGTCGGCGCGCGGACAGGGCGAGCCATTGACCGGCAAATTGAGCCCGCCGCCTACTGCAACGTTTGTGGCCATGCTGATGGGCAACGATGATGAACGCGTGTTGCTGGCGACGGATGCGGGCTATGGCTTTGTGGCACGCATGTCTGATTTGCAGAGCAAGAATAAAAGCGGAAAAACCCTGTTGTCTGTGCCTGAAAAAGCGAATGTGCTTCCACCGTGTCTGGTGCGTGACATCGGCACGGATCTGTTGATTGCCATCAGTAACGAAGGCCGTTTACTGGTATTTCCGTTGTCTGAGTTACCGGAACTGGCAAAAGGCAAAGGCAACAAGATCATGAATATTCCGACAGCGCGATTGCTGGCGCGGGAAGAATATCTTGCGAGTGTGGCTGTTGTGTCCAAAGGCCAGCAATTGCTGGTGTATTCAGGCAAGCGCCATACCGTGCTGAAAGGCAGTGATTTTGATGAATACCGCGGTGAACGGGGTCGACGCGGTAACAAGTTGCCGCGCGGGTTCCAGAATGTTGACCGCATCGATGTGACAGATCGCTGATATCAATATGGGCAACTACCAGATTGTATACAACAGCATCATGCTGGCGATGGACAAGCGGGAAGTGGAGGATGCGTTTGCGCGCTTGTTCAAACTGTCACCTGAAAAAGCGGCAGCCATTCTTGCCAAACCCCAGACGGTGCTTCGCAGGGATCTTGACGGTGAAACGGCAGAGGTTTACCGGGAAAAACTGATGGCCATTGGCCTGGACGTTGATGTGCGCGACATGTCAATGAAATCCCCAGCTGCAACAATCGCTATGCCTTCACTTGCCTCTGGTATGGATATGCAGAAACCTGTGCTGGAGCTCGCTCCGTTATCAGGCGACGATCAGCCTTCAGCTGTGGGTTATCACGGCAACCGTATGCTGGATATTGATTTTCAGGCCAATGGTTTTGATTATTTTCGCATCTGGATCGTCAATATTTTTCTGACGGTACTGACGCTGGGTATTTATTCGGCGTGGGCTAAAGTCCGTACGCAACAGTATTTTTACAGCAACACCCGTGTGGCGGATGCGCCATTCCAGTACCTGGCTAAACCCTTGCAGATTCTACAGGGGCGCATTATTGGTGTAGCGCTTCTGGGTTTGTATATGGGGTCACAGGAACTATCCGGGCTGCCGGCTGCGGTGTCGCTGTTAGTGCTGTTGTTATTGTTGCCTGCGCTGCTGGTACTGGCGTTGTCCGGACGTTTCCGGTTCACCGCCTGGCGCAATACCGGATTTGATTTTGTACGTGATTTTGCAGGCGCCTACAAAATAGCGCTGCTGCCGGTTGTGTTGCTGGGTGTTTTTGCGACGGCGGGTGCGCAGTTTGCTGGCATTAGCAGTGAGAGTGCCTTGCCGGTGTGGGGTTTGGTGGGTGGGATATTGTTGCTGGGTTTTCCCTACTGGCAGTATTCGCTGAACCATTTTCTGGTCAGCCGTGCCACGTTTGGAGGTGAACATTTTGATTTTCCTGCGCGCGCCGGCAATTACTACTGGCTGTATTTTTTCAAGGTGCCGGCGCTGGTGTTGTTGTGGTTGCTTCCGCTTGGTGTGGCAGGGGTTGTCACGATGGGGCATGGCATCGTCGAGCAATTGCCGGCGCTGACAACGTTGTGGCGCGCGGGGCACACCGGTGTATCCATCACACCTGACCGCGCTGCACTGGGTGCGCTGTTGTTGTTGCCCGCTATTGGTGCTGCCTGGATAGCTGTGTTTATCAGGGCTAGCCTGTTTAACCTGCGCTACAACGGTATGGCGCTGGGAAAAAGCACCCTGTCTTGCCGTGTGCGTGCGTGGCCGTTGTTGTGGATATACCTCAGCAATGCAGTGGCCATTGTATTGAGCATCGGGCTGTTTATTCCGTGGGCCAAGGTGCGTACCGTGCGTTATCGCCTGTCGTGCCTTGTATTGCATGCAAGCTATGAACTGGATGACATTGTGGGCAAAGCCCGCCGCGGCAATGCGGTGGGTGCAGAAACCGCAGCCCTGTTTGATGTCGATATAGCGCTGTAATTATTGATCGCCTGTTTGTGGCGGATGCCCCTCAGCGCAAACGCTTACAGGCAAACCGCTAGTGTGAACCTCCGCAGCCTTGCGGTAGAGTCCCAGAACAAGAATCAATATCAGGGCTAACAAAATGAAACTCCTCCTTACCGGAACGGCAGGCAGGTGTGCCGCCGCTGTGCTGGCTGCGCTAGCCATGGCTGCGGGCGCGGCAACGCTGGAAGATAACGTCAAGGCGATGCAGGCCACCAATGCGGAAGCGGGTGCAGCGCAGAAGAATATTGTCAACCTGCAAGCTGAAACCCAGGCGATGGTAGAGGAATACAAGCGCCTGACGCAGACAGTGGATTACCAGGATCAATACACGCAAGAAATCACAGAGCGGCTGGCCGTGCAGGAGAAGGATCTGGCGAGTCTGCGTGAGCAGTTGGCCAGCAGACAGATTACGCAACAACGCATTGTGCCGTTGATGCGCAGCATGGGTGATGCGCTGGAACAGTTTGTTGCACTGGACTTGCCATTCCACCAGGAGGAGCGTCTGGCGCGCGTTATCAAGGTGAAACAGCAAATTGCCAGCTCATCTGTTCCTCTGCAGGATAAATACCGCGCGTTGCTGGAAGCGTTCCAGCAGGAGCTTGAGTTTGGTCGCGGAATTGAGGCATGGCGCGGCGAGTTGAAACTGGGCGAAGAAAATCTCACGGTGGAATACCTGCGCTTAGACCGCACTGCATTATATTTCCAGTCGATGGACGGTGCACGCAGTGGCTATTGGGATCGCGCATACAAACAGTGGGTAGAGGTGCCGCGGGAATACAGCGAAGACATCAAACACGGTTTGCGTATTGCCCGCAACCAGCAAGCGCCGCAGTTGCTTGCACTGCCAATGAAGCGCTGAGGAATTTATGATGAAATTTTTGATCAGCATTTTATTGTCATCACTGTTTGTCAGCAGCGTTTATGCGCAGGCCGCAGGGCAGCCGATTAACGACCTTGACCAGCTATTGGCCAAAGTGCGTGCAGAGCATGATAAAGAGCGGGAGCTGAATCGCCAGCGTGAAGCAGAATTCCTTAAAGAGCGTAACCAGCAACAAGCCTTGCTGGAAAAAGCGCGCACTGCCTACTATCTGGCGCAGGCAAAAAACAATCCTGCAAAGATGCAGGTGGAATCCAATGATGCAGAAATTGCCAAGCTGCGCAAAGAGTTACAGCAGAGCGTTGCAGAGATGGGCGATGTGTTCAGTATCTATCGACAGTTTGCCACTGATTTTGCGACCGTGCTGGATGAATCACAGACTGGCGCACAGTTCCCCGAGCGTTCTGCCGAGCTGAAACAGATCAATCGCGTAGAGGCGCTCCCGACGATTGATGATATGGAAAAGCTCTGGTATCTCGTCCAACAAGAAATGACCGAATCCGGGAAAGTGGCGTCCTATCACGGCAAAGTGGTGGAAGCGAATGGAAAAGGCCGCGAAGCAGATATTTTGCGTATTGGCACATTCAGCGCTTTCAGTGATGGCGAGTTTTTACGTTACGTGCCTGAAACCAGTGAATTCGTGGCGCCGGATAAACAACCTGAAAAGCGGTTCTTGCGTATGGCGGAAAAGTTTTCGGCAACTGAAGGTGAAATTGCTGCTGTGCCACTCGATCCGACACGCGGCAGTTTGTTGGGGATGTTGGCGCGCACGCCCGATATTCGTGAGCGTATTGCGCAGGGCGGTGTAGTGGGATATCTGACGATTGCTGTGGGGATTGTGGGTTTGTTGGTCACACTGTACCGCACGCTGTATCTCCTGTTGCTGCGCGCCAGTGTGCTGCGCCAGATAGCCGCGAGCGACAAGCCATCAGAGAAAAATCCGCTTGGCCGCATCATGCTCAGCGTGCAGGCTGTGTCGGCGGATGACGAAGAAACCATCCAGTACAAACTGGATGAAGCGATCCTGAAAGAAATTCCCCAAATGGAATTCGGGCACAACATTATCAAACTGTTTGCAGCCATTGCTCCCATGCTGGGTTTGTTGGGAACGGTGACGGGAATGATCAAGACTTTCGAAGCGATCAGCCTGTTTGGCGGCGGCGATCCGAAGTTGATGGCTGCGGGTATTTCCGAAGCATTGGTCTGTACTGTGTTGGGTCTTCTGGTAGCGGTACCGTTGCTGTTTGGCCACAACATTGTGACGGTGCTGGCCAAGTCGCTGATACAGCGGCTGGACGAACAAAGCGCCGGTATTCTTGCGCGCAATATGGAAAAAAGCAGTTTTGCGCGCCGTTAATCCTGTAGCTGCAGTGGATTCTCTTGCAGCGGATTCTCTTATAGTCGCAACGGATATTTCATGAGCTGGTATACCCTCACATCAGGCATTGCCCGTATCTTCGCGCTTGGCGGCCCGATGATGTGGGCGCTGCTGGTGGTGTGTCTGGTGTTGTGGTTTTTGATGATTGAGCGCTTCTGGTTTATGCGGTTTAACTACCCTGTATTGCGCCAGCAATTGCTGCACGACTGGCTGGTGCGCGCTGACCGCCATTCCTGGCGTGCCAAGGCTATTCGCCGGCAAACAGTGTGTGAAGTGCAGCTGCAGTTGAATGCGTGGCTGTCGACTATTCGCACACTGATTGCTATTTGTCCTTTGCTCGGCCTGATGGGCACGGTGACCGGCATGATCGGCGTGTTCGAGATTATCACGCTCACAGGTGGGGAGAGCCAGGCAATTGCTGGCGGTGTTTACCGTGCAACAGTGCCCACCATGTCTGGTCTGGTGATTTCATTAAGTGCGCAATATTTTTCGGCACGGCTACGCCATCTTGCAGCACAAGAACAACAGGTATTTGCTGATGCACTCGTACATGATTAAAGCACCGTACACGATTAAAGCACCGTACACCATTCCATGTATTTTTTGCAGGCAGGGCTGAATCATGCGCACACGCCGCCATGACGTAGATGAAGCAGAAGTCTATATCGATATGACACCGATGCTGGATTTCGTGCTGAATATGCTGATCTTCTTTATTGTCACGACTACTTTTGTGAAGGCAACAGGCGTTACGGTCAATGTGCCTAATGCGCAGACCGCCAGTAGTGAGCAGGGCGCCAATATTTTTGTCGCCATTACAGACAAGGGAGAAGTGTGGATCGACAAGCGCGAAGTGGATGTGCATTCAGTGCGTGCGATCATCGCGCGCATGCATGCAGAGAACCCGGAGGGTGCGGCTATTATCCAGTCTGACAGCAATGCCAATACGGGCACGCTGGTAAAAGTGATGGATCAGATTCGTCTGGCGGGCATTGAAAAAATCGCCGTTGCTGCTAATGCGCCCAACTAAAAATGCACGTAGATAAGAAACGCCTGCGTTATCCGGTAGCTATCGCCACAAGCGTTGTGGCAACGGTAGCTATTTTTATTTTTATGCATCGCCTGATCAGCGGCGGCCCGTTGCAGATCGATACGGATAACCTGATGGTATCGGTCGATATTTATCAGCCACCTCCGGAGCAAACGCCGGAACAGGAAGATGAGCCACCACCGCAAGAGATATCCGATCAACCGGTGACCGAACCTACTATGGCACCATTGTCTGTAAGTGCGCCGACCCCGACACCGCAACTCAAGGCGGGCGGGCCGCCTATCCCGTCTTTTGCACCATCCTTTGACGATATTGCGCTGGAAAGTGGCAGTGGCAGTATTTTTGGCAGTGGTTTTGGCGATGGTGGTGGCGCATCGAAATGGTCCGGCCCTGGCGGCGGTGACGACCAGCTGGCCAAGAAAATTGCTGAAGCGGATAAAAAAGGTGCAGAAGGGTATCGTGAGATTGTGCCTTTCGGTACCCGTCAGCCCAATATCCCTGAGTATGCCTGGCAGAACAAAATTAACGGCTGGGTATTGGTGACATATACAGTGAATACCAGTGGGAAGGTGGAAAATGTCCGTGTGCTGGACAGCCAACCGCCCGGTGTATTTGATGAAAAAGTGATGGCAGCAGTGTCAGACTGGATTTACGATCCTGCTGATATCAAGGGAAGGAAAGTCAAAGTCCAGTTGACGCAACGTATTGAGTTGTTCTGGAAAGATTATCCCAACAATAACAAACAGCTGAAATAATCATGCGCATCGTCATTTCCATCTTCGTGTTTTTTATGGCCGGTGTGCTGCAAGCGCAAGAGCAGTATCGCAGCCGCATGTATATTGATCTGGATGTGGCGCCCACAGAAAACGTATCGATGTCGGTAGGTGAGCTGGAGCAGAAGATCGGCACTTTTCAGGATGATGCTACGAGAGCGAGTGCAGAGAAGTTTCTGGCACAACATTACTCCGGCCAGAAAGATTATGACAAGGCAGCAGAGCACATTGAGAAGGCGCTGAAAAATCCTGCGATTACCTCTGAAAGCAGGCGTGACATGCTGGGACAGCTCTCCCGTATTTATCTACTACAAAAAAATTACGATAAAGCGGCTTCTGCTATCGGGAATTATCTGGCTGCCAAGCAGTCGGGCGGCGCGGCGGCGGATGCAGACCTTTACCTGATACTGGCGCAGGTGCAATACAAGCGCAAGAATTATGTCGCCAGTGCAGATGCACTCGATAAAGCACTCGCCCTACAAAAAAATCCTTCAAAAGAATTACTGCAAAGCGCGTTGGCTGTTTATTACAGTATTGGCAATTTTGATCGTGCTGGACAGGTGATGCAGCAGTTATTGGCGGCCGATATCAACAATGCAGAATTGTGGCAGCAGTGGGTATCGTTGTACCTGAAAGGCGGCAAGAATATGCAGGCGCTGGATGTGATGGCGCTTGCCTGGGAAAAAGGGATTCCATTCCGCGAACAGGATATTCTGTTGCTCACGGATCTCTATGCCATTAACAAGATTCCAGGGCGTGGTGCACGCGTTCTGGAAGAAGCGATTGCTAATGGGCGAATAAAATCCAGTACCAAAATCAATGACCGGCTTTTCCGTTTGTGGATGCAGGCGGGAGAGCGGGACAAGGCACAACAGGCGCTGGCGCAGGCAGCCAGTGGCAGCAACGATACAGAGTTACAGCTGTATCTTGCACAGCTGCAGATGGAAAAAGAGCAATGGCAATCCATGCAGGAAATTGTACTGAAAGCCTGTGACGGCGCATTGCCCGAACGTCTGGTGGCGCGTGCGAATCTGTTGTTGGGCGTCAGCCAGTTAAAGCTCGGCGATACCGAGTTGGCGCGCCGTTCATTCATTAATGCCACTATCGTGGGCGGCGCAGGCGAGCAGGCCACACAATGGTTGGCCTTTATGAAAGCGGCACCAGCAACGGATGGTGAGAAAGTGGGCATTGC
>ERZ724517.973-NODE-973-length-16518-cov-4.995444_pt1 | contig 16518 bp, 15 predicted proteins | sample MGYA00376050_ERZ724517 | MGnify/ENA primary metagenome ERZ724517 (study PRJEB28724, sample SAMN07190886) | activated sludge metagenome | isolation source: activated sludge of sewage treatment plant in Hong Hong | place: USA: Christiansburg, Virginia | collected... | reverse complement strand
CATATAATATTTGCATTTTTATTTATTCTTAGTATAGTTCCTTTCTTAGGTAAATATACATCTAGTGTTAGTGTTAATGAAGCTAAAAATGAATTGTTTAGACCAGAATTATTTTATTGTAATTCGGTTGATAAAGCATTAATATATACAGATAGTATTTATGAGGGTTACAATTCACATGTTTTTGATACTGCATTATACGTTCAAACAGTCAGTGAATTTTGCAGAGAACGATTTTACCATAGTCTCTCACATTATAGCATTTCAGATAATTGGATTGCCTGTATTGCAGGAAAATTAATTTGGTCACATCTTTCTGCAATTGTAATTCCAGATGATATTTTGAAACATTCAGGAGGACTATGTAGTCAGCAAACCATTGTATTTATGGAATTGCTTAAAAGAAAAGGAATTAATGTAAGAACGGTTGGGTTGGGTTATAAGGAAGGTCCTGGTCATTTTTTGTGTGAGGTGCATTATAATGAAGACTGGCGATTACATGATGTGACCATGGAACCAAGGTGGAACAGGATTGAAAATATTCATAAAAGTTTAAATTATTACCTTCAAAATAAAGATTCTTTATTTTTAGCATACGAAGGACGTTTAGACAGAAAAATTTTCAATAAATTGATGGAAAAAACCAAAATAGGTAGTATAAACGAAACTCCAGCCAAAAAGATGTTGCTCTTTCATCAAGTTACTGCCGCATTAACATATTTGTTACCCTTGTTTTTTTTACTCATGTCTATTTTGTCATATGTTAAATTTAAAAAACTAAAAAGACAAAATTGAAATAAAAGAAATAGACACTGATAGTATGCAATCCTCCTTTAATAATTTTAAGTCGTTACATATAATTAGAGGTTTGTGTGCTTTAATAGTACTCATATATCATTCAAAATTTGTTTTATGGTCAGGTGGTAACTTATATATAAAAGAAAAAGGACTAAATAATTTTTTCGATTATATAATTTTCGGTATCGACATGTTAAGTTCATGTGGTAATCAATGTGTTTTATTGTTTTTTGTACTGTCTGGATTCGTCATTTATTTTAGTTTTAATAATTCTAATAAAAAATTAGGTCATTTTTATATTATTAGAGTACTAAGAATTTATTTGCCCTACTTGTTTTCATTGTTCTTTGGGGTTGTTACACTGTTTATAATTGTAAAATTAAATAGCAATATTGCAGTTGAAGGTATAAGAGAATATAATTCTAGATTATTGTTAGCTTACAATGATTTGTGTATTTCTTCTGTTCTTAAAGCTTTACTTTTTATGCAATCAAAAGAGTATGCGGGGTTTAATTTTGCATATTGGTCGTTGTTTCATGAAGCTATTTTTTATTTAGCGTTTCCAATTTATTATTTTTTAGGTTTTCGTGTTAGAATTATCATTTTTCTGCTATTTATAGTAGTTTATTATTTTCTTAGAACTGAAGTATTATATTATCAATTGTATTTTTTAGTTGGTATGTTTTTGTATGATTACTATAAGACTAGCAGGAAATTAGTTGCCCAAAAAAACTTTTATATATTGATTTTGGTTTTAAGTTTTGTGTCAACTAATTTATTTGTAAAGATGGGATATAGGTATTTTGCTGACTTTTCAGCATTGATTGTAATTACAGTTGCATTTGATTATATAATAATTAATGGTATTAAAAAAAATAAGTACTTAATTAAATTGGCAGACATGAGTTATTCGTTGTATTTAAATCACTTAGCCGTTTTAATGATATGTTATTCTATTTTTAATAAGTTATTGAATAAGGTCATTTTTTTTGAAAGATACCCTTATTATCTAGGTGTAATCGTATCTCTTGTATTATGTTATGTCTTTTATTTTTTCATTGAAAAGAAATCGTTAATTTTAATATCTAAAATAAAGGAAAAATGGAGTTAATAGATATAAAAAATTTGACAGAAAATTTTAACGAATTAAAACGTGATTTTCATTCTAAAAAGCCTTTTAAATATATAGTATTTGAAAATTTCTTTTTACCAGACATTGCCGAAGAAATTTATAATAGCTATCCTTCTATTGAAAATGGTAAATGGGATGGTACTACATACATAGATCAAAAAAATAAGTTTCAAAAAACAAAGTTTGAAGAAGGTTCCTTAATGCAAAATGTTTTTAATGAGTTAAACTCAACGGAATTTTTAAATTGGCTACAGAATTTAACAGAGTTTGAAGAAGAAATATTAGGAGACTCTGATTTATTTGGAGGAGGGTTACATCAATCAACAAACGGCGCTTTTTTAAATGTTCATATAGATTATAATATTCACCCAAAAACTCAGTACCATAGGCGATTGAATGTATTAGTATATATGAATAAAAATTGGAAAGATGAATATGAAGGTCATTTGGAGTTATGGGACTTATCGAATGATAATAAAATTCTACTTTCTAAATGCGCCCCAACATTTAATAGATGTGTTATTTTTGAAACTAATGAAATTTCATTTCATGGACATCCGAAGCCATTGAAAACACCTAAAGAAATAAACAGAAAATCAATTGCAACCTATTATTATACTAAAACCAGGCCAGAACACGAGATAGCTGCTGGTCATAATACTGTGTATATAAATACAGAAGGAGTAAGTGGACAAGTTAAACGTTTTACTTCTGGAGTAAAAGCTTTACTTGAACGTGTAAACAAAAAATAAGGGTATTTCATTTTTGAATATCCATTAATTATCCAGAATGTTTTTTTATGTGTGGGATTTCAGGATTTATTGATTTTAATAGTAGTTCTTCAATAAAAAATTTGGAGAAAATGACCAATTCATTGCTACACAGAGGTCCTGATGGCTTTGGAAATGAATTTTTTCAACTTAATATTGCTCAGGTAGGGTTGGGTCAAAGAAGATTATCTATCATAGATTTATCTGAATTTGGTAAGCAGCCCATGAAATTTGAGCATTTATGGATTACATTCAATGGCGAAGTATATAACTACAGTGAAATTAAAGCAGAGTTAGTTTTATTAAATCATCAGTTCATAGGTCATTCTGATACGGAAGTAATTTTACATGCTTATTCTCAATGGGGCAAAAAGTGTGTCGATAAATTTATTGGGATGTTTGCCTTTGTTATATATGATACAAAAAATGAGGAAATCGTATGCTTTCGAGATAGAGCAGGAGTTAAACCATTATTTTATTATTGGCATGATGGATTGTTTTTATTTGCATCAGAATTGAAGGCGTTTCATAGTCACCCAAAATTTAAAAAAGAAATTAATTTAAATGCGGTTGAAGCCTTTATGCAATTTGGCAATGTTCCTACTCCTCACTGCATTTTCAATAATTGTTGTAAATTAAAGCCTGGACATTTCTTAACATTTAATATCCAACATACTTCATTCACTATTACTAAATATTGGGATGTTTATGATGCTTATAATAAACCTAAATTAAATATTTCGTTTAACGAAGCTAAGCAGGAAACTGAAAAAGTATTAAAATCTGCATTTGAATACAGAATGGTTTCTGATGTTCCCGTAGGTGTTTTTTTAAGTGGAGGTTATGATAGTGCTTGCGTTACTGCGTTACTTCAAAAAGATAGAACAACTAAATTAAAAACATTTACTATTGGTGTCCCTGATATCGGTTTGAATGAGGCTCCTTATGCTAAGAATGTAGCTAATATTTTAGGAACTGAACATTTTGAATACGAATGTACTCAAAATGACGCTTTAAACTTAATTGATGATTTACCTTATTATTATGATGAACCGTTTGCCGATAGTAGTGCTATTCCAACAACTTTGGTTTGTAAAATGGCACGTCAACAGGTTACTGTGGCTTTAAGTGCTGATGCTGGGGATGAAATATTTGCAGGATATAATCGCTATGATTATTTAATGAAATATGGTAAACGCTTGAACCAGATTCCTGGTTTTTTGAGAAAAGGAACATCGCAAATGATGGATTTAATTTCTGCAGATAGAATTCCTGTTTTAAAGCATAAATATAATTTTCATAATAGGTACGAAAAATTAAAAGGTTTATTAAAAGATCCTTCGCCTAAGAAGATGATGCTTAGTTTAAGTAAGCAATTCGATGAAATAGAAATTGAAAAACTATTAAAAATAAGAACTTCATTTCTTGAAACAAGTTATTTAAGTAATGAGTTAAAACAACAATTCTATTCGCCGTTGGCTTATATGATGGCGATTGATTACCAAACATATTTATTAGATGATATTTTGCAAAAGGTTGATAGAGCTTCGATGACAGTTAGTTTAGAAGGAAGAGAGCCATTTTTAGATCATAGAATTATTGAATTGGCAGCACAATTACCAGATAGTTATAAGTATTATAAAGGAAGTAAAAAATATATATTAAAAGAAATTGTGCATCAATATATTCCTAAGAAAGAAATGGATCGACCTAAAATGGGTTTTGCTATACCTATTGAAAATTGGTTATCGAATGAATTGAAAGAAAAAGTGTATTATTTTTTGGATGAAAATTTCATTGAAACTCAAGGTATTTTTTCTACAGCATATGTTTCAGAATTAAAATTTAAATTTTATTCAGGAAAGAAGGAATATGGAGTGAAAATATGGTATTTATTGATGTTTCAAATGTGGTATAAAAAATGGATGGATTAAAATTTCACTTTTTTTCCACTTTGTTTTTCATATAAATGTCGAAGCATAAAAATACCAGCCACAAAAAATGGTAACTCAGGAATCCTTAATCGAACCAACGAGCCAAAGTTAGCAACGGTTAATCCAACAGAAAACGCAAAAAATAGTGAGAATAACATACAGAATAATAACATCGGATTTTTTCGAATCAATACAAAAAAACCTAGAACTTTTAATTTTAAAAGTAGAAAAACTGTCAAAATCAAGAGATACGTGTTTTCAAGAGACGATACTAACATTACAGCATTTTTAACATCCCATATTGCAGGCCTAAATATTCCTGAAAAAATAGCTATGGGAGCTTTAGAAGTAATCCCTCCAATACTAGCATCAAATTCCCCAATATCATAGGTTTTACCACCATAATAGTCAGCTTTCATATCTTTTTGTGTAACAACGGCTTTATCTAAAACCTGATCAATTTTATATTGTCCTAAATTATCTCCCATATTGTCTAATGCTAAGAAACCTGTAATACCGCCTAAACTTAAAATAAGAGGTGTTGCAATCATTCGAACAAATCCATGATTTATTTTTTTTACAGTGTTATTACTTAACCATAAAATAGAACCTGGTAATAAGGCAAAGAATATGTATGGTTTGATTGCTACAATTACAAACGATGCTATTAGTAAATAGATTAGAAAAGAAATTTTTCGTTGTTTTTTAATAAAAAAATGATAAAAAGCGAACGTAAACCATCCAACTGCAGATAGGGTGAAAGAATCTTTCATTAATCCTGAACCCCAAAAAACACAGGAAGGTATGAATAAGCAGGCGATAGCGAATTCTTTTTTTAAATCAGGAAATTCTTGTAAAAATGTTTGGTATAATTTCCACATTCCTCCATAGGTTAGCCATGCCACTAGTATAGCACTTGCAAAATAAGAATGAAATCCCATGCATACAATTGGAATCAATAGTCTAACAACGAAATAGGCATGGCTATCTCTTGCTTTATATATAGGATATCCAGTCATGGAATCAAATGAAAAGTTTTGTCCTTTTGCATCCCCCAACCAAGCAATCCAAAAATCGGATTGATCTTTAAAAAATAAATTTGAATATGCTGATGCACTTTGATGATAGTTAGTTGTATCACCACCTCCATAGTAAAAAAAATATACTAAACCTAAAGCAATTGCCCCTGCAATCCTTACAAGTAATCCTTTTGTGAAATATTCATATTCTGGGTTTGTTCTAATGTTTTTCTTAGTAGTCCAATAAGCATATAGGAATGCACCCAATATATACAAAGGGGGCAATAAAATATCAAAAATGGTTAGATTATTGTCCATTAGATCTTTTGCTAAGCTGTTTACTTACTTTTTACTAAATATGATTTCCAGTACAAGCATAAAAATACTATTTTTACTTCAATTTATGCCTAGTATCAAGACCTTTATATTTGTTTCTATTGATGGGATGACTGACCCCTTAGGCCAGTCTCAAGTTTTGCCCTATGTGATAGGTTTAACTAAAAAAGGGTATAGTGTTGAAATTGTTAGCTGCGAAAAAATAGAGAACTGGAATCAGCATCACAAAACTATTGAATTAATAGTTCAAGATGCTGGTTTGAAATGGGATTATACTTTTTATAAAAGTGGAAAGCCTTTTGTATCTCAAATACAAAATTATTTAGCCCTTAAAAAATTGGTAGTTTCAAAAGTAACTTCAAATACTATCATACATTGCCGAAGCTATTTACCTGGCTTAATTGGCCTTTATTGCAAAAAGAAGTTCAATTCAGGATTTGTATTTGATATGCGTGGTTTTTGGGCTGATGAAAGAATAGACGGTGGTATTTGGAGTAAATCAAATCCTATTGGGTCTTACTTGTATTCTTATTTTAAGAAAAAGGAAAAAGAAATGCTAATCCATTCTGATGCAATTATTTCTTTAACACATAAAGCCAAATCCATTATTTTAAATTGGAACTTAGGAATTAACGAATCAAAAATAACGGTTATTCCTTGTTGCGCTGATTTAATGCACTTTTCTAAGAATAATATTGAAGAGGAGCGATTAATTTCTTTTCAAAATAAATTTCCTCAACTTAAAAATAAATTTGTACTAAGTTACGTTGGTTCCTTAGGTACATGGTATATGGCTGATGAAATGCTTGATTTTTTTAATATATTATCAGATAAAATAGATAGCCATTTTTTAATTATCACAAAAGACAGCGAGGAATTAGTGCATAAAGCTGCCGTGAAGCATCATGTTTCTCTTGATAAATTAACTGTTGTTTCTTCATCAAGAGCAGAGATGCCTTATTATATGGCATTATCATCAGCTTCTTTATTTTTTATCAGGCCATCATTTTCAAAATCAGCTTCATCTCCTACTAAAATGGGAGAATTATTATCTATGCAAGTTCCTGTTGTTACAAATGTTGGAGTTGGAGATGTCGATAGCATCATTCATAAAACAAATTGCGGCGTTTTAATCACTGATTTTAACAAAAAAGAATATCAACAAGCGGTTTCTGATTTATTGGAAAATTGTAACTTGTACATAAATAATACGGTTGCAGCAGCAAACGCTTATTTTTCACTGCATGATGGCGTTGAAAAATATGCAAGCGTTTATAGTTCATTTAATTAAATAAATTTATATGTCAAATCAAACACCAACTATTATTGTTACTGGAGGCGCAGGTTACATTGGCTCTCATACCATTATCGAGTTATTGCAACAAACAGATTACAACATAGTTTCAATTGATAATTTTTCAAACTCGAATTCAGATACCTTTGATAGAATTGAATCTATAACAGGCAAACGCGTCAAAAATTTGAATGTTGATATTTGTAATTTAGAAGCTTTAGAATTAGCATTATGCTGTGTTAAAAACCCTATTGGGATCATTCATTTTGCAGCATTTAAAGCTGTTGGCGATTCAGTTAATATGCCTTTAACCTATTATCATAACAATTTGGAATCTCTTGTAAATCTTTTAAAGATTTCAGAGAAAATGAATATTGAGAATTTTATTTTTTCTTCATCTTGCTCTGTGTATGGTAATGTTGATCAATTGCCAGTTACCGAAGATACTCCTTTTTCAAAAGCAGAATCTCCTTATGCACATACTAAACAAATAGGCGAAGATATTTTAATTAACTATGGTAAAAGTAATCCGAAATTTAAAGCCGTATTATTAAGATACTTTAATCCGGTTGGTGCACATAATTCAGGTTTAAACGGTGAGCTATCTAAAGATAGACCAAATAACTTAGTTCCATTTATTACTCAAAGTGCTGTAGGGATTTTGCCTCCATTAACTGTATTTGGAGATGATTACGATACCCGCGATGGATCTTGTATTAGAGATTATATTCATGTAAGTGATATTGCTGATGCTCATGTAAAAGCAATGCACTATATTATTAATGACAAGCAAAAAACAAATACTTCTATTTTTAATTTAGGGACAGGAAATGGAGTTTCTGTGTTTGAAGTGATTCAATCTTTTGAAAAAGTAACAGAACAAAAATTTAATTTTAAGGTAGGTCCTCGCCGTCCGGGTGATGTGATTAAAATATATGCGAATAATAATTTCGCTAAACAAGAACTTGGTTGGGATCCAAAGAATGGATTGGATGAAATGATGTTAAGCGCCTGGAAATGGCAATTAAACTTAAGTAAAGAAAAATAATAATCTATTTTCATAATGGAAAAACGTTTTAAATTCAAAAACTTGTTTGTGTATTCATCTGATGAATGGATGGCAAACTCTACAAAACGCTACCGTACCGTATTTGATAAAGCAGAGACAACGTATTTACGTTTTGAGTTGTCGTTATATAATAAATTATTTGACGAAGAAGATTGGACTGCAAAGGTGAGTATACGTTGCGAAGAGGTTTTAACAACTGGTAACATTAATATTTGCACACTTGATTCGGAATTAAAAGTTAGTAAGGAAGATAATATTGTATACGTAAGAGATGGTTGGGGAACTCCAACACCTGATACATTTTGGAAAAAAGGAACCTATCAATGGGTAGCGCTAGTTGATGGAGAAGTTATCGGGTCGCAACGTTTTTATGTGGAAGCAGTAGGTTTAGTAACTAAACATTCGAACCCCTATTTTAGTATTGAACATGTTAAACTATACCATGGTGATATTGATGGATGGAATCAACGTCAGCGCAAATATTTAAAAACCTTTAATAAAAATACGACACAATACGTTTGGGCTGAAATAAAAATAAAATCTCAAACAAACATTGCATTTAACTACGAGATATATTTAAATTATGTAGATGACTCTGGTCAGCATAAAGCTCACCAAATTAAAACTGGCTATATAGATGCTGATAAAAAAGATTATACATATACCTTAGATTTAGGCTGGGGTAGCAATGTGGCAGGTACATGGAAGGATGATAAATATGCTTTAGAAATTGTATTTATGGACACCTTAATTGGTGCTGTTACTTTTGAATGTAAAGATGTTGAAGAAGAAGGCGAGTTAACTTTAATTAGTAGCATTGATCAAACTATTGCCATTAATTCAGTAAGCTCTTCTAATAATAGTGGCAATATTGTTGAAGGATCGGAAAAAACATTAGAAGAATTATTGCAAGAAGTAGATTCTTTGATTGGCTTAGAAAGTGTGAAGAAAAGTATTCACGAAAATATTACTTATTTAAACTTTACAAAACTCCGTAAAGAAAAAGGCTTTGACGATGGTTCTGTTATTTCTTTACATTCCGTATTTACAGGTAATCCTGGAACTGGTAAAACAACGGTTGTAAAAAAGCTGGGAAAGATTTATCAAAAGATGGGTTTGTTAAGCAAAGGCCATGTTTATGAAGTAGATCGTTCAGTATTAGTTGGTGAATACATCGGACAAACAGCACCTAAGGTAAAAAAAGCAATTGATGAAGCACGCGGTGGAATATTATTTATTGATGAAGCTTATTCGTTAGCTAGAAGTGGAGAAGATAGTAAAGATTTTGGAAAAGAAGTGATTGAAGTGTTGTTAAAAGAAATGAGTGATGGAAAAGGTGATTTAGCAGTTATTGTAGCTGGTTACCCAAAGGAGATGAATACGTTTATCGACAGTAACCCTGGATTAAAATCTCGTTTTTCAGATTATTTTCATTTCGAAGATTATATGCCTGATGAATTATTTCAAATTGCATTATACGCTGCTGATCAAAAACAATTAATGATAGCTGAAGACGCAAAATTTTATTTGCAAGAACAGTTAACGGATGCTTATCGTAAACGCGATAACAGCTTTGGTAATGCTCGTTTTGTAAATGCTGTTATTGAAGAAGCAAAGCAAGATATGGGAATTCGTTTAATGAAATCAACTAATATGGATTCATTAACTAAAGAAGATTTGTCAACGCTTACATTAGCTGATTTAAAAAATGTATTTGTATCTAACGAAAAGAAAAAATTAAAATTATCGGTTAACGAAAAAGAATTGACACTTGCTTTATCAGAGTTGAATGCACTTGTTGGAATGGATAATATTAAACAAGATGTAAATGAGTTGGTAAAATTAATTCGTTTTTATAATGAAACAGGTAAAGATGTTATTAATAAATTTTCCTTACACTCCGTATTTACAGGTAATCCTGGAACAGGTAAAACAACCCTTGCACGTATCATTGGTAAAATTTATAAATCGTTAGGTTTACTAGAAAGAGGGCATGTTGTTGAAGTTGATAGAGAAGGCTTAATTGCTGGTTTTACCGGACAAACTGCTATTAAAACTAAAGAAAAGATTGATGCAGCGATGGGTGGTGTTTTATTTATTGATGAAGCTTATGCTTTAGCGGAAGATGGACCAAATGGTTTTGGTAAAGAAGCCATTGAAGTGATTTTAAAAAACATGGAAGATAAGCGCGGACAATTTGGAGTCATCGTTGCTGGCTATCCAGATAATATGCACAGATTTGTGGAAATGAATCCGGGTTTGAAATCGCGTTTTGATAAAACGTATGATTTTAAAGATTATACTAGCGAACAACTGCTTGTAATTGCACAAAATTTATTTAAGAAAGAAGAATTATTGCCTAATGTTGAAGCTTTAGCACATTTGAATGCTTATTTCAGTGCTTTATTATCTGCTAAAGATAAATTTTTTGGGAATGCTCGTACAGTAAGACAAACAGTTGGCGAATGTGTAATGAAGCAAAATTTACGTATGGCATCGATACCAAGTAGCGAGCGTAAAGCAGAAGATTTAATGCATTTAACCTTTGATGATGTAAAGCATTTAATGATTGGAGAATCACAATCAAGACCAAGTTTGGGTTTTAGATTTGGGTCGCAGTAAGTTATCTAACTTTAATAAATTCTAAATTCCTCTTTAAGCCTTTATACTTAGTACGTTTAACCGCACTATGTTTAAATACTTTGTTAAATGTTTCCTCAGTCATTTCATGCCACTCATCCGTACTTAAATTTAATAAACCAGTTTTGTTATTAAATTGAGCTTCGTGATGAGGTGTACTAAATCTGTTCCATGGACAAACATCTTGGCAAACATCACAACCAAATGCCCAATTATCCATTTTGTTTTTAAATTCACTTGGGATCGCGTCTTTTAATTCAATGGTTAAATAGCTAATGCATTTACTGCCATCAACAACAAAAGGTTCTACAAGGGCTTCCGTAGGGCAGGCATCAATACATTTGGTACAGGTGCCACAATAATCTTGTATAGGGCCGTCGTATTCTAAATCTAAATCAATAATTAATTCCGCAATAAAAAAGAAAGAGCCGTTTTGTTTATTAATTAAGTTGGCATTTTTTCCAATCCAACCTAAACCACTTTTTTTTGCCCAAGCTTTATCCAAAACTGGCGCGCTATCTACAAAGGCTCTCCCGTTTACGTCGCCAATTTTTTCTTTTAGGGTATTTAAAAATTCTTTTAGTTTTTCTTTGATGACTTCATGGTAATCATAACCATAAGCATATTTCGAAATTTTAGGAGCTTCTGTGTTTTGAGTTTGTTCGGGATAGTAATTATATAATAAGGATACAACAGACTTCGCGCCTTCTACTAATAGCGTTGGATTTAAGCGTTTATCAAAATGGTTTTCCATATATTCCATTTTGCCATGCATTCCTGCTTTTAGCCAAGCTTCCAATTTTGGCGCTTCTTCTTCTAAATAATCTGCTTTACTTATGCCACAAAAATCAAAACCTAAACGCTTTGCTTCTTGTTTAATAATTTGAGTATGTTTTGATAAGTTTAGCAAGGGCAAAGCTATTAGCTAGATAATCTATCCTCAACAATGGTTTTGATAAGATTAAGAATTCCGCCTTTTTCTGAACCTTCTTTATTTCCTGAAATAGCACTTCCAACTGTTTTAATAATAGAGATGGCTGATCTAAACAATTCGCCATTTAAAATATTTGTTACAATTTTGGTGATACCAGTTGTGACAATCTCTTCAGGTAAAGTTTTTAGCTTTAACTTTATTTCTTCTTCTTGCTTTTTAATGCGCTTTCTCACGCGAATTTCTTCACGGTCCAAATCAGCAAAGCTTGTAATGATTACATTATTCGTCATCTTCATCAATATCGTTAGAATCGTTTTCAAAAAACACTTTGGTAACCATGTTTTTTATTTTATCAGAGAAATATACCTTATATAAAATCATAAATAACAATAATATACCAATGTATATTCCTGCTACAACGCTAAAACCATAAAAATTACTGTTTAGTTTTTCTGCAAAATAATAGGCTAGCATAAAGCCTAAAAACATCATAGCAAAAAACAAAAGAATGCTAGCAATAAATATGTAAATGACTTTACTAGTGAGTTTTGCTGTTTTTTTTGCTGATTGAATTTTAATCAATAGTAATCTATCATCGGTGTATTTTTTTACCAATTCATAGGTTTCGTCAAAATAATTTTCTTGGTTGCTTTCCATTTAGTATATCTAAGCTTGGTTTGTCGGATTAGAATCTTCTTCAATTTTTAATAATTCAGCTAATTCACCTTCTAAAGCGCTTATTTTCGATTTTATCTCATCTGCTGCTGATTTTGCTTTATCTTTAGCCTTATTAACTAATTCTTTACCTTCATCTGTTTCTAATAATTTAACAATTGCAGCACCAGCAATAGCACCAATAACCAAAGCACCTATTATCTTTGTTTTATCATTCATCATTTTAGGTCTTAAATATTTATACTAATTTACTGAAAAATTTCCACTAATACTTTACACTGATATATATCATGGACACAAAAACTGATTTTAAAGTTAATAAAAATATTTTCCTAGTAATCATCCTTGCTTTTGGGTTATTATTAGTGTTTTCTTTAAGTGAGTACTTCACGGCTTTTTTAGGAAGCATCTTGTTTTATGTATTGTTTAAGAGTTGGATGGAAACATTAGTGAGTCATAAAAAATGGAAAAAAAGTTGGGCCGCTATTTTAATAATTATTGTTTCTTTCTTTATTATTTTATTACCCATGACTTTGTTTTTTTCAATGGCTTATAATAAAGTAGTTCCAATAGCATCAAATCCAAATAACTTTTTGCCATACGTACATCAAGTAGATTCAACATTGCAACACAATTTTGGAGTAGAAATATTAACTGATCAAAACATTGATGTTATAAAATCAACAAGTGCCAAAGTCGTTTCAGGCGCTTTAAATCAAGGTTTTGAGTTTTTCTCTTCTATTGTGATGATGTATTTCTTTTTGTATTTCATGCTCATTAATTTTAGTAGAATGGAAGCCTTTATTATTTTAATTCTCCCCTTTCAAAAAAGTAAAATTGAAATGTTTGCCGATGAATTAAAAGCCCAAACCTTTAGTAATGCCATTGGAATCCCATTAATTGCACTAGCACAAGGCTTGTTTGGTTACATTATTTATTTAATTACTGGCGTGCCAGACGCTGGTTTTTGGGCCATATTAACTGGATTCGCATCCATTATTCCAATTATAGGTACAGCAATTATTTGGGTGCCAGTATGCGCTTATTTATTTTTTATTGGAAGTAATTGGCAGGGCGTTGTGGTTATTTTATGGAGTGCATTAATAATGGGAAGTATGGATAATGTGATCCGTTTTTTATTGGCAAAAAAAATGGCTGATGTTCACCCTGTTATTACTGTGTTAGGTATTATTATTGGATTAAAATATTTAGGAATCACAGGGCTTATTTTTGGGCCATTAATCATTTCGTACTTTTTAATTTTATCAAAAATTTATTATTCTGATTATCAAAATGTTAATTTAAAACCAAAAGCAAAAGAGCCAATATTAGAAATTGGCTTCCCTTTTATTTTCACTAAAAAGTTTTCATCTAAAACGGAAGAAAAGAAATAAAATTAATCTTCAAACAATCCGCCCATTCTTCCACGGTAAGATTTACCTAAGTGCTTATATGCTTTTTCGGTTGCTTCGCGTCCACGTGGCGTACGGCTCATATATCCTTCTTGGATTAAAAAAGGTTCATATACTTCTTCAATAGTCCCTGATTCTTCACCAACGGCGGTACTAATAGTTGTAATACCAACTGGCCCACCTTTAAATTTATCGATGATAGCTGATAGAATACGAATATCCATTTCATCTAATCCATTTTTATCAACGTTTAACGCTTTTAAACCGTAGGTTGCAATATCAATATTGATTGTACCATCTCCTTTTATTTGCGCAAAATCCCTCACACGACGTAATAAGGCATTAGCAATACGTGGTGTTCCTCTACTTCTTCTAGCAATTTCGAAAGCGGCTTCATCAGCAATCTCTACACCTAAAATAGCTGAACTACGTTGTACAATGCCAGTTAATACTTTGCTATCGTAATAATTTAAACGAGATGTAATTCCAAAACGTGCACGTAAAGGAGCCGTTAGCAAGCCACTGCGCGTAGTTGCTCCAACTAATGTAAAAGGATTTAATTTTATTTGAACCGTTCTTGCGTTAGGTCCGCTATCAATCATAATGTCAATCTTGTAATCTTCCATGGCAGAGTATAAATACTCTTCTACAATGGGACTTAAACGATGAATCTCATCTACAAACAACACATCAAATGGTTCCAAATTAGTCAGTAAACCTGCTAAATCGCCTGGCTTATCCAATACAGGACCGCTAGTCACTCTTAAATTAACGCCTAAGTCATTTGATATAATATGTGCTAAGGTTGTTTTTCCTAAACCTGGAGGGCCATGTAATAAAACATGATCCAAGGCTTCTTCACGTTGTTTAGCAGCCTGAACAAAGATGCGTAAATTGTCCACTACCGATTCTTGCCCACTAAAGTCGTTAAACTCTACGGGACGTAAGGCTTTTTCATAGTCTTTATCCGTGTTGGTTAGTTTTTCGTTATTAGCGTCTAAATTTTCGTTCATTAATGTAAAAGTACAAAATTAAAATATAGCTCACTGCTATAAATTGTAGCATTTATTATTTGCAATTTTTTACTCAAAATAAACAATTATGGGAGCCGCATTTTTTATCATGTTAGGAATCACAGCTTTGTTAAGTATTCCATTAATCACCGCATCATTTGCTAAACGCATGGGTCGAAACCCTGTTAAATGGTTTTGTATAGCTTTAGTTTTACCCGTTATTGCATCATTTATTTTATTCTTTTTACCAGATCTTTCTGAAAAAGAATCATAAGTTACCACATAGCAGGTCCATGTTTTTTTGTGATTTTAGATTTTGGAGCTGCCATATAAAATATCTGGTCAAACCAAATGAGCAATTTAGGCGCTAATACAAACGAATTTAATTTATTACTCACATAATTTGTATTTCTTAAAGCTAGTCGAGCACAAACATCCAAGCCTAAACCACACCAACGAGTCATTTTATATTGTACTGTAATTCCTGGTTCATAGAATAATAATAAACGTTTTTTTGAATTAGTTATTTTTGATCCATCATCATATCGTGTCCAATACATGCCAGTTCCCACTTGTATGGGCACACTCAACTGCCAACGTTTGGTTTTGTGAAATACAAAATCGGCGTAATAACATACATATCCAAACTTAAAAAAACTAGTTATTATTTTAGGTTTACCTAATTCATCTTTCACGATTTCTTTATCGTAAACTGGGGTGTCTAGCCAACTGTAGCCTATGCCAACTCGCAACTTCCTCTTAAAGCTTAAGCCTAACCTTACACCACTTACTTTTGTAGGTGAGTTATTCATAAACGAATAACGAGATTCTAAACGAGCATCAATACTGGGTTTTGAATGTAAAAAAACTTTAAAGGTGTCGAGAAATTGTCCCTTTGCAAAAAAGGAAAGTAAAACGAATATAATAATCGCATTAAATCTCACTACACAAAAATAACAGAGAATGATTGTTTATAAATCGATGCCTCAAAATTGTATTAACAGAGGATGTGTAGTAATTTTGTGAAGATGAACGCTTCTTTTTTAGATACTCCCATTGGTTACCTTAAAGGTATTGGTCCACAACGCGCGGAAGTATTACAAAAAGAATTATTTATTTTTACCTATAAAGATTTAATTACACATTATCCTTTTAGGTACGTTGATAGAACACATTTTCATAGTGTACGAGAAGTAATCGAAGATTCGGCCTATTATCAGTTACGCGGGCACATTATCGAAATTGATTTTGTTGGAGATAAACGTACCAAACGTTTGGTAGCTAAATTTAGAGATAGTTCAGGTGTGATTGAATTGGTTTGGTTTCAGGGAGCTAAGTGGATGGCCGAGAAATTAAAATCAAATTCAGAATATATTGTATACGGAAAAGCCACCGCTTTTATGGGACGTTTTAATATGGCGCATCCCGAAATTGATGTAGTAACGCCTGAACTATTAGTCAATCAATCTTCTTTTCAATCAGTATATCACAG
>ERZ724517.968-NODE-968-length-16632-cov-7.473729_pt1 | contig 16632 bp, 11 predicted proteins | sample MGYA00376050_ERZ724517 | MGnify/ENA primary metagenome ERZ724517 (study PRJEB28724, sample SAMN07190886) | activated sludge metagenome | isolation source: activated sludge of sewage treatment plant in Hong Hong | place: USA: Christiansburg, Virginia | collected... | reverse complement strand
AGCCGGGCCAGCAGTGGAGCGGCAAGGACTTGCTGGCGGCGCTGGATATAAAGCGATAGTTGAACCAGTAACTTCCAAATAGTCAGTGTCCGTGCAACCGCTGGTGCCGTTGCTTCGGATGAAGGACTCGTATGTCTTGGCCGCTCAACCGGCAAAGCCGGCTTTGCGGCCTTGACCAAAGCGCGCATGCAGATGCTGAAATCCTGGCCTTTATCAATGCCCTTTGGTGGCGTTAGCTTAACTACCCCTTGTCAGGGGACCCCGACCTCGACCCCACAAGTTGCTGCCGGAACGCGCTGGGCGACTGGCCAGTCCAGCGCTTGAACGCCCGCGTGAAGTTACTTACATCGGTGAAGCCGGCCATGTAGGCAATCTCCGTCACCGATAGCGACGCTTGGCTGAGGAAGGCGCGCGCGCATTCTTCGCGGATGCCGTCCAGCAGCGCGTGGAAGCTGGTTTGGCGGCTGGCCAGGCGTGATTGCAGGGTTTCCGGACTCAGGCTGAGCGCGGCGGCGACGCTCTCGCGCGAACATTTGCCGGTAGGCAGTTGTTCGATGATCGCCGCGCGTACGCACGCGACGACGTCGGTGCGGTCCAGCCTGGCCAGGTAGGTGGTGGCCACCTTGTCGTTGTACTGGGCCAGTTCGGGACAGGCGCCGGGTAACGCGGCCCGCATCACGTCCTGCGCAAATGCCAGCACCATGTTCGGTCGTTCAAACAGCACTGACGCGCGGAACAAGTCGAGATAGGGACGATGGTCGCCATCCGGTGGTGCCGGGTGTGTCAGTTCGACCCGGAGCGGCCGCAGGTCTCCCCCGTGCAGGATGCGCATCAAGCGCATCAGGAATGCCGCCCACGCATCCTCCGTCTGCGGACAGATGGGTACGTGCACGATGCAGACCAGTTGCGTTTCTTCGCGGTTTTCCCGTATCTCCAGGGTCGCGCTTTGCGAAACCAGTTGCATGAAACGCGCCATGCGCTGGCCGAAGTCGAGCAGGGTGCTGCTGGCCAGCGCGCCATAGCCGACCGCATGCAGGTGCGAGGCCTGCAGGAAGCGAGCGACCCTCAGCCCGAAGCTGAAACTGCCGGTGACATCCACGCAGATCGCATACAGGCGGCTGACGGTCTCGACCGACAGGCGATGCAGGGGATCGATGCGCAGTTCCTCATCAACGCCGGCCGCGCGGAAGACGCGGCGCGAATCGATGCCGGCGTAATCGAGCGCATTGGCGATAGCGATGCCATAACCGGCGATAACGCTGGCGCCGTGAGGGCTGGGCGGGGTGAGGGTTCTGGGCATGGGCCGCTTGATTCTCCCACAGAAATGACAAGCGATCTAACGCGGGAGACAAGCCCCGTCACGACCGCCTTCCTAGAATCACGCTCACTTATACAGACGCTTGGAGGAAGACATGAGCGATGAATTGCTGGTGGCACGGGATGGTCCGGTCGTCACCCTGACACTGAACCGCACCAAGGCGATGAATGCGATCAACGGTGCATTGCTGACGGCACTGGCGTCGGCCCTCGATACGGTGGCGGCGGATGATAGCGTGCGCGTGCTGGTGCTGACCGGGGCCGGCCCTGCCTTTTGTGCCGGCGCCGATCTCAAGGAGGTGATGGCCGGCCTGCAGGCCGCACCGGGCGAGCCCGATTTCCTCGATCGCGCGTCCGTCATTTACGGCAAGCTACGCGACCTCGGCAAGCCCGTGATCGCCGCCCTGAACGGGGTGACCATGGCTGGCGGGTTGGAGCTGGCCATGTGCGCCGACATCGTGCTGGCCGCAGAAAGTGCCACCATCGCCGACGCCCACGCGAATTTCGGTGTCTTTCCCGGCGCCGGCGGCGCGGCTGTGCTGCCGCGACTGGTGCCGCGAAACGTGGCAATGTACCTCCTGTTCACCGGCAAGGCATTGTCGGCTGCCGAGATGCGGCAATTCGGGCTGGTCAATGAAGTGCATCCCGATGCCGAGCTGCCGGCTGCCGCTGCGCGCCTGGCCGCGCAGCTCGCCGCCAAAAGCCCGGCAGTACTGCGCCGCATGAAGGAGGTAGCGGGCCAAAGCGCCGATCACCGGCGGGACGATGCGCTACACCACGAGCAGCTGCACCTGCGGCAGCACCTGCGCTCATGGGACCTGCAGGAAGGCCTGCGCGCCTTCGCCGAAAAACGCGCCCCGCAGTTCCGGGGCAATTGAACCTCGCACCAAGAAAGATATCCACCATGAGTGACCTCGTTTTCGTCGCCGGCGTCGGCATGACGCCGTTCGGCCGGCATCCCGACAAGAGCCTATTTGACCTTTCCGGCGCAGCGATTGCAGCAGCCCTGGCCGATGCCGGCCTTACGCCGGCTGACATCGGCGCCGCCTATTACGCCGGCGCCACTAACGGCAGCCTGCAGGGGCAGACCTGCATTCCCGGTCCCATTGCCCTGCGCCGCGCCGGTTTCGCGGGCATTCCCGTGTTCACGGTCGAGAATGCCTGCGTCTCCGGTTCTTCGGCTTTCCACCTCGCGGTGCAGGCGGTGCGCGCCGGCAGCTGCGAGATTGCGATTGCCGTCGGCGCCGAGAAGATGAACGTTCCCGACAAGGCGAAGATGTTCGCCGTCTTTGACGGCGGCTGGGACGTGTCGACCGTCGAGCAGAACAAGGCCACCCTGCTGGCACTGGGCGAGGGCGTGACGCCGCCACCCGGGACGCAGTCCGACAAGCCCTACAGCGTATTCATGGACGTCTATGCGGCCCTCACCCGCAATCACATGCGCCGATACGGAACGACACAGCGCCAGATTGCCGCCGTCGCCGCCAAGAACCACCAGCATTCGGTGCACAACCCGTTATCGCAATATCGCGAGCCCTGCACCATCGAGCAGGTGCTGGCCGCGCCGCCGATCACCTGGCCGATCACCTTGCCGATGTGCTCGCCCATCAGCGACGGCGCGGCGGCCGCCATTGTCTGTTCCAAAGCGGCGCTGCAGCGCCTGGCCAATCCGGCGCGCGCCGTGAGCGTCCTGGCTAGCGTGGTGCGCACGGGCATCGACCGGACGCCTGATCAGCCCGAGCTGCAGGTCAGCCACCTGGCCGCGCGCCAGGCGTACGAAGCAGCCGGCATCAGTCCTGCCGACGTCGATGTCGCCGAGGTGCACGATGCCACGGCCATGGGCGAGATCCTGAATGCCGAGGCGCTGATGCTGTCGCCCTTCGGCGAAGGCGGACCGGCGGCTTTGCGCGGCGACTTCACGATCGGCGGCAGGGTACCGATCAATCCTTCCGGCGGACTGGAGTCCAAGGGACACCCCATTGGCGCCACCGGCCTTGGCCAGATCTTCGAGCTGGTGACGCAGTTGCGCGGCGAAGCCGGCGCCCGGCAGGTGGAAGGTGCGCGCATTGCGGCGCACGAGAATGGCGGCGGGCTGTATGGCATTGAGGAGGCGGTAGTCGCCATCAATCTTTTCGGGCGGCCCTAGGGCTTCCCGGTTTAATCGATCATCAAGGGAGCAACACCATGCAAATCAGAGACAAGGTTATCGTCATCACCGGCGGCGCATCCGGGCTCGGCCTGGCCACGGCGCGCTACATGGTCACGGAGCGCGCTGCGCGGGTCGCCATTTTTGACCTCAACGAGGCCGCTGGCACCGCCGTCGTCGAGGAACTCGGGGCCGACAAGGCCCTCTTTGTGCGCACGGATGTCAGCAACGACGAATCGGTTCAGGCCGCGGTAGCGGCGACCATAGCCGCGTTCGGCGCCATCCATGTGTGCATCAACTGTGCCGCGCTGCCCGCGCCCTTGAAGGTGCTGGACAGGGAGGGCAAGGCGACGCCGCTGGCCAAATTCGCCCTTGCCACCGCGGTGAATCTCAATGGCGTCTTCAACGTCATGTCGAAGTGCGTCGAGCAGATGGCCAAGAATGAACCGGAGGCCGGCGAGGAGCGCGGCGTGGTCATCAACATCTCCTCCGGTGCAGCCTTCGAGGCGCAGATCGGGCAGGTTGCCTACGCGGCCACCAAGGCCGGGATCATCGGCATCAACAGCCCGGCGGCCCGCGAGCTCGGCGCCATCGGCGTGCGGGTGAATGCCATCGCGCCTGGCTTGTTCCGGACACCGATGATTGAGACCCTCGACGAAAAGGTACTGGCGACCGTGTTGACCCAGGTCGAGGCGCCGCGCCGCCTTGGCGAGATGCGCGAGTTCGCGCATTGCTGCGCCTTCCTGATCGAGAATGCCTATGTGAACGGAGAGACCATTCGCCTGGATGCCGCCAGCCGGCTGCGGGCGCGCTGACATGGGCAATACCATCCCCAGCGGCATCTCCTTCGAGCTGTCCGACGACGAACGCATGATGATCGACTCGGTGCGCCACTATTGCCAGACCGAGATCGGCGCCTTCGTCAAGGCGCATGGCGCGGAGAACTACATCCCCACCGAGAAGATGCGCGAACTGCTCAAGGGGCTGACCGAGTTCGGCTTCGTCGGCGGCCCCATCGCCCAGGAACACGGCGGCCTTGGCCTGTCCTGGAAGACCTTCGGCCTGCTGCTCGAGGAACTCTGCGCGGTGTCCCTGAGCATTGGCATTACCGCCTTCATCCAGACCATGGTCGCCACCCTGTGCGAGAAGCTGCTGTCGCCCGAACTGCGCGACAAGTACCTGCCGCAGATCCTCTCCTGCGATGCCATCGCCTGCATGGGCATCAGCGAGCCGGACGTGGGCTCCAACGTGGTGGAGATCAAGTGCAAGGCCAAGCCGGTGGAGGGCGGCTACGTCCTCTCCGGCGAGAAGACCTGGATCTCCAACGGCGACTACGCCGACATCTGCATCTGCGTGGCGCGCACTGGCGATACCCCGACGGCGCTGGACCTGTTCCTGGTGGATCGGCGCGAGAGCCCATTCGATTCGAAGAACATCCACAAAATGGCGCTGAATGCCACCTCCACCGCGCAGCTGTTCTTCGCCGACTGCAAGGTGCCGGAGCAGCATCGCCTGACCCAGAACGGTCAGGGTCTGCGCCAGGTGGGCGGCATTTTCGGCGTCAGCCGGCCGCTGGTCGGGGTGTTCTCCGTGGGGCTTGGCCGCGCCGCGCTGGAAGCGGCAGTGAGCTACGCACAGGAGCGCAAGCAGCACGGCAAGGCTATCGCCGGCCACCAACTGATCTCCGGCTACCTTGCCGAGATGGCCACCAAGATCGATGCCTCGCGCCTACTCATCCTGCGCGCCCTCGACTTGCTCGATCGCGGTGTGCGCTGCGAGTCGGAATCGGCCATGGCCAAGTGGTTCGCCACCGAGCTGGGCGTTGAGATCACCAGTCAGGCGCTGCAGATCCACGGCGGCAACGGCGTGACCTGCGAGTTCCCGGTGGAACGCCTGTTCCGCGAGGCGCGCGTGTGCACCATCCCGGAAGGCACCACCGAAATCAACAAGCTGATCATCGGTCGCGGTCTGACCGGCATTTCGGCCTTTTAACCAGGAGCACTGAGCATGGGCATGAAAGTCAATTTCGCACGAATCTTCCGCCGCCTTGCCGAGCAGCATGGCGACGCGCCGGCGCTGATCAACTGCGAGCGCGAGCGCAGCTACAGGTTTCGCGAGCTACACCTGCTGACCAACCGCATCGCCAACGTGCTGCGTGACGATCTCGGGCTGGGCAAGGGCGACCGCTACCTGCTGATTCTGGAGAACGACAACCTGGCCCTGCTGCACCTGTGGACCATCCTCAAGGGCGAGGCCTCGGCGGTGTTCACCAACGTGCGCGATCCGCTGGAAGAACACCTGCGCATGGCCGAGTTCATCACGCCGAAGGTGGTGCTGATCGAAGCCGGCATGGCCGCGCGATACGCGCCGGCGCTGCTTGCCCTGGGCATCAAGGTGGTGGTGCTGGATACGCCGGCCGAGCCGGTGCCCGGCACCTATGACTTCTGGGCTTTGGTCAACGCCGCCGCCGATACCGAGCCCGACGTGGAGCTGGACTGCCACACGCACCACCCGCTGTACCGCTTCACCGGGGGCACCACTGGCACGCCAAAGTGCGCGGCCTACAGCTACGACAACCTAGCCTTCATCATCGACAGCATGAATGCCATGGAGGACCACGTGTTCCAACGCGGCACGCGCATGCTGCACTTCGCGCCGCTGTCCCATGGCAGCTTTCTGGTGCTGTTGCCGACCTTCACGGCGGGCGGCTGCAACCTGACCCAGAACATCCCGGACATCGAGCTTTGGCGCAGCATGGTCGAGCGCCATCGGGTTACCAGTTCCTTCCTGGTGCCGACCCTGCTGTACCGCCTGGCCGCCCTGCAACAGCAGCGCCCGCGCGATTTGGGTTCGCTGGAGGCGGTGATCTACGGTGCCGCGCCCATGAGCCCGGACAAGATCGTGGAACTGCGCCAGGCCTTCGGTGACATATTCCTCCAGGCCTACTGTGCGACCGAGGCGCCGGGCGTGGTATGCGCACTGCCCAAGCGCCTGCACCGCAGCGACAGCGACGCCGACCGCGCGCGCCTGGCCTCGACCGGCCTGCCGAACCCGGGCGTCGAGGTGATGATCGTCGATGACGAGGGCCGGGAGATGCCGGTGGGCGAACCGGGCGAGATCTGGATCCGACACCGCGGGGTGATTTCCGGTTACTACGGCAACCCCGAGCAGACCGCCAAGGAGTTCGTCAATGGCTGGTGGAAGTCCGGTGACATCGGCCGCATCGACGAGATAGGCCTGCTCTACCTGATCGACCGCAAGAAGGACATGATCATCAGCGGCGGTTTCAATGTGTACGCCTCCGAGGTCGAGGCCGCGCTCAATTCCCATCCGGTGATACTGATGTCCGCGGTGATCGGCATCCCCAGCCAGGAGTGGGGTGAGGCGGTGCATGCCGAGGTGATGCTGCGCGAAGGTGCCGCGGTCGACGAGACGGCGCTGATTGCCCACGTCAAGGCGGCCATCGGCGCGATCAAGTCGCCCAAGAGCGTCGCCTTCGTCGCCGAGCTGCCGATGTCGGCCGTGGGTAAGGTGCTGCGCCGCAAGGTTCAGGACAAGTACTGGCAGGGCAGGGAACGGCGCATCGGTTGATGCGTTTCGGCTTGCCATCGTGCGCCTTGCCCTGATCCTCTAACTGCCGAGACCCCTTTGGCCCTAGCCGCCCCCCAGAGCAGCGCGCCGCCAGCGCTTGACGAGCCCTATCCGGTCAAGCGCCTGTACGCATGGATCGTCTTCGCCATGGCTTTTGGCCTGATGGTGTCGGACTACCTGTCGCGCCAGGTGGTCAACGTGCTGTTCCCGTTCCTCAAGGCCGACTGGCACCTGAGTGATACTGAACTGGGCTCGCTGGCCAGTGTCGTGGCGCTCGTCGTCGGCATCATGAGCGTGCCGATTTCGTTCATCGCCGACCGAATTGGTCTGGTCAAGAGCGTTACGCTGATGGCCTTGATCTGGGCAATGGCGACCATTGCCTGTGGCTTCTCTTCCAATTTCACCATGCTGCTGATCGCGCGCGCCTTCGTTGGGCTAGGCGAGGCAGGGTACGGTAGCGCGGGTTCCGCCATACTAGCCAAAGTATTTCCTGCCCGGTTGCACGCGACGGTGATGGGAGCTTTTCTTGCCGCGGGAATGATCGGGGCGGTGCTTGGTGTTGTCCTCGGCGGTTTGCTTGCCAAATATCTGGGCTGGAAGATGACCTTTGTTGTTATCGGCCTGTTCGGCTTGGCGCTAGCAATTTGCTTCCCGTTTGTGGTGAAAGAGCCGCCGCGGACTGCGCCGGCGGGTGCACCTCGTCCGACTTTGCGAGTGGTGTTTCGCTTGCTTTTCGCCAAACGCACCACGATCTTCACCTGTCTTGGCGTGGGCCTGGGCATGTTCCTTCAGGACGCTTATCTGGCGTGGATGCCGAGCTTCCTCAACCGCTATCACGGTCTGGAGCCATCCAAGGCCGCCCTGTCTACCGGTCTATTGGTGGTGTGCACCAGCATCGGCATGATCGGTGGCGGCATTCTGGTCGATCGCCTGAGCCGAAAAAATCGACTGAACCGCTTGCGTCTGTCGGCGATCTATTGTCTGGGGTCGGCACTGGTGTTGTTCCTGGCGTTCAGTTTGCCCGCGGGCAGTCTGCAATTCTTCCTGATTGGCAGTGGCCTGATGCTCAGTGCCGGCTTCAGCGGCCCCTCGTCGGCGGTAGTGGCTGATTTGACACCATCGAGCATACACGCTACCAGCTTTGCCGTGGTGGCGATGTGCTATACCCTCTTGGGCATGGCGCCGGGGCCGGTGGTGACGGGTTGGCTGGGCGATCAGATCGGTTTGCAAAACGCCATGATGACGGTGCCGATCATCAGCGTCATCGCCTCGGGTTTTTATTTTCTGGCACTGAAAAACTACGCGGCGGATCGCGCCTCGTTTCATGGGGAGTAAGGCCAGAATTTTGTCTGCTGCTTGCCATTGAATGTCGGCTATTGATTTCTCTATGACATAAGTCAGAGTGGCGTAGCCCAGATTTCGCAGTTGTCGAATGACTCCAGGCAGTCTGAACCAGACATATGGTCCAAGCGGGTCAATGACTCTTGATGGCCGGATGTACTCAGTGGCGTAAGTGCAGCAATGCTGCCATTGAAAATTCCAGGGCTGGGCGAATGAAAATCATCTAGCGGGCCTCCCTCCGCCGTGGAAGTGGCGGCGGGGTTAAATTAAGTTTGCGAACTTCTTTAACCAACGGGAGGTTGAAATGAAATATAGCGGCATTGACTTACATTCGAACAATTGCGTGGTGACTGTGACCGATGACGAGGACCGGGTGGTAGCAGAGAAACGCGTACCCAACGACCTGCCGAAAATACTCGCACTGCTCGTGCCGTGGAAAGAGGAACTGGCAGGGGTAGTAGTGGAGTCGACCTACAACTGGTATTGGTTGGTCGATGGACTCCAGGCTGCTGGCTTCACAGTCCATTTGGCCAACACCGCTGCGATTAGAAAGTATGATGGCCTCAAGCATAGTGGCGACGAAGCGGACGCTCGATATCTTGCGCATTTACTGCGTTTGGGAATATTGCCGACAGGAACGATCCTTCCGCCAGAAGCGCGAGCAATTCGCGATCTGGCAAGAAAGCGGATGCAATTGGTACGCAGTCGCACGATGCATATTCTGGCGGTGGAGAACATTACTGCGCGACAGCGTGGCGCACGAATCAGCAGCAATCAGGTCAAGCGCCTGACCCCCGAGGCGATCGACCAGATGTCGGTGCCGGATGATGTTGCGTTCGCCATCAAGGCTAATTCGGCAGTCGTTACCACGCTCAGTGCGCAAATTGAACTCATTGAAAAGCGTCTGCAAGAGAGGATGGCGGAACGAGCCGACTATATCCTCCTGACAAGTGTACCGGGCATCGGTCGAGTGCTGGCAACCATGATTCTGCTCGAAACCGGACCGATTGATCGTTTCCCATCGGTAGGGAACTTTGCCTCCTACGCACGGTGTGTGGGAAGCGAGCGAACGAGCAATGGCAAGAAAAAAGGTGAAGGGAATACCAAGAACGGCAACAAGTATTTGTCGTGGGCATTCATTGAAGCAGCAGCTCATGCGCTACAAAACTGTGCCCAGGCCAAACGGTTTTATGAGCGAAAGAAGACGAAAACAAACGGCGTGGTTGCGATGAAATCACTAGCCCACAAGCTGGCACGAGCGTGCTTTCACATCTTGAAGGAGCACAAGCCATTTGACGTGACACGCTGCTTTGCATGATCAAGACGGTGACCGGCAAGCCAAGTAAGCTGCCTGGAGGAACCTCAGCCCATGCGAATGAGTTGGATGCTGTGCCACCGTCACCGAGTTGCAGAAAACGGATCGCCCGCGACGTGAGCCAACAACGGATTGGCGCCAAAGTAATGGCAGCCACACGAATGTGATGAACCATATGGACACGAAGCGGCACCAAAGTTCTTCTGGGGCGGCCTAGCCGCCAGGGCGAAGGCAGTTGATCGCTGATCGCTTGATCCTGATGGGTGGCTGGCGCGATTCGTTCGCAGCCATGATTTGAAGAAACGGACGCGGTACGTCGCTGCAAACGGAGTAGAAAGGTAAAGATTGGCGGCTGGCGCCGCCATGGATTTGTTTGCTCAGTTGACACCGGCCCGCTAATGGGCGGCAGCTTGCTGGCGCAGTCTCCTACTCACCCTACCGGCCACCTGCTGCCGCTCGTCGTTTCCTGGAACCGGCCACTTGGGTGACCGCAGCACTCCGTAACCTGCCGTTGGGCCGATTCACACAACTCGGCCACTGCGGTCATTCGACAAGTTGGTCGTCATGGTCAGCTCTTCATCTTTTATCGGTCGTTCGGGGATGAACCTTGGCGAGCACCAGTTTCCATAGAGAGCCCTATTTCTTCCCGGGTAGCATGATCGTCAGTGTGTTGTCGCGCAGGGCATGGTGATGATAGAGCGCCGCTGCAGAGTGGATGCCAATTAGCCAGTAACCGATAGTTCCGGCCAGTTCGTGCCATTCTTTGATCTGTTTCGCCAGTTCCGGGTTCTTGCCAACCTATGCTGGGAGTTCAAACCCGAAAAAGGGCACCGGTTTTCCGGCTTCGCTGAGAATCAGCCAACCAGCCAGCGGCGCGCCCATCATCAACCCATATAGGGCCATGTACAGCACTTCAAGCGGTGCTGATCGCAACGGGTGATTGTCAAGAAAGGGACTGGCTCCACTTCATGGAGCCCCTGCTGTTGGGCCCATGCCCGTTGATTTCTTGATAATCAATGGCCCCCTGAAAGCTTCCTTGATGAGCGAAGCAGGTTGATCCGCTGCAAGCAGCTTTGCCATGGCATTCATGGTGGGTGTAATGTGCCTGAAATACTTCAGGTAGCTCGGACAGAGGTAGTTCAGTCCGTATTCGCCGTCGGCGGAGTAGGTAAACCTGTTTTTCGGACACTCTCCATGGCATGCAAAGCGGAAAGTGCAGCGCTGACAGGCTTGGGGCAGAGTGGAGGCTTTCGCAGCCCCAAAGTCGAGCTGCGACTGCGACTGCATCATGTCTTGCACGGAATCTTCCTGAATACTTCCAAGCCGGTATTCCGGGTACATGAAGTGGTCGCAGGAGTAGAGACTTCCGTCATGTTCCACGATGGCCGCCTTTCCGCACTCGGGGGAAAAGAGACAAACCCCTGGTTGCACCTGGCACCAGGATGACAGGGCCCAGTCGAAGTTGACGACGTGAACATCGCCCACGTCATTGCGTACCCAATGGTCATAGATGGCGATCAGAAAGTCGCCATAGGCCTGCGGCTCGACCGTGGCATCTGTGACAGCCGGACTAGCCCGCATCGCGGCAGCTAACGCGGGACTTTGAAAATCTTTTTTGGACAGGCCCGGTGGCTTGGAAAAATGCAGCCCGATCACCTTCTCGCTGTCGTCGACCAGGCGTCCGACCACCGGGTTGAACTGGATGTAGCGCACGCCAATCGACTTCAGGAAGTTGTAGACCTCCAGGGGGGCCTGTGCAACTTGCCGGGAAACCGTCACCAGGACATTGCAGCGCACGCCCGCATTGCTCAGCAATTGCAAACCTGCAAGCGTGGCAGAGAAGCTGGAGCGCCCTTGCTTGTCATATCGGTGAACATCATGAAGTTCTTGGGGACCGTCCAGACTGACGCCCACCAGGAAATCTTCCGTGGCAAGGAACTTCGCCCACGCGGCGTCGATCAGCGTTGCATTGGTCTGCAACGTGTTGCGTATTTCCTTGCCGGCAGCGTACTGCTTTTGTAGAGCCACTGCGCGTTCGAAGAATTCCAGTCCCATCAGCGTGGGCTCACCACCCTGCCAGGTGAACTCGACTATGGGTGTTGGTTGAGAGGCAATGTAATTGCGCACATAGGATTTCAGCACTGCATCCGACATGCGGAACTTGTGGCGGTCCGGGAAAAAGGCTTCCTTTTCCAGGTAGAAGCAATAGCTGCAATCCAGGTTGCACAGTGGACCGATGGGCTTGGCCATCAGGTGGACACTCATGGTCTGTGGTGCTTGCTGCACGGGGCCGGTCAGGTGTTCCACGTTCGCGGCGTTGCAAATCAGTTGTACCGAACCATTACATCGTGAATTTTGCCGTTGAAGGCAAAAGTTCCCTGATCGTAATAATCCAGCGATACGGGGGAGCCCAGGCCCTTGCCGATATCGAAAGTGGCCGATCCTGTAAAGGAAAATGCCGCCGTATGAGGGACCGAGCCGCGTGCCACCACTTCGTCGTTGACCCGCAGGATGATTTCAGCCGGGCCCGCGCGTTTGCGTGATGTCAGGCTCAGTTCGACCGAGACCTTGGCACGACCGACAGGGATCTTCTTGCTGGACTTCAGGACGGTACGATACAAAGAGAAGCCGTTGTACTCATAGTTCAGAAAGCCATCTTTAACGAAAAGCGCGATGCCTCCACTGGTGCTCCCCAGCGAGAACAGGACACCGTTGGCTTGAGCCGGGAAATCAGCATCGACGGTCACCGTGTTGTCGCGACTCTTGATGTTGGGCGCCGCAAACTCGGGTTCACGGTCAAAGTTGCCATCAAAGTGCCATTCCTTTCGGGTCTCCACATGCTGATTGAAGATCCCGACAAAAGTCTCACCCACCGGGTTGACGTGATTTTGCTCTGCGTCCCGCTCAAATTGGGCTTTCAATTCCGCCAGTTTCTGGGGGTACTGTTGCGCCAAATCCTTGGTCTGACTGTAGTCGGTCTTGAGGTTGTATAAGGACCACTGGTCATTTTCGGGTTTCCATTTCATCCAACCCAGGGTGTTACCTATCCAGGGAGAACGGGTAATGAAGGCCGCCTTGCCGGACCAACTCAAAAGGCCCGCAATATCGTCAGACCACGGTTTGCGCGGTCCGAATACGGAGGCAATCCAACCATTGGAGTATTGGGCGCGGCTGCCGGCGAACTCGAAATACTGCGGCCCCTTTTGATCCGCAGCAGAAGCATTTGCAAAGGTGTAGGCCATGCTGACCCCATCCAGAGGCAGCTGCTTGACCCCGTTCAGGGTTTCCTGAGGTTTCAGTTTGACAACGTCGTAGATCGTCGAAGCAATGTCATTGACATGGTGAAACTGGTTGCGCACCGCCTTATCCGCTACAATTTTGGCGGGCCAGGAAATGGCCATGGGCACGCGGGTACCACCGAAATAGCCTGCGACCAACTTGGTGCCGACAAAAGGGGTCTCTCCGGCCCATGCCCAACTTGCAGCATAGTGTGGTGCGAGTTTGGGCCCTCCGAGGGCCTGCAAACCACCATATCGTTCATTCAGTGCCTTGATGCTGTCTCGAGGCGTACTGGCTATCCCGTTAAATCCCAGGGTGTCATTAATGGAGCCGTGCACTCCTTCAGCAGAGGCTCCGTTATCCGAGAAGATGTAGAAGATCAGCGTGTTTTTGCGCAGTCCAAGTCGATCCAATTCATCCACTATTTTGCCGGCCTGGGTGTCGGTATGCTCTAGAAAGCCCGCATAGACCTCCATGAGTCGGGATTGAAATGGTTTCTCGCTATCGGGAACGTCTTTCCAAGCCTGGAGGTCTTCTGGCCGAGGGGCGTTGACTGTGTCTTTGGGAATCCAGCCTGAAGCCTTCTGTCTTTCGAAGGTGCGCTGACGATAGGCATCCCACCCAGAATCAAACTTCCCCTTGTATTTGTCCGCCCACTCCGGAAAGACTTGGTGCGGTGAATGCACACCGCCTGGTGCCCAGTACACAAAAAATGGCTTTTTCGGTGCAGCTGCATGCTGCTGCTGGATCCAGTTGATGGTCTGTTTGGTCAGGTCTTCGGTAAGGTGATAGCGCGGGTCACGGGGAGGCTCTATCGCCTTGGTGTCATTGAAAAGTCGCGGACGGTATTGATCCGACTCGCCACCCATAAAGCCATAAAAGTGGTCGAAGCCATACGAGGTGGGCCAGTGGGTAAATGGCCCGCGCGGCCCGGTTTCCCGTACCGGTGTGTTGTGCCACTTTCCAAATGCTGCAGACGTATAGCCCTTGAGCTTGAGCATTTGGGAGATGGTGGCAGCGCTAGTGGGAATGATGCCTGTGTAGCCGGCGTTGGACTCAATAGCAATCTCCGCGACGGAACCGTTGCCTACCCTGTGGTGATTACGTCCTGTGAGAAGCGACGCACGTGTTGCTGAACTTACCGCGGTCGTATGGAATGCGTTGTAGCTGATACCCGCGTTCGCGATCCTCGTCATGGTCGGCGTATGGATCTCGCCACCAAATGTTTCGGAGTGGGCAAAGCCAGCATCATCCAACATAATGATCAAAATGTTTGGATTCTCGTTCGCAGAGACGTCCGAGGGGGCTGGGGCCGGAGTCTTTGCCGAAACGGCGGTGACTTTAGGTCCGGCACCAGCGTGAACCAAGGGGGTGCTCGCCACACCCAGCATGGCTAGAATCTTTACAGTATTGAAATTACTCATTTTTTTCATCTTCATTTTTTTCTCCATCACACAAGCTGTTTTTATAGAGCCATGTGGTATTCCGATATAGGGGGTATCGGTAATACCCGGGCTTTGCCCGGTAGATGCCAGTTGCCGAGGGTAGATTGCGTTCGCTCATTGGCATCTCCTTGCGCATTCTTGGCATGCTTCAAGTTTGCAGTAAGGGTAGTGTGAATCCAAGTCCGGTACCCGTCACTCGAAACTTCTTGGCGATGTTTGAGCTAGGCTAAATAGTTTCCAAAAAATATCGAATGACGCCATAGAGCGTCATTCGGATACTTGCATCCTGAAGCATTGACGAATCGTTGCGGGGGCTCAGGCTGCCGCCGGACTTGCCTGATTCCAACCCAAACCCAACAACAACGGAGACTTCACCATGACAACCACTATAGCCGCCCCGGCCGCCGCCAACACACTGCTGCTTAAAAAGCAGAACCTGTCCAACGAGCTGGCCGATCGTCTGATCGCCGGTGCCGTGGCCAAGGCGAAGGAAATGGGTGTCCCGATGTCCATCGCCATCAGCGACGCCGATGGCACTCTGGTGCGGTTCCAGCGCATGGATAATGCCTCGTTAATCAGCCTGGATATTGCTCAGAACAAGGCCTACAGCTCGGCGGCCACCGGCATGCCGACCGATACCCTGCACGAGTTCATCAAGGGTGATGCGCCGCTGGCCGCTGGTCTGGTGCACACCCCGCGCTTGGTCGTGTTCGGCGGCGGCTACCCCGTGATCGTCGGCGGCACCGTTGTCGGCGCCATTGGCGTCAGCGGCGGTCACTACAGCCAGGACATGGAGGTTGCCAGAGCCGCACTGGCCTCCGTCTCATTGATGGCGCCGCTGGTGAGGATTACCGGTGCCGAGCTGCTGGCGCGTGCGCTGGCCAACGAGGGGGTCAGATTCGTTTTTGGTACGATGGCCCCCGAGTCCGACCCCTTCCTCGCCGCCCTGGAAGGCAACGGGATGGAATTCATTCCAACGCGCCACGAGTCGGCCGCGGTACACATGGCTGAAGGTGTGTACAAAACTACCGGTCAGGTCGCTGCCGTGCTGGGCAACCCCGGCCCGGGTTCGGTCAACCTGATTCCAGGTATCGTGACCGCGCGCCACGAAGGCGTGCCCGTCATCGCCATCACCCCGCAGCACCGCCTGGGACTGGTCTATCCCACCTCGCCGGCAACTTACCAGGGCGAAAACCAGCTCGAACTGTTCAAGCCCGCGGTCAAGTGGGGTGCGCCCATGTTCGAATGGACACGCATTCCCGAGATCGTGCGCATGGGTATGCGGGAAATGTGGAACGGCCGCCCCGGCCCCATCCAGTTTGAGATCCCCGGTCCGATGATGTATACCCCGGGTGATCCCGCCACGGCAACGATCTTTCCCAGCAGCCAGGGTCGGGCCAGCCTGCCGCAAGCCTCCGCGCAGCAGCTGGAGGCTGCTGTCCAGATGCTCGCTACAGCGCGCGCACCGGTGATCTTCGCCGGCTGCGGCGTCGACCGCGCAGGCGCCAACCAGGCCCTGCTGGCGGTGGCCGAACGCCTGGGTGCGCCGGTACTGCCCTCAATGGCCGGACGCGGCGTCTTCCCGCGCGACCATCCTCTGTACTTCGGGTCGCAAAGCCCAACGGGTGACGCGCTACGCAAGAATGCCGACGTCATGTTGATCGTCGGTTCGCGGGTCGGCACCATCGAAGTGCCGTTCGACAAGTACTGGGGGGACCCGAAAAACTGCCGCGTCATCCAGATCGATATCGACTCGCGCAACATCGGCGTGTCGCGCCCGGTCACCCTGGGCATCGTCTCCGATGCGCGCGTGGCCCTGGAGGGTCTGGCGCACCGACTGGAGCAGCGCCAGATCACCAGCCACGGACGCACCGACCTTGCCGACATGCGTCAACAGTTCGACCAGTGGACTCAGGGCATTAGCGATGGCATCCGAAGCTGGAAAGGCGCCGGCATCCATACCGCTCACGCCTGTGCTGCGGTGGGGGAGGTATTTGGCCAAGAGGCGGTGTATTGCCTTGATGGTGGCTTGACCACCCTGTGGTCCTCCGTGGCGCTGCCAGCAACCCGACCTTCCTCGTACCACAGCATTCTCGAGTTGGGCATGCTCGGTGTCGGCATTCCGGCCGCCATCGGCGCCAAGCTCGCCGCCCCCTCGCGTGACGTGGTCTGCATCCCCGGCGATGGCGCTGCCGGTT
>ERZ724517.964-NODE-964-length-16668-cov-3.602480_pt1 | contig 16668 bp, 20 predicted proteins | sample MGYA00376050_ERZ724517 | MGnify/ENA primary metagenome ERZ724517 (study PRJEB28724, sample SAMN07190886) | activated sludge metagenome | isolation source: activated sludge of sewage treatment plant in Hong Hong | place: USA: Christiansburg, Virginia | collected... | reverse complement strand
GATCGGCAAAGGCAGTAACCACGTCTGTTAGAATTCCTGTTTCAAACGGGGACGGACGGGCATGCGCAATGCCCAAATTGGCATTTACATGCACCAACCAAGAGTCCTACAGGACATGAATTGAGTCGCACAATTTTTCACCACGGGAACGAACCGACGGTGACAGCGTTAATTGGAACGCACCATAAGCACAGTCGATCGTGCATGCGAAATTTGGATATTACGAACAGATGAAGGTCACTTGTTGAAAGCTCGTCGTGTACCATTTGCAATGGCAAAGCCGGAAGGGTCGCATCTTGCGCGATGGCCGGTCTTTGCCTCGCTTCTGAGTCTCGCATCTTGTTTCGCGCTTTCCGGAACCGCGGGTCCTGTCAAACCTTTGGACTCGTCTTTAGCAAATGGTGTTCGAATTCCGCTGGGCGCTCTTGCCGCGGGATCAGAGCCAGCTGTCATGACCTTTCAGCCGGTCGATGCTGAAAAGGCGTTTGAAATGAACGCGGCGGTGCCAAATGATTCAGGGCCGATTCTGTCGGCAACTCCTTTCAGGGCTGCCTTTGGCGATGAAGGCATCGGAGCGCGCATGACAGCGCTCGAATGCCTGGCCTCAGCCATCTACTATGAGGCGGGGTCTGAATCGAGTGTAGGCCAACGTGCGGTGGCGCAGGTCGTCCTCAATCGGGTCCGCCATCCTGCCTACCCCCATTCTGTATGTGGCGTTGTTTTTCAAGGTTCGGAACGCACAACAGGCTGCCAATTCACCTTTACGTGTGACGGTTCACTTGCACGCCCGCGCAATCCACAGGTTTGGAGCCGCGCCATGAGCGTGGCGGCGGCAGCGTTGGCTGGCTATGTCGAGCGCTCAGTTGGTACCGCGACCCATTACCATACGGTCTGGGTCGTTCCATATTGGCAGTCCAGCCTGACCAAAATCACAACAGTTGGTGCGCACATTTTCTACCGTTGGGCGGGAAGCTGGGGAGCTCCTGCGGCATTTTCAGCCCCTTACACAGGGGTCGAATTGCTCCCGGCCAAATTGGCAATGGCCGGAAACCCTGAAGGGGATCTCGGATTGATGGCTGCCATGGGGGGCATGGATAGCGTTGACCTGGACGCCTATCAGCCCCCGCAGCCGACCTATGGGCCCAAGACGGCACAGATTGAAGCCGCGCAGCGCGCGCCGCTTGTAGCGGACGATGTACAAGGCAGTTTGATCGCCGACGAGCACCGCGGCGAACTGCTTCAGAATTAGGAACATTTTTCGGGAATTTATTCAAGCGATCGTAACTTGCCGGATCGCGCAATCGAATTGCCTAGTGAGAAGATTCAACCTAAGAACGCTCCAGGGATGGGTGTAAAGAGTTTCGGGGATAACATGAGCCACAAAGAAGAGGCAAAAGATCCGCAGTTTCTTGTATTAAAGCTTGAAAGTTTTCTGGATGAACTCGATCAATTGAACTTGATCCAGACGGCTGCAAGGGTTTCGAGCGCCATTGATACTCTCAAAGCAGAAATCGCGGCCAATTTTTCGGATCCGGACATCAGTCATGAGCGCGTTGAATTGATCCGCGCTGCAGAGCGGGATTGAATTCAAGGAGTGCCGATTTTTCTTCGCCTCCCTTTTAAAGCTCGCCCACTTCGTTGACCTTACCGATTGTGGTCAGCCGGTCATAAAAAAAATGGCCCCGGCACGATTGTGCCGGGGCCAGGGAACTATACTGTTATTGATCAACCGCGCAGCAGGTTGAGGACGCCCTGCTGGCTCTGGTTCGCCTGCGCCAGCATTGCAGTCGACGCCTGAGCGAGGATCTGCGACGAAGCAAGCTTGGTCGACTCCGCCGAATAATCAGCATCGGCGATACGCGACTTGGCTTCAGCCAGGTTCGTTACAGTCGATGTCAAATTGTTGACATTCGATTCCAGCCGGTTCTGAACGGCACCGAGATCCGCACGGGAAGACGCAACCGTGTTTACGGCAGTGTCGAGCAGGCCAAGCGCCGTTGACGCACCAGCCGCCGTGCTGATGTCCACTGCGGCAACGCCAAGAGCGGCTGCCTGCATGTCACCGATGGTGATGTTGACAATCTGGCCGCTGTCGACACCGGTCTGGATGTCAAGGTTGGCTGAACCATCAAGCAGAACTGTTCCATTGAAATCAGTCCGTGTGGCAATGTCGTCAATCTGAGCCAGCAACTGCGTGGCTTCAGCCTGCAGCGCCGTGCGATCCGACGCACTTGAGGTGCCGTTGGCAGCCTGAACGGCCAGTTCGCGCATACGAACCAGGATGTTCGAGGTTTCCTGCAGCGCGCCTTCAGCGGTCTGCGCGAGCGAGATGCCGTCGTTCGAGTTGCGGATGGCCTGCGAAAGGCCACGGACCTTCGCGTCCATACGAGTGGAAATGGCGAGGCCGGCGGCATCGTCCTTCGCGCTGTTGATACGCTTGCCACTGGACAGGCGATCCATCGCCTGACCTTGCATCATGCTTGCGACGCGCGAGCTGTTCTGGGCACGCAACGCACTTACGTTGGTTGAAATTACAGTCATTTCTAGTCCTTTCAGGCATTTGCCAAATGGGGCAGCCCTCGGGAGTGAGCAGCCTCGAGAGGGGGAAACGGCTTCCGGTAAAAATGATTTAGGGCCAATCAACTATCGGAATTTTGACGCCGCACTGCAGATCAACGAACTTTTCCTGACAGATCGCTCACTTCTCGGCGAATTCCAGCCACTGCGGGCACTTGGCACGCTCTTTGCTTATGTTTCTCGCGAGTCATTTTCGACGCGAAAGACAGAGGGACATCATGGCTGCGATCGATACGGGGAGGCTGCTGCAAATGCGGTCAACGATCATTGGTCAGAATGCTGCGCTTCAGCGCGCAGCTGGTCACGAAGCGACCGGCGGGGCCGTGGCTTCGGGTGCCAGCTTCGGCCAGACACTTACCGACGCTGTGCGCAACGTAAACGCCCAGCAGACCAAAGCGAGCGAACTTTCGGCTGCCTATGAGCGCGGCGATACAAGCGACATCGTTCAGGTCATGCTTGAACGCCAAAAGGCATCGATCGGCTTTGAAGCGACGCTCCAAGTGCGCAATAAGCTGCTTTCCGCTTATCGCGACATCATGAATATGCCGGTGTAGCATGTCCGACCAGGAAGTTATCCCCGCCGGCGCGACACCCCTTTCAACTCCGCAGCTGCGCGTTGCAGCCCGCTCGCCCAACCCGCTCACGTTGCTGCGCAATTTTGCAGATCAACCGGCAGTTCGCCGCTCGCTTCCTGCTCTGGGTGGGGGCGCAGCCCTGTTAATGGCGGGTGCCGCCTGGTGGGCGATGCAGAGCCCGAACCAAACGCCTGTCTATGCTGGCCTCGCCGATGGCGACAAAGCAGCAGTTGCCGATGCGCTGCAAACAGCCGGCATTGCTTATACAATTGATCGCGATACCGGCAATATCGGTGTTGGCGAAGATGATGTCCACAAGGCGCGCATGATGCTTGCGAGCCAGGGTCTGCCAAAAGCTGCGCCCGGCGGCGACGCTGTTTTGAGCAGCTTGCCAATGGGTGCAAGCCGGGCTCTGGAAGGCGAAACTCTCCGCGGCGCGCGCGAGGCAGATCTCGCACGCACAATTGAAGCCATCGATTCCGTCAAAAGCGTTCGAATTCACCTCGCAACGCCGGAGCCCAGCCCTTTTGTCCGTGACGAATCCTCGCCTGCGGCATCAGTCATGCTCACAATGGAAGGCGGTCGATCGCTCTCGAATGCCCAGGTCAGCGCAATCAAGCATCTGGTCGCCTCTTCCGTTCCGGGACTTTCGCCAGCCGACGTCTCTGTCGTCGACCAGACGGGCGCGCTTCTCTCTCAGGATGAAGGCGGGGTGGATGACAAGAATTTCCAGCTGCAGCTCAAGGTGGAGGAGCGGTACCGCGCGGCCGTGACCGCACTTTTGGCGCCCATGCTGGGCGCAGGAAATTTCAGCACAGAAGTTCACGCCGATGTGGATTTTTCCGAGAGCCAATCGACGCGTGAATCCTATCCCAAGGATGACCGCGCCTTGCGTCGGGAAGAAGGCAACAAGTCAACAAACTCCTCTTCGCAGACACCAGCTGCGGGAATCCCCGGCGCTTTGTCCAACAAGGTGCCGCAGGCAACCCAGGTCGCTGTCGCCCCCGGTGGTGTTCAGACAACCGCGACGCCAAATGCTCCAACGTCCTCTGGCGAAATTGCAGAGACCTATTCGCGCAACTTCGATGTTGGTCGCGAAATCTCCGTTACGCACCAACCCGTTGGTCGTGTTCGGCGGTTGACTATTGCTGTTGCGCTGCGGGACGCAGTCGGAGGCAAGAAGCGCTCGAAAGTCGAACTCGCCCAAATCGACAGTCTCGTCAAAGGCGCCGTCGGTTTCGACCAGGCGCGCGGTGACATTGTCGCAATTTCTGCGCGGCCCTTCGCAGAGACCCCTGAAAGCACAACAAACTGGTGGGACAATCCCCTGATCATGGTCGGAATACGTCAAGTTGGTGGTGCCATTGTTGCATTGCTGGTTCTGATCTTCGTGGGCCGGCCGCTCTTGCGGATGATGAAGGAGAAGGCAGAAACCGCGCGCGAAGAGGCTGATCTGGAGCGCAAGCTGCTTGGCGCGACAGCGCCGGGTGCACAGACTCGCGCGCTGCGCAATGTGACGCTCGAAATGATCGAAGCGGCCCCCAGCTATGAGGAACGGGCTTCGCTCGTGAGGAACTTCGTAAAGCAGGACTCTGCTCGCGCAGCGCTGGTGGTTCGCCAGCTCGTACAGGAGCGCGCAGATGGCTGACTTGGCGGAACTGGAAGGAGACGAAGGCGCTGCCCGTTCATCGTCGGTTGAGGGCCCCTATGCGGCTGCAATCCTCCTGATGCTGCTTGGCGATGAGGAAGCTGCAGCAATCATGCGCGAACTCGGGCCGGAAGAGGTCCGGGAAATTGGCAAGGCGATGTATGCCGTAGCCGATGCGAGCGAGACCGAAGTCGAAGCAGCACTTGATCGCTTCATTGGCGGCACACGTCAGGTCTCGTCCCTGGCAGCGGGCGCGGCGCCGCACATTCGCAAAGTCTTCACCCAGGCGCTGGGACCTGCCCGTGCTGACAATGTGCTGGGCTCGGTTGCGCCACGTGAGAGTGTCAAGTCCCTTGAAACCCTGCGGTGGATGGAAGTGCCGGCCATTGCAAAATTGCTGGCACGTGAGCATCCGCAAGTCGGCGCCCTCATTGTGGCGTCGCTCAATCCCGATGTTGCAGCCGAAGCACTCAATTGCCTGAACGATGAACTTCAATCGGAGCTGGTCATGCGCGCCGCGCGCCTCGGCGCCGTAAGCAGCGAAGCGATAGCCGAACTCGAAGACGTGTTGAGCCGGGTCGGCGATGTCCGCCAGACCAAGCCAAAAGTCAGTATGGGCGGGCGGTCCGATGCCGCGCGTATCATGAACAAGATGGCCAAGGCCGACGGTGAACGCGTACTCAAGGGCTTGAAGAAACGCGACAAGATACTCGGCCAGCAAATCGAAGACGAGATGTTCGTCTTCGATAACCTCATGGATCTCAATGACAAGAATCTGGGCGCGCTTATGCGCACAGTCGACTCCGCGATCCTGACTCTTGCCCTCAAGAGCGCGCAGCCCGCTCTCGTCGAACGGATGTTTGCATGCATGTCCGCTCGGGCCGCGCAGACCATTCGCGACGAAATGGAAGAGCGTGGAATGGTCAAGCGCATTGAAGTCGAGGAAGCTCAAAAGGCCATCATCGCAATGGCTCGGCAGATGGCAGCCGAAGGCACGATCATGCTGGGCGGCCCGGGCGACGATTATGTCTGACACTGACTTCCGCTCAATCCCGGTCGCGGCAGCTGCCTTGCCCCGGAATGGCTTCGTCCCTGGCAATTTCGCAAGAGCCAGCATGCACGTTGCCGCAGGCGGCCATCCGGGAAGCAACCTAGCAGACGAAGCGTCGGCGACGGTGGACGACTACGGACAGGGTTTTGAAAACGGCAGGAGGGCAAGCGAGGAAGCCTTTGCGATTGAACGTGCGGCGCTCCTTGCCCTTATGGAAAAGGCGAATGCCTTGCGCCCGGAATCGAGCGAAGAGCTGGCGTTACTGATTGGCGAAACGGTTTATCGGCTGGTCTCCGACATTGTTGGTCAGGTGGACATTGATCGCGAATGCCTCGCGCGGCGCGCCAGGGCTGCTGCTGGCATTGTCGCAGAATGCGACAATGCCCGCACTCTCTGCGTCAACCCCGATGACGTAGCGCTGCTGGACGGCTTTGAGACGACTCTTACCATCGTCGGAGACCCGTCACTTCCCCGCGGCGATTTGCGGATCGATTGCTCGGCAGGCTGGATCGAGCATGGAACCTCGCTCTATCTTGACGCCCTGCGCAGCGAGCTGGGCCTGTCGGAGCCTGAAGCATGAGCGGGCGTCTGATGAGATCGGCCGAAGCCCTGATCGGCCAGACAGATATCGCATCCGCAGCTCCGCGCCGCGTTGGGACGCTGGTTGCACATGAAGGATTGATGCTTGAAGTTGAAGGCTTCGGGCAGCCGCTGGGTTCGACTGCCAAGGTCATGTCGGCAGCCCATGCGCCCGTCCGAGGCGAAGTTGTCGGCTTTCGCGGCAACCGGAGTATAATTCTGCCCTTTGACGGCGATGTTCCGTATGTCGCCGGAAGCCGTGTCTTGCCCGATGGCGACGGCGGTCTCGCCACATGTGGTTCGGGCTTGCTGGGTCGTGTCGTGGATGCACATGGCGACCCGCTCGACGGCCGCGGCCCGATCACGAGTCGGTTTTCCTGGCCGCTTGCCGGACGCCGTGGCAACCCGCTCCAGCGCGGTCGGGTAACACGGGCGCTCGACATGGGTGTCCGCAGCATCAATGGCTTGCTGACGATTGGCCAGGGCCAGCGGGTTGCCATCATTGCCGGCTCCGGCGTCGGAAAATCGGTCCTGATGGGCCAGATGCTGGCGGGTGCCGAATGCGATGTCATGGTCGTCGGACTTGTCGGCGAACGCAGCCGGGAAGTGAGCGACTTTCTCGAAACAAAACTGACTCCCTCGATGCGCGCACGAACGGCAGTTGTCGCCGTGCCCGCAGACCACCCACCGCTGCTCCGGTTGCGCGCTGCAATGCGCGCTACGGCAAGTGCCGAATATTTCCGCAATGAAGGCAAGAATGTCTTCCTGCTGATCGACAGCTTGACGCGCGTTGCACATGCGCAGCGCGAAATCGGCCTGTCACTCGGTGAGCCCCCAACGATGAAGGGCTATCCCCCGTCGGCGCTCGGAATCATCCCCCGCCTTGTCGAACGCGCCGGCGCAGATCGCGTCACGGGTGGTTCGATCACTGCAATCTACACCGTCCTCGCCGACGGCGGCGACAATGACGATCCCGTCGTTGATGCGGCGCGCGCGATCGTTGACGGACACATCGTCCTTTCGCGCAGCCTCTCCGAGCAGGGCATTTATCCTGCAATTGACGTCTCGCGTTCCCTGTCGCGGACGATGGTCGACGTCATCGATCCGGATCACGCGGCAGCAGCCGCTCACTTTCGCCAGCTTTGGTCACTTTATGAGGAAAACCGCGACCTCCTTCTTATGGGAGCCTATGCCCCCGGAAATGATGCGGCGCTCGACGAAGCGATCAGTCGTCGCACGGACATGCTCGGCTTTCTGCGTCAGGGCGCGTTGGAAACAGTGAGCTTTGATCGTTCGCGGGCAGATCTGATCACAGGATTTGGCGCATGACGAACCTCGCAGAACGCCGCTCGCGGATCGTCCGCGTCCGCCAGATGGAACATCGCGTTGCCCGTGCCAAGCTTGCGACAGCCGAAGCTGCGCTCGCAAACCTTGATCGCATTTCCGGCCGTCTTTCGGGTCTCAGGGCATCGTTGAAGCCCGACGCAGAGCGGACGACCGGGCTTGCGCTGAAGTCGATGGCGGAAATGGCCCTCCGACTGGACACGGCCCAAAACGATCTGGCGGCGCCGATCAGGGGAGCCGAACATGATCGGGTCCGCTCAATCGCCGAACGGCTGGCGGCGAAGACGCGCGAAGAGGGCGCGGAGAAGCTCCGCGAACAAGCAATGCGCAGCGAAAATTATGAACAGACGCGCCGCGCCGATGCGAACCGTCCGTTTCGCAAACGGCCTTCACCACTGGGAGGTGTAAAATGAATTTTGAACTGAACCCCACGCAGCCCGCAACCTCCACATTTGCAACTTTGGCGGCTTCCACGGGTGCTTCACCTACGGAAGGTTTCGCAGCTCTGCTCGATCGCAGCGCGACGGGTGCTGGGCCCGACCAGAACATTCCGACTGCGGAGTGGGCTGCGGTAACGCCCGAGCCGATTTTGAAAATGGTGAAGGATGATCTCACAACGCTCCCTGAGCGTGCTTCAGTCGAGATTGCCTCTGAGAAAGGCGATGCAATTTCTGCAAAGATGGAACCGCCAGCATCCTTGGTTGCAATTGCCAAGGCTGACGCACTCGTCGCGAGGCTGTCACCGGCATCGCAAAGACTTGAGGAACCCACCACGCCCTCAGAAGAGCGTCCGATGCCGTCGGTGCTTGCCGCTCCCGCAAGGTTCGCCGCGTCGGCCGATTTTGTGCGAAGCGAACGGAAAGCCGTGCGGCATGAGAGGCAACAAGCGTCAGATGAACGCACCACCGAAAGTGAAGCCGACGGAACGCAGCATCCTGGAGCGCCAGCATCCGAATCTGCGGCAATAGCCGCTGCACAAATTTCGCCCTCGTTGACCGCAGCATTGACACCCGCTGGTCAATCGCCGTCGCGGCCTGTGTCGGAAAATACCGTCTCGCTTGCTTCGGTCCCACGCACGAAGGCGTCCCCGCTCTCTGCCGCCAAGGCCAAAGAAGGCGCTTCGCAGGAAGCGTTGCCGGTTGGCGAACTCCCCGAGTTCAATGATGCGACGACGACGCCTGTTGAACTACCGAAACGGGCGGTCGAAGCCAGGCAGCGCATCGCTGTCCCAGATTCGGCAGAATTGGAGTTGCCGACAATCCTGAACGCGTTGGAGTCCTTGGAAGCAAGAGAGGCGTCCACGCAAAAGGCTATGCCCGTGCGGGCGGCAAAGATCGCTGAAATCGCGCTTGGTCTTGCCGACCCACAACCTGCGCCGAACCCGATTGCCGTCCAAAGCGGCAAGCCGGACATTGTAGCCACGGCGACCCAGCCGACGTTTGACATCACGCCAAGCGAAGCTCCCGCCCGGGGTACCGTTGTTGAAAGGCAACTCGATCTCATCCGCAATGAGCAGTGGCTCGGAGAACTGGCCCATGACATCGCAAGCACCACAGGCGATGCCAGCCGCCTGTCCTTTCGCCTGATGCCGCACCAGCTTGGTCGGCTCGAGGTGGACGTGTCGCGATCACATAATGGCTTGTCGCTGAGCATTCAGACCGAAAGCGATAGCGCCAAGGCCATTCTTTCCGCTGCACAACCACGGCTGGCTGACGAAATCCGGTCACAAGGAATAAAGCTGGCGGACACCCAGATGTTTTCCGGCGATGCACGGCAATCGCCGAGCCAGGACGGCTTCACCCGCCCGGCGCCTCTGATCGAGGCATTTATTTCACCCAATGACACCGTTGACGAGCCCGAGCCGGAGCAGCGCAACGGTCGATATGCATAGCAACGGAGACAGGGAATGAGTGCGAAGAAGGATGAGGCAGCCGCCAAAGGCGGTGAAGCAAAGAAGCCCGGCAAGGCCAAGAAGCTGATCGTGTTGGGTCTTGCAGCAACCGTGCTGGTTGGCGTTGGCGCGGGTGCAGGTATCTATGCAGGTATTGGCCAGGGGGAAGTCAAGGAAAAGGAAGATCCACACCGGCCAAAACTTGTCTTGCGGAGCGAAGAACCGGAAGAACAGAGCGCCGAAGGCGGCGAGGAAAAGGAGCCGGCCCCCAAGATCGGGACGGTTTCGGTCGCGAATGACCGCGCGCCTGTCGATCCCCGCAAATATGAAATCACATATTTTCCGATCGAGCAGCAATTCACGGCCAACCTTTCCGATGGCAGCGGCTTCGCACAGCTCGGCATCAGCCTCGCGACTTATTATGACAGCCGAGTCATCGCGAACATCAAGCGCCAGATCGTTCCAATCCGCTCTGCCGTTCTGATGACACTTTCGGTCCAAGATTCATCAGTGCTCTCGACGCCGGAGGGACGCCAACTCTTTCAGCGTCAGCTGACAAGGGCGATCAACCAGGTTTTGCGCGAAAAGGAAGGTTTTGGCGGCATCGACAATGTCTATTTCACAAATCTGGTGATCCAGTGAAACCTGAAGCTGCTCCGCCTGCACTGACGCCGACTTCGCTGTTCCGTGCCAGCGACGAGACTCTGGCATTTCCGGGCCTCGAGCGCGTCGGCGCGCAATTTGCACTTGGACTTGCGGATGTCATTGGCTCAAACGGCGGCGTTGGCACGAAACTGACCTGCGGCGAAACGACAATCGCAACCTTTGCAGAGTGGCGCGATCGAACCAGTGCCTCCAATGCCGTTTGCCGTTTTCGCATGGCACCGCTCAAGGGCGGGATGCTCCTTTCGGTTCCCCAACAATATGTCAGCGAACTTGTCGATCGCTTCTACGGCGGAGACGGAATCGTCCCGAGCCCGCGCGCGGAATTGAGCGCCGCTGAAGAGCGCTACTTTGCACGGCTTGGCGGCTTGGTTGTTCCGATGCTTGCTGCTGCATGGGCGGAAATGGTCAAGATTGAACCAACTGTCGCGAAGGTCGATCACAGCGGATCTTTGCCCACGCTGGTTGCCGACACCCAACAGGTCGCCGTCCAGCATTTCGTTGCGGAAAGCATCGACGGCAAACAGGTCGCAATCGACGTGGTCTTCCCGCTGGCCATGCTGCGTGCCGTACCTCAACTCGTTGCCACGCCGGATTCAGAGGAAGCATCCCAGATTGATCCGGTTTGGCAAACCAGCCTCTCGGATGCCGTGATGCAGGTCCGGCTGCCGGTCCGGACTATTTTTGCGCGGCCTGAACTGCCGCTCTCTCAATTGCTGACGTTGCAGCCGGGAGACATCATCCCTGTCTGCCTGCCCAATCAGGTTCCTGTGACCGTTGCCGGCCGGGTCTTTGCCCGCGGCAGCGTCGGAGACTCAAACGGTCGAACGGCCATCAAGATCGAACGCATAGAAGAAGGAAGTGCATCCTATGAGTGACATGTCCGAAGCGCCCCGCCCCTCAGACGCGGCATTTGCCTCTGTGAGGCCCGATCACAATTTCGATCTTCTTTCCGATGTTTCGCTGCGCATATCCGTGGAAGTCGGCTCAACCTCCATGCGCTTGGCAGACCTGCTCAGCCTTGGCGAAGGCAGTGTGATCGAGCTCGATCGGCAGGCGAATGACGTGCTTGATATCTTCGCCAACGGTACTTTGATCGCAAAGGGCGAGATCGTGAATATGGACGGCCGTTATGGCGTCCGCATCTCCGAAGTTGTCAGCGCTGGGCGCCGCTTTGCCGGTCTGGAGCGGAGGTCCTGATGTTCGAATATATTCTGCGTCTTTTTATTCTGGTCCCGATGATCGGCGGCCTGGCTTGGGGTTCGCTCTGGCTCTGGCGCAAGGCCCAAATGGGCCTCCCGATGCAGGGCGGGTCGGCCCGCGCAGCCCAAATGGTCGATGTTCTTCCGCTCGGCCCCGGCACCAAGCTGGCAGTCGTGGCCTTTGGCGGCCGCGAGGTCCTGATCGCCGTGACACGCACGCAGATCACCCTGCTCGCCGAAGACGCACGGGAGAATGCAGGTGCGTAAGGCGCTTGTTTTGGCCGGAGCAGTGGGTCTGACGCTTGCCTTGACCGTAAGCCCGGCCCTTGCGCAAACCACACCCGGACTCGACAAGGCGCTGACCACGATTGCCGGAGACGGCAAACCGCTCTCGCTTTCGCTGCAAGTCCTGTTGTTGATGAGCTTGCTGACGGTTCTGCCGTCACTCATCCTCATGATGACCAGCTTTACCCGGATCATCATCGTTCTTTCGATCCTTCGCCAGGCTTTGGGCCTCCAGCAGACGCCCCCGAACCAGGTGCTTGTCGGATTGAGTCTCTTCCTTTCGATGTTCGTCATGCAGCCCGTCCTCACGCAAATCAACAAGACGGCGGTCGAGCCTTATGGCCGAAGCGAAGTCACGCTCGAGGAAGGAATTGCCAGAACCGGCACTGCGCTGCACGGCTTCATGATGAAGCAGACCCGTAAGTCGGATCTCAGCATGTTCGCAAATATTGCCAAGGCGCCCAAGTTCGAAAAGTCCGCGGACGTGCCTTTTTCGATCCTTCTGCCGGCCTTTGTGACGAGCGAACTCAAGACAGCCTTTCAGATCGGCTTCCTGATTTTCCTGCCATTTCTGGTGATCGACCTCATTGTGGCCTCAGCCCTCATGTCGCTCGGCATGATGATGCTGTCCCCGTCGATCATATCCATGCCGTTCAAGCTGCTGCTGTTCGTGCTTGTCGATGGCTGGGCGCTGACGATGGGCTCGCTCGCCTCTTCGTTCAACGGATAGCGTCATGGAAGCAGACTATTTCATTGGCGTTGCGCAGCAAGCCTTGTGGGTCCTGGCCCTTGGCGCCGCCCCGATCCTGATCCCGGCACTCGTCGCTGGCGTCATTCTGGGCATGGTGCAAGCCGCAACCTCGATCAACGAGCAGACCCTGAGCTTCGTGCCCAAACTTATTGTGGTCGCCATCTGCCTTGCTGTCTTTGGCGGCAGCATCATGATCCTTGTCGCGGACTTCACGCGCGAAATATTCGCCCGCATTCCGGACATCGTGCGATAATGCCCGTCGGCTTCGCCGGGATGGAGCAGCAATTGCTGATCTGGATGCTGGCCATGATCCGGCCGGGCGCAGCTTTCCTCGCGGCGCCAATCTTTGGCGCACCGCAAGTGCCCGTTCAGGTGCGCCTCGTCCTGGCGCTCGCGATCGGCGTTCCCGCCGCCGCCGTCTCCGGCATGGCTCTACCCCCCAACGGTATCGTCTCGTTCGACGGTCTTATGTTGATAATCCCCGAGGTCATTGCCGGGCTTGCGCTTGGCTTCGCAGTTCAGATCGGCTTTTCAGCAGCCATGCTCGGTGGTGAGGCGATCAGCAACACAATGGGACTTGGTTTTGCAGCCATGGCAAACCCCCTTGGCGGCCCGGCAAGTCCGGCCATCGGTCAGTTGCTTTCGATGATGGGTCTGTTCCTGTTTCTTGGTTTTGGCGGTCATTTGACACTGATCGGCATTATCGTGGATAGCTATCGCGCGCTCCCTCCGGGCCATGCCTGGTTGTCGGCAGCGGCAATCGGCGGCCTGGTGCAGTTTGGCGGGCTTGTTTTCGCAGCAGGTCTTTCGATCGCCTTGCCAGTCGGCTTCGCGATGATCCTTGTTCAGCTGGTCATGGCAATGGTGGCACGTTCCACCCCCACCCTCAATCTCTTCGCCGTCGGCCTTCCGGCAACCCTGCTCGCCGGTCTCATTCTCCTCGCAATGGCCGCACCTGTCATGGCAGATTCAATCGCGAACGCGCTGAAGGCCGGCCTCGATATGTCGCAAACCCTTTCACAAGGGGGCACACATGGCTGAGGGAGCCGATCGCGACCAGAGGACCGAGGCTCCTACACAAAAGCGCCGGGCTGATGCGGCGCGCAAGGGCGACGTTCTCCAATCCCGCGAACTGGGCACTGCGCTTGTCATGCTTGGGGGAGCAGCCTGGCTTGTGTTCGCCGGCCCCTGGTTCATTCATGAATGCAGCAGGCTCCTCACGATCGGCCTGTCATTCGACAATCGCGATGTTACCGTCTTTGATCCCGCGACACTGACCACGCGTCTGGTTGGCACCACACTTATCCCCCTCGCCCTGCTGTTTGGCGTCACCATGCTCGCGGCCGTAGGTGCGCCGGCAATGCTGGGCTCGCTGGGATTTCGGTCTGGCGCCATTGCGTTCAAGGGGGACCGGCTGAATCCGATCAGCGGCTTCGGTCGTATCTTCGGGCTCAATGGCCTGGTCGATCTCGGAAAAGCCCTGGCAAAGGCTGCCGTGCTCGGGCTACTTGGCTATTGGCTGGTGTCTCATGACATGCGTCATATCATGGGACTTGGTGCCCAGGACATGCGCGAGGCCGCCAGCACACTTGGCCACATGATGGTCAAGGCTGTCCTCTGGCTCGCATTGGGGCTGGCCCTGATTGCGGGGATCGATGTGCCCGTGCAGATTATTCGCCGTAACGGACGGCTCCGGATGACACGCCAGGAAATCAAGGAGGAAATGCGGCAGACAGAAGGTGCGCCAGAGCTCAAGCAGGCCATCCGCCAGAAGCAGCAATCCCTGCTGACCGGTTCGGCCCGCAAGGCCGTTACCGAAGCCAACGTCATCCTCACCAACCCGACCCATTTCGCGGTTGCCTTGCGCTATGACCCCAAAAAGGACTTTGCGCCGATGGTCGTGGCGCGAGGCCGAGGCGAAACAGCGCTCGCGATCCGGTCACTCGCCGCCGAAAACAACGTGCCCATTCTCGAATATCCGCAACTCGCGCGTGCAATCTATTTTACTGCCCGGGCCGGCCAAACAATTGCCGAAGACTTGTATGTCGCGGTGGCCACAATTCTGGCATTTGTTTTCAACATCGACCGCGCAATGGCAGAGGGAATCTCTCCGCCGCTGGTCGAAGTCCCGTCGGAGAAGCATTTCGACGAGAACGGAGTGCGCCATGCGACCTAAACTCGGCGCGCCTCCTGTCGTTTCTCTCATCAGAGGGGGCAAGCGCTCATGATCGGATCAATTGCATCGGCGCTGGGCGCAGGCTCGGGAATCGACACGGTAAAACTTGTCGAAGATCTCGCTGCCGCTTCACGCGACCCGAAAGTCGCCCAGTTCGACACGCGCGCCAGTGCAAACAAGGCAAAGATCAGCGCGGTTGCCCAGGCGCGGTCCGATCTGGAAAGTTTTTCAACCACCTTTGCCGGGCTTGTCGCAGGAGGCACGCTTCAGTCACAGCCCAACGTCGCCGACCCGACAGCATTGTCAGCCGTAGCCGCGCCTGGTGTTCGCGCAGGAAATCTATCCGCTGAAATCAGTGTCCAGCAGCTTGCCAAATCACAGACCGTCTATTCGGCGTATCTTCCGGCAGTGACAGATACAGTTGGCCAGGGCACAATGACTCTCACCGTCGGCGCCCAGTCGTTCACGATCACGATCGATGCCACCAATGACAGCCTGACGGGCCTTGCAACCGCGATCAATACGGCGGCGAGCGGCGTAACCGCAAACATCATTACGGATGGAAACGGCTCGCGTATCGTTCTGAAGGGCCAATCTGGCGCAAACGGTGCTTTCTCTCTGACACCCGTAGTCGGTGGAGATCCCGCGCTCGACCGGTTTGCCTATCCCGGCGCCGGCACAGGCCTCACGCTCGCACAAGCAGCCCAGGATGCCCAGTTTACGGTGGACGGCATTGCCTATACCCGCGCGACCAACAGCTTCAGTGATGTCTTTCCCGGAATTACACTGACCTTGAAGAAGGCGGCTCCCGGCGTACCAATCGCCATCACCGGATCCCGTCCGACCGAAGCATTGAGACAAACACTAAGTGATTTTGTCTCTGTTTATAACACGCTGAAGAAGGATCTTGCGACGGCGCGCACGACGACTGGCGGCGACCAGTCACTTCGTGCGCTCGAGGTTCAGCTGACGGCCCTGATCTCAAAAGTCGTGACAAGCGACCCGCAGATCAATAGCCTGACAGGTGTTGGTGTCTTCACGAACCGCGATGGCTCGATCAGCTTCGACTCTGCCAAGTTCGAGGCTGCCCTCGCAGCCAATCCGGACGCTGTTGAGGCGCTGTTCAGTCCAACGCGCGACACGACACATACCGTGACGACCGATCCGGGGCTTTCAGAAGCGCTGAAATCCCTGAAAGACGCCGCGACCGCAACGGGAGGTGTCCTTGCTTCAGTGACCACCCGGTTACAAAAGGAGAGCCAGCTCATCGCGGACGCGCGCACGAAGATGGAAGCGCACGAAACGGCCTACAAGAACCGGCTCAAACGCCAATTCGGTGGTATGGATTCCCGCATTGCCGCGCTGAAAGCAACGCAAAGCTATCTCACACAGCAGATCACGCTGTGGAGCAATCAGAAAAATTGACAGGCCTGACAGGTGTATTCTCCCCCAAATCCCTTGCGCGCTCGCAATCGCTATCAAGTGCTCGACCTTAGCAGTCGCATGGAAGGTGCAAGCCCCCACCGGCTAGTCTCAATTCTCTACGAAGAATTGCAAAATGCCCTGGCTGGAGCGATCCGCGCGCGCGAAGGTGGCCAGGACGTTGCTGCCAATTCCCAGATGGCGCGCGCAAAATCGATCCTTGCAGCTTTGGAGGCAGGGCTCGATTTCGATCGTGGCGGAACCCTTGCGACAACATTGTGCGGCATTTATCGAGCGATGCAGCGCCAGCTCGCCAATACGCCAAATGACGTCGAAAAGCTCAACGAAGTCCGCAGCGGCGTCGCCAATCTTGCCGAGTCCTGGCGGGCATTGGTTGCCTGATTCGAATCCAGACGAATGACAGCCGCACAATACATGCTTTCGTGGGTGTCACTGTTGTCAGTCGACGTGGCGGGATATGCGGCCAGTGCCCCGGCCCGAGCG
>ERZ724517.963-NODE-963-length-16682-cov-13.618993_pt1 | contig 16682 bp, 15 predicted proteins | sample MGYA00376050_ERZ724517 | MGnify/ENA primary metagenome ERZ724517 (study PRJEB28724, sample SAMN07190886) | activated sludge metagenome | isolation source: activated sludge of sewage treatment plant in Hong Hong | place: USA: Christiansburg, Virginia | collected... | reverse complement strand
GTTTCACGGTCAACACGGTTGCCGAGAAAGATAAACTTGAACGGAAACGCGCCAGAGAAAGAGGGCGAGCGCACGATGAAAATGCCCGACTCGGTAAAAGACGGCGCGTTGGCGGCGGCAATTCCGTAAAGATTGAAGTAGTCGGTGTCGCGGAACGTAAAGGTATCCTGTCCTTGGCGCACTTGTACCCGGTCATAAATACCGCCGCGTACAAACCCCGAGCCCTTGAATGACTCGATACCTGCCGTACGGATCACAAAAATGGCATGTTCACCCGGCTTGAGGCGCGCCATCAGATCATCCCAACCTTTTTTGCCCAGAATGGCTTGGCCAATGCCGGGGTGGTTGAGATAACCAAACCAGAGATCAATGAAAGGTTCCGGGCCGCGTGGGAGCCCTACCTGCTCAGGCTTGACGGTCAGGTGTTGAACGGCCCCTTCCTTGACCAGCGTATCCCAATCCAGTGTGTTGGTGCTTTCTACAAATGTTGCTTGAGGCCGGATCTCCGGCTTCAGAATGCCGACTTGACGTGCAACTGCAGCACCAGAGGTCATCATTACCTGATTTTGAGCGATGACGGTGACAGTAGCGCCAGAGATAGCATCTAGCCCAATCATGTCTTCTTCGGGACGGGACTGACCGATCTCGATATTGTCACCGACAAACTTACCCAGATACTGATTGTTGAAATTAATTAGTTGGGACTCAGGGATGCCGAGCAACAGAATAGGTTCGGAGTGCTTGAGCACCTTAACGCCAACAAAGTGCCCTGTCGGATCGATGCCGATGAGGGTGACCACGGGCTTGCCGGAGTAGGCCGGGGTGTCCGTGATGTCAGTAGACAGCATGACGTAGCCGATCAGCTTGCGTTGACCGTCTGCTTCGGAGTATCCCTCGACATAAAAGGGACTGCCTTTGCGTTTAGAAAAAGAGGTCGCCCCTGGCAGCACCTCCTGACATACCTGTAACAGAGCACAGAGATCAGGGTTGGTATTCAAGTCAGCCGGCAATGCAGCCTGATAGGCAGAATCGGCGTGAGCGGCGGGGGTCAGAATAAGGGCCAGCATCGCCATAATGACGGTCTGGCGAAGAATGGAGAGCAATTTCATGCACACATTCCTGGCATTAGGGGTGATTCGCAGTCTGACCTATAGAGGGCGTGACTGTCATTGCGGCGGGTCAATTCTTTGAGGTGTTGAGGGCTTAAGATGCCTCGGCACGCCATTCATGTTGGCGTGCCGAGGCATAAACTCAGGGGCTTTTATGCCTCAACGATCATACGGCTGCGCATTTCCAAATGCAGGGCATGACAGAAGTGAGTGCAGTAGCACCAGTAGACACCAGGCTTATCAACCTTAAAAGTGACCGATTTAGTTTCCTGCGGGTTCACAATGAAGTTGATGTTGTACTTCGGAATGGCGAATCCGTGGGTAAGATCTTCGATCTTGTCGAGATTGGTCAGAATAATGGTGACTTCGTCGCCAACCTTGAGTCTGAATTCCCGTGGTTCGAAGGCCGGTGCCTGCGAAGTAATCTTGACCGTAACCTTTTTCCCATTACGGAAGATGCCAGTTTCCTTGGGGTCTTTCACGGCGTTCGGGAAGTCATCAATGTTGTAGACCTGCTTAGGTTGCAGCAGCTCACGCTTAAAGATGATGAAGTCATGTGGCTCAGGGCGAACCGGATGATCGGCCACCAGTACCATTTTTTCTCCGGAGATATCCACCAGCTGCTCGGTTTCTGCGTGCAGCGGGCCGACAGGAAGGAAACGATCCTTGGAGAATTTGCAGCCTACGCACAGCCATTTGCCATCAGCAAACATAGTTTCAGACTGCGAGGCATTGATGTGGCCAGGCTGGTAATGCACATCCAGACGGTCCACAACATACTTGGCGGTCTTGTCACCGGCGGTGAATTTGATGGCGGCTTCCACATTCCACTTCACGATCTGGCTGTCCAAAAAGAGTGTGGTGTAAGCGTTACCGCGGCCATCAAATGCGGTGTGCAGCGGGCCAAGGCCGATTTCGACTTCAGCCACAATAGCCTTGTCGAGCTCGTCCAGCTTGCCGTCAAACCAATCCAGTACCTTGGACAGTTCAATCACGGTAGCGGTAGGCGAGAGCTTGCCAGCACAAATAAAGTACTTGCCATCTGGTGTTGCGTTTACGCCATGCGGGTTTTTAGGAACCGTTACATAAGCAACTAAGGCAGTTTTGGGATCTTTGTTGGAGGCAATGGTGGCATCAACCACTGGCACCTTGGAGTCACCAAACGTACGGGTTTTACCCGCTTTCACCGCTTCTTCAACGCGAGCAATGTTGAAAAACAGGCAACGATCGCGCTCGGCGGACATCATGTCCTCGTAGTGCAGGCCCATTTCGGTGTTGTACTGATTGGTGGCAGCCAGCTTGCCGTCGAAAGACGTGGCCACCAGATCACAGTTACCATCGATCAGTGCCTGCCAGCGAACTTCCATCGTTTCGGCATCAATACAGGTAAACATCGAGCGGTATTTTTCGGGTGAATCCAGATCATTGCCGTTGTTAGGCAGAGGAATGCTGAACTCGGAGCCGGCAAATACGCGGGTGGTGTAGTTGATGCTCTGGTCTACCGGGTCGCGCTTGTCGGGGAAAATGCCGTGGAAGCCCTGAATATTCGGGATTTCGACGATCTTGTCACAAGTGAAGTAGTCGAGGCGGATACGCGCCATACGGCTGTTGATCTTGTCATTGATCCACGCATAACGGCCGTCATAGTTGCCATCCTTATAGGAGGCATGAGTATGATGAGTATCGGCAACGGTATACTTGAGATGACCATCGGGCTTGGTGCCCATGATGGCCTTGGATTCATTGGTGATACCCCAGCCAACCAGGGCGTCTGTGTTAAAACAGGGGACGCGGTGCAGCTCGCGACCTGAAGGCAGGCCAAGAACTCGGAAGTCACCGGTGTGCCCACCGGACCACAGTCCGTAGTAGGTGTCGAGCTCGCCTGGCTTTAGATGAGGCGACTGCCCCTTAGTGGCATGAGAATCATCTTTTTCTTTGCTGTCTTTATCTTCCTTGCTGCAGGCAGATAGGCCAACCGACAGGCCAGCACCGGCAAGGCCGGTCAGGGCTGCAGTATTCAGAAACTTACGGCGACTCATGCCTGGCATGCCGTCAACCTGAGTTGTAATGTCGTCCTTCATGAGTGCATCACTCCCGTGATAGTAAATTCAAACGTCGGTGGCGTACCCATTGGTCAAATCGCAACCGCCTGCGACAAATTGCCGCACCCCTAAGCCTACGGGCCAAAGGTAGACCAGACATTGATGTCGAGCAAGAAAAAGGGCTTAAAAGAGGTAAATAACCGAGAAAAACACGAAGGGAAGGTTGTGATGATTGGCTTGGGGGGTAATCAGGAAGGAATAGTTGGGCTTTTAGGGGGAAGCGCCCTGGCAGGGAGGGTCATTGGTGATGACCAGCTCTCCCTGACAGAGAGTGAAGGGCTTAGACGTTAAAACGGAAGTGCATCACATCGCCGTCTTTGACGATGTATTCCTTGCCTTCCAAGCGCCACTTGCCGGCTTCTTTAGCGCCTGCCTCTCCGCTGTACTTGACGAAGTCGTCATAGGCGATCACTTCGGCACGGATAAAGCCTTTTTCAAAGTCAGTATGGATGACGCCAGCAGATTGTGGAGCAGTAGCGCCGATCTTAATGGTCCAGGCACGCACCTCTTTCACGCCAGCGGTGAAATAGGTTTGCAGGCCAAGCATTTTGTAGCCAGCACGGATCACTCGGTTGAGGCCCGGCTCTTCCATTCCTAGTGTTTCCAGAAACTCCGCTTTGTCGGCTTCATCCAGTTCGGCAATTTCGGCTTCAATCTTGTTGCAGATCGGCACCACTACAGCGCCTTCTGCTTCAGCGTACTTTATGACGGCATCCAGATGTGGATTATTGCTAAAGCCATCTTCTGCCACGTTGGCGATATACATGACTGGCTTGGTGGTGATCAGGCAGAGAGGCTTGAGTGCAGCCAACTCCTCAGACGATAGACCCAGCATGCGCACCCGCTGCCCTTCGGTGAGATCCGGCAGGATTTTTTCCATTACCACCTTCATGGCCTGTGCATCTTTGTCGCCGCCTTTGGCGAGCTTTTCCACGCGCTTCAGTGCTTTCTCGACAGTATCGAGGTCGGCCAGTGCCAATTCCATGTTGATGATCTCGATGTCATCAACGGGATTAATGCGGTTAGAAACGTGAATGACATTGTCATCTTCAAAGCAGCGCACAACATGAGCAATGGCATCGGTTTCACGAATATTGGCAAGAAACTGATTGCCTAGGCCTTCACCTTTGGATGCACCGGCAACCAGACCGGCAATGTCCACAAACTCCATGGTGGCCGGCATCACGCGCTCAGGCTTTACAATGAGTGACAGTGCATCCTGGCGTGGGTCAGGCACGGGCACGATGCCGGTATTTGGCTCGATGGTGCAGAATGGAAAATTTTCTGCCGCAATGCCGGCCTTGGTGAGGGCATTGAAGAGGGTGGATTTGCCGACGTTAGGAAGTCCGACGATGCCGCAATTAATAGCCATGTTTTCTGCCTCGCAGTTAAAGCGCGATCATCGCGCCCCAACAAAAAATCCGTGAAATATCTGACCTGAAAAAGTCAGGCCTTGAAGCCGTTTAGTTTGTTCATTGCTGCAGCAAGATTGCCCGCAATCATGTCGTCGCTCAGTGCTTCGGCCGCATCCAAAGCAGCTTCGATCATGTCTTGCTCTGCCGCCGGTGCTTTGCCCAGCACATAATTTGATACTTGTTTGGCGTCACCGGGATGGCCAATGCCCACACGCAGGCGGTGAAAGCCGTTCTGGTTGGCCAGTGCCGGAATGATGTCGCGCAGGCCATTGTGCCCGCCATGCCCGCCGCCAGTTTTCAGCCGGATAGTGCCAGGAGATAGGTCGAGCTCGTCGTGCGCCACCAGAATGTCGGCAGGGAGAATCTTGAAGAAGGTGGCGATGGCGCCGACCGACTGCCCTGAGCGATTCATAAAAGTGGTAGGAATGAGTAGGCGGATGTCGTGGCCATTTACTGTGCCACGGCCACTAATGCCAAAATATTTAGGTTCAGGACTTAGACGAATACCGTATTTTTCGGCAAGACGCTCCACAAACCACTGGCCAGCATTGTGACGGGTGGACGCATATTCGGGACCCGGGTTGCCGAGGCCGACGATCAGGCGCAGTGCAGTCATGGTGTGTCGCTGATATCAGGTTGTCTCAATAAAAAAAACGGGGCCGTGAGGCCCCGCTTCTTATCGTGCGCAGGGCAACGCTTACGCGTCAGCCGTGCTCTTGTGCACGTTGGCAATCGGCTGGTCGTAATCCTGGCCAAGTGCCAGAGCCGGGATTTCTACGCCAGTCGGCAGCACGATGCTGGACAGGTGAAGCGTTGTGCCTACATGCACATCCTTCAGATCCACCGCGATGAACTCTGGCAGATTAGCGGGCATGCAAGAGATTTCCACGTCATTGGCATTGATGGAGATTGCACCACCTTCAGTCTTCACGCCAACACAGGTGTCTTGGTTCAAGAAGTGCAAAGGTACGCGCATGACCAGTTTGTGGGCAGCATCGACGCGCAGGAAATCAGCATGCAGCGGCTGATTCTTGGCAGGGTGACGCTGCAGTGCCTTGATCACGGCCTGCTGTGGCTTGCCATCGATATTGATGGTCAGCACATGAGAGTAGAAGGCTTCGTTTTCCAGTGCCTTGACCAGTTCTCTCAGTTCGAGAGTGATGGATTGGGCTGGTTCTTTGCCACCGTAAATCACGGCAGGAAGTTTGGCTTCCAGACGACGTAGGCGGCGGCTCGCACCTTTCCCTTCGTCGGTCCGGGCTTGGGCATTCAGAGTAAAGCTAACGGCGGACATGTGATGTCTCCAGTTATGCCATCATCACCCTGCGACCAGGTGTTGACGGAGGTAAATCCGGACAGGATTGCCCGGTAGTGCATCGACGGATGCGGCGAGGTTTAAAGTACCTCGAACATCGCGCTGATGGATTCTTCGTTATTAATACGGCGTACCGTTTCGGCCAGCATCGCGGACAGCGATACCTGACGGATACGGCCAGTGGCCAGTGCTTCTTCGGTGAGCGGAATGGTGTCGGTTACCACCAGTTCATCGAGTACAGAGGCCATGATATTAGCGATGGCAGGGCCGGACAGAATGGCGTGCGTGCAATAGGCCAGTACGCGACGAGCGCCATGTTCCTTGAGTGCAGCGGCCGCTTTACACAGCGTACCGGCGGTATCGACCATATCATCCACAATCACGCAATCACGGCCTTTTACTTCGCCAATAATATGCATTACTTGTGATTCATTGGCCTTGGGGCGACGCTTGTCAATGATGGCCAGATCGGCCTCGTCGAGTTGCTTGGCCACGGCACGGGCACGCACCACACCACCGACGTCAGGGGAGACCACCATTAGGTTGTCATAGCCCTGCTTCTGGATGTCGGCGAGCAGTACCGGGGAGGCATAGATGTTATCCACCGGAATGTCGAAGAAGCCCTGAATCTGATCGGCATGCAGATCGACGGTGAGTACACGATCCACGCCTACTGTTGTCAGCATGTCGGCGACAATTTTGGCGGTAATAGGCACGCGCGCCGAGCGAACACGACGGTCCTGCCGGGCGTAACCAAAGTAGGGGATCACTGCGGTGATACGTCCAGCCGAGGCGCGACGCAATGCATCGGCCATGACAATCATTTCCATCAAATTGTCATTGGTTGGCTTGCAGGTGGACTGCAGGATGAAAACATCCTTGCCGCGCACGTTGTCATTGATCTCGATCTGGATTTCGCCGTCGGAGAAGCGGCCCACAAGGGCGTCGCCCAGCGGGACGTGCAGATGAGTGGCAACCTTGCGGGCCAGTTCGGGATTGGCATTGCCGGTAAACAGGACCAGATTGGGCATGATATTGCTTTCGGCTGACTGGAAAATGGCAGGGGCGGCTGGATTCGAACCAACGCATGACGGGATCAAAACCCGTTGCCTTACCGCTTGGCGACGCCCCTAGAGTTTTTGCTTCTTACTGTGCGGCCAACGCAACATGGGCAGGAGATTGGTTGCATCCCTTACTGACAAAGCCCGGTATGGGGCTAATGGCCAGCAGGTGCTCCGCCGTTATGCAATCGGGGCAGGCTACAAAACAACAGGCGCCAGTTCCCGTCATCCGGGCAGTGCCATGCTGTGCCAACCACGTGAGGGCCGCATCTACTTCGGGAGAGAGCTGGCGAACGATGTTTTCACAATCATTCTGGATGCTCCGGGCAGACACCCCCCCGAGAAAGGCGGCTACTGTAATGGCGGGGGTATCACGTGTCAATTGCGCGTGGCAGAAGACATCGGCTGTACTGATATGCGCTTGCGGTGTTAGCACCAGATACCAAGGCTCAGGAATGTCTACGGGAGTGAGGGTTTCACCGACTCCTTCGGCCCAGGCAGCATGGCCCTGAATGAAAACCGGCACGTCTGCTCCTAGCTCCAGACCTAGCGCAGCCAATGCGTCCAGTGGCAGGTCCAGCCCCCACAGACGGTTGAGGCCCAGCAAAGTGGTGGCTGCATCGGAGGAGCCGCCGCCAATGCCGCCACCCATGGGCAGCCGCTTCTCAAGCTCGATATCCGCACCTTGAGTGCAGCCAGTGTGTGCTTGGAGTAGGCGGGCGGCACGGACAATCAAGTTGCTGGTGGAGGGGACGCCAGGTAACTCGGGGGTAAGGAGGATCTGGCCGTCTGTCCGTCGGGCAAAGTGCAGGGTGTCGGCCTGCTCCAGAAACTGGAAGACGGTTTGCAGCAGGTGGTAACCATCGGGGCGGCGACCCGTGATGTGCAGGAAAAGATTGAGCTTGGCCGGAGCGGGAAGTGTCAGGCGAGTCATGGTGCCAGAGCGGGAGTGGATGCAGTGACGGGAGCGGCGGCAGGTAACCAGCGCGAGATAATCACGGTCAATCGGGTATCGGGCCCGGTGATCAGTATCTTTTGCGGCAGGGCGGGGTAGCCTGTATCCCAGGCTGCAAATATGGCCGTCCAACCATCTTCAGTAATTTTTCGGGCACGGCCCTCTTCGTCCTTTTCGATAACGGCATTGCGTGTGGCGGGTTGGGCTTTGAGCCAGTGGGCAAGGTAGGAAACCGGGGCTTGGTAGCCTGTCACGGCTTCCAGCAGCAGTTCTGGCGAGCTGGCAGACACTTCCCCCGTATCGCTGTTGCGCAGCACAACACCTTCAGGGGTGCCGACCAGTTCGGTACGGCCAGCTCCTAGCGGGCCCGAGAGGGTCAGCGTGTACTGTGTGCCTTCCTGCTGCCAGGTGAAATAAAGGTTGCCCCCGCGGTCCGCAACCCGCAAGCCCATCTTGCCTTCGGCAAGCCAGTGCGTCAGTTGGGCGGGGTCGGCGATCTGCATGGGTGGGTGCAGCACGCAGCCGGACAGAAGGCTAGTCAGTAGTAATGCGACAATCAGGCGGATCATTATGGATCTAGCCTGAGGCGCGTTCGCGGCAGGTGCTCACTTTTTGGGTGCATGCGCAGGGCATCACGCCAGAGGCGGCGGGCTTCGTCGCGCTGACCACTTACCCAAAGGACTTCGCCGAGGTGAGCAGCGATCTCGTCATCGGGAAACATTTTGTAGGCCTGACGCAGATACTGCAGGGCCTCATCTGTTTTGCCGCGTTTAAAGTTTAACCAGCCCAGACTGTCCAGAATGGCGGGGTCATTTGGCTTCAGAGCATAAGCACGCAGGATGGATGCTTCGGCTTCATCAATCCGATCGGTACGCTCCAATAATGTATAGCCAAGCGCATTAAGAGCGCTGGCGTTATTGGGCTCAGTGCGCAGCACTTCACGAACATCAGCTTCAAACTGATCCATCTGGTTCTGGCGTTCAGCGACGAGTGCTCGGCTTAGCAGGAGGTGAGCGTTGCCGGGAGATTGCTGCAACGCCTCATCGAGTATGGCACGAGCACCATCGGGATCCTTTCGCGCACTGAGGAGTTCGGCCTCCAGTTGAAAGAGCGGAAGGCGTTGCTCAGGCAGGCGGGCGCGGGCCTCATTAAAACGACGATGGGACTCTGCAGTTTGGCCACGCTGAATTAGCAAGTTGCTTATTTCTGCCATGGCTTGCATGAAATGCGGGCCGGGGGGGACGCTTTCATAGGCGGCAATGGCATCGTCCAAGCGTTCTTGACGCTGGGCCAGCTTGCCCAGATAAAAGTAGGCCTCGTCAGAGTGCTCTTCGCTGTCGGAGAGTGTGTCCAGTTCACTGCGTGCCAGCACGTCGTTATGGTTTTCAAAGGCAATCAGTGCCAGCCCTAGCCGTAGGCTGCTGTCACTTGGATATTTCGCGACTAAGGTGCCGAACTCGCGTTCAGCTCCCTTCATGTCTTGTGCCTTGACTAAGCTGCGGGCGTAGTTAAGGCGCAGGCTTTGGCTTTCGGGGCGTATTTTTACGGCACTGGCCAGCAGGTGGGCTACTTCAGCGTTACGATTAAGGTCGGTCAGTATCTTGGCTTCCAGTAGCGTCGTTTGGATGCTTTCTGGGCGCAGCAGGCGCGCACGATGGGCGAAGTCCAGTGCAGGCTCTCGAGCGCCGGCCTGAGTAAGTACAAGGGCACGAGCAAATAGAATATGCGGACTGTCATGATGTTTCTGTTCAACGGCTTCCAACGCATTGAGCAGGCTTTGCTGACCAGTTGGCGTGGTGGGGATCGCTGACAAAAACATCTGCTCAAGATCAGCCTCGGGCTGAAGAGCGAGCAATCTATCTAGCGCCGGTATCAACATCTCGTAGCGTTGCTGGCGTAGGCTGCTCAATGCCAGTACATACCAAGCTTCGGCATTGTCTGGCTCTACATCAGTCCAGAGTTGGGAGAGCTCCAGACTCTGCGGTTGATTAAGGAACTGTGCAATCGTACTGGCACGGGCGACTACGCCAGGATCACGTGTCGCCAGCGCTTGTTGGATATACCCACCCAAGGCGACATCAGCGCGTTGGCGATGGCCGGCAAACTCTGCCAGCAGGAGGCTTTCCAGTGTCGCCACGGGAAACGGTCCGTAGACAGGTTCAGGTGCGGGTGTTGCCGCTGCAGCCACAATAGTGGACGAGGGCGCCGCCGGCTGGGAGCGGGCGGCACAGCCAGTCAGAAGCAGCAGGCAAATCAGGAGGGACAGTGGGCGCAGAGGCATGATTGCAGTCGCAGGGCATGGAGCCATTACTGTGCATCTTGGCAAAAAATGGGCAGTGCGACCATATGTCCTGCGTAAAGTAAGCATGTCAGTTTGGGAACGGGTTTGTCTTTGTGCCGTCTATCCCCCAAAATCAGCCACCCACCTCAGGTGGCATTCATTCGCGAAACAGGTCGACCATGGGGCTGCTGGCGCTCGGTATCAATCACAAGACCGCCTCACTGGCGTTACGCGAAAAGGTCGCCTTTACGCCGGAGCGGCTGGAGCTTGCCCTGCGCGAAGCCTGTGCCCAAGCGGGGCTCCAAGAGCTGGCTATTGTCTCTACCTGCAATCGCACTGAGTTTTACGGCAAGGTGCCGGAACGGGGTGCAGATGCCCTTTTAGCCTGGCTGAGCCAGTATCACCAGCTACCCTTGAGCGAAATTACCACCAGCCTTTATCAGTATGAAGGCGAAGCAGCCGTGCGGCACATGATGCGTGTGGCGGCTGGGCTGGATTCCATGGTGCTGGGCGAGCCACAGATTCTGGGGCAGGTCAAAACGGCTTACAGTCAGGCCGCTGCTGCCGGCACGCTGGGGCCAGAGTTGGAGCGGTTGTTCCAGAGTACATTCTCCACCGCCAAGCAGGTGCGTACTGATACTGCCATCGGCGTTAATCCGGTTTCAGTGGGTTATGCCGCCGTGCAGTTGGCTCGACAAATTTTTACCGATCTGCGTGATGCAGAGGCATTGCTGATCGGGGCGGGGGAAATGATTGAGCTGGTCGGCAAGCACTTGTTCGAACAGGGCGTTACAAAAATCACAGTGGCTAATCGTACGTTGTCGCGTGGACTGGCATTAGCCGAACAATTCAATGGCCGAGCGATAGCACTGGAAGATATTCCTGAGGCGCTGGTGCGAGCGGATATCGTGATTTCTTCAACAGCAGCACCGTTACCTATTCTCGGCAAGGGCATGGTTGAAAGTGTGCTGAAAAAACGCCGGCACAAACCAATTTTTATGGTCGATATTGCCGTGCCACGCGATATCGAACCAGAAGTTGCTCAGCTGCGGGATGTGTACCTTTACACAGTCGATGATCTGCAGTCAGTTATTCAGGAAAATATTCGTTCCCGGCAGGATGCTGCACGCGAGGCGGAGGTCATTATTGATCTGCGCGCACGCCAGTTTATGCAGCACAAACGAGAGAAAGGAGCGATTACCGTCATGACAACGTGGCGACAGCAGTCCGATAGCGTACGTGAACAAGCGTTAGCCAAGGCCATGAGTGCCTTACGCAAGGGTGATGATCCGGCCGCCGTACTGGAAAAGCTCAGTCGCCAGTTGATGAACAAGATGTTGCATGCCCCAACCATTGCGATGAAAGCAGCGGCGGCGGCAGGTGAAACTGAAAAGCTTGCTTGGGCGGCAGAGTTGCTTGACGTAAAAGTGAATGACGGTAATGGCAAGGGTGGCGATGCATGAAGGCATCGTTACGCAACAAACTCGAAATTTTGGTGGAACGTGCGGAGGAAGTCAGCGCGTTGCTGGCCGATGGCAGTATCGCCGCAAATGGGGATCAGTATCGCAAGCTGTCCAAAGAGCATGCAGAGCTGACGCCGGTAGTAGATGTCTGGACGGCTTATCGTCAGTCTGAGGCCGATGAGGCTGAGGCCCGTGCTTTACTGAAAGATCCTGACTTCCGCGAAATGGCAGAAGATGAACTGAAATCCAGCGCGGAGCGTCAGGAAAGCCTGCAAGCTGAGCTTGAAATGCTCATGCTGCCGCATGACCCGAATGATAGCTGCAATATTTATTTGGAAGTGCGTGCTGGGACTGGTGGTGATGAGGCGGCCATTTTTGCTGGTGATTTGTTTCGAATGTACACGCGTTTTGCGGAAAAGCAGCGCTGGCGCATCGAGATTGTAACGTCCAGCCCGGGTGAGCATGGCGGCTATAAAGAAGTGATTGCCCGTGTGGAGGGTGAAAATGTTTATGCGCGCCTGAAATTTGAATCCGGTGTGCATCGAGTGCAACGTGTGCCTGCGACAGAGTCGCAAGGACGTATCCATACATCGGCATGTACGGTGGCTATTTTACCAGAAGCCCCTGAAGTAGAAGGCGTGGAAATTCGAAAGGAAGATATTCGTGTTGATACCTTTCGCTCCAGTGGTGCCGGTGGCCAGCATGTGAATACCACCGATTCGGCGGTACGCATTGTGCATTTGCCGACCGGCATTGTGGTGGAGTGTCAGGACGAGCGTTCGCAGCACAAAAACAAGGCGCGGGCAATGAGCCTGCTGTCTGCAAAAATCCTGGCGTCGCGTGAAGCCGCTGCTCATGCTGAGCAAGCCACTATGCGGCGCGACCTAGTGGGTTCGGGTGATCGTTCCGAGCGCATTCGCACGTACAACTTTCCACAAGGCCGCCTCACCGATCACCGTATTAATCTCACGCTGTATGCGTTAGATCGTGTGATTGAAGGGGATTTGGATGAAGTGCTGGATGCCTTGGCTCGTGAATACCAAGCGGATCAACTGGCGGCTCTTGCCGACAGTGAGGCATAAAGCATGAGCTCTATCCATGACGGCACGCACGGGCTTATACGCGAGGTCTTGCGTGATGCGAAGCAACGCTTGCAGGCGTCTGGATCGGACAGTGCGCGACGTGATGCTGAGTTGTTGTTGCTGCATGTACTGCAGCGCAATACCACTTGGCTATATTCACATGACGACGAGACTCTTGAGCCGGAGCTTTATCAAGAGTTTTTGGGCCTGCTGCAGCGACGTGAGCAGGGAGAGCCAGTAGCCCATCTGGTCAAGCAGCGTGGCTTCTGGACGCTCGATCTTATGGTGAATTCACATACACTGATTCCCCGCCCCGAAACAGAAATGTTGGTGGAATTTGCGCTGGAAAGAATTCCTAGAGGAGCGGCAGAGGCAGTGCTTGATTTGGGCACAGGCAGTGGTGCGATTGCTCTCGCAGTGAAGAGTGAGCGTCCCACGTGTGGTGTTACGGCAGTGGATGCCTCAGCAGAGGCTCTCGCGGTTGCTCGCACCAATGCCGAGCAACTTAGCCTCTCGGTTGAATTCGTTCACGGCAGTTGGTTTTCGCCGCTGTCTGGCCGCCGTTTTTATTTGATTCTGTCTAATCCGCCGTATATTCCGCAGGATGATGTGCATCTGGCGCAGGGAGATGTTCGTTTCGAACCACGTTCGGCGCTGGTGTCTGGAGCGGACGGGCTGGATGACATTCGTGAGTTGGTGCGGTCTGCTCCTGAATATTTGTTACCCGGAGGCTGGCTGGCGCTTGAGCATGGTCATGATCAGGCGCCGCAAGTTCGTGTCATGCTGCAGATGGCAGGATTTGAGCAAGTGGATTCGCGCTGTGATCTGAATGGCCATGAGCGTATTACTTTCGGCTGTCATAACGGGGAGGCAAACCCATGTTGAATGATGACGAGCTGATGCGGTATGCGCGGCAGATCATGCTGCCTGCGTTTGATATTTCGGCACAAGAAAAGCTCAAGGCATCGCGTGTGCTGGTAGTGGGCATGGGGGGTATTGGTTGCCCTCTGGCACTGTATTTGGCGGCTGCCGGAGTTGGTGACTTATTGCTGGCGGACTTCGACAGTATTGAAGTGAGTAACCTGCAGCGCCAATTTTTATATGCCGAAGCAGATCTGGGGCGACTCAAGGCGGAGGTTGCAGCTGAAAAGCTGCGCGTAGTAAATCCTTTTGTGCGTGTAGAGCCTGTAACACGTGCGCTGGATGCTGACACTTTGCCCTCGCTGCTGGCCCGGGTTGATCTGGTTGTCGATGGTTGCGATAACTTTACGACGCGTGATGCGGTTAATGCCGCTTGTGTGGAGGCGGGTGTGCCGCTGGTGAGTGCCGCCGCGATTGGCTTCGGTGCCCAGTTGGTGGTCTTTGATGCGCGCCGTGATGATTCGCCGTGCTACCGCTGTTTGTATCCAGACATGGATGAGGCGGCCGCCACGTGTGCCGAAGCCGGAATTCTGGCGCCTGTAGTGGGAGTGGTGGGAGCATTAGCCGCTACCGAGGCGCTGAAAATGCTATCGGGCGTGGGCGAGCCACTGGTCGGTAGGCTCTGGCTCTGGGAAGCCATGGCGGGGATGATGCGCACCCTTTCAGTACGCCGTGACGCAAATTGCGTCGTCTGTGGTGTGGCAAAGACATCGTTGTAGGCATTAAGCAGCAGGGAGATTATTTGCATGAGCAATCGGTACGCCAATTTGGGTAATGCGCTTAAAGGTCTATTGCGCCTCAGTCAGACCGGAATGGTACTGGCCCAGACGGGTGCAGGCTGGGTGCTGGGTGATCGTCCTCCAGTGCCACAACTACTTCGCCAAACCTTTGAACGGTTGGGGGCAACGTACGTCAAGCTGGGTCAGTTTATTGCCAGCTCGCCCTCATTATTTCCCGAGGCCTATGTTACCGAGTTTCAGCATTGCCTAGATAAAACGACACCACTGCCATTCAGTATTTTGCGCGACGTTTTGCAGCAAGAGCTAAAACGCCCGTTACATGAAATTTTTTCTCATATTGATGAAGCGCCACTGGCTTCTGCATCGATTGCTCAAGTACATGCCGCTACGCTAGTTACAGGCGAATCCGTCGTCATTAAAATTCAGAAGCCGGGAGTGGAAAACACGCTGCTTACGGATCTTAATTTTCTGTACTTCACTGCGCGTCTGGTGGAGGTGGCCTTCCCGAAATTAAAGTTTGCGTCACTGTCAGGCATTGTTGCCGAGATTCAGTCTTGCATGATGGAAGAGGTCGACTTCTACAAGGAAGCGCGAAATATTGGTGAGTTCAATGACTTCCTGGAACGCACCGGCAATCAGTCGGCGACAGCACCCAAGGTGTATGAGCATGCATCCGGTTTGCGTGTGCTAACCATGGAGCGTTTTTATGGTGTGCCACTGACCGATCTAGACACCATTAAAAAATACACGCGAGATCCAGCCGGCACGCTTATCAATGCCATGAATACTTGGTTTTCCAGCCTTATGTTTTGTGAGAGCTTTCATGCTGATTTGCATGCCGGCAACCTAATGGTGCTCACGGATGGCCGCCTTGGGTTTATCGACTTCGGTATTGTTGGCCGCATCGATCCAGATACATGGGGCGCGACCACGGATTTTGTTGAATCACTTACGGAAAGTGACTTCGAGAAGATGGCCAATAGCATGGCGCGTATTGGGATGACCAAGAGTGCAGTTGATATCCAGAAGCTAACGCATGATCTGGAAGCCATGTATGCCACATTTACGCACGTTGATCCTGAACATGTCTTGAGTGGTGCCGTAAACGATAACGAGATTAACCGAATAATGCTGGATATCGTCGCGGTAGGTGAGCGCCATGGCATCCGTTTTCCAAGGGCTTTTGCTTTGTTGCTAAAGCAGATTCTTTATTTCGATCGTTATATAAAAATACTGGCACCTAATATGAATATGTTTGCGGATGACCGTATTGCATTCATGGGTGAGAATATGAATCCTTTGCAGTTACACTGATGCTGCAGTACGTATGTGAGCCATAAAAAATCCCGCTGAAAAAGCGGGATTTTTTATGGCCAGTACTAGTCTATAGCGATATCAAGCTTACGCGGGCACGCCAAGAATGATGCTGGAGGCCTTGAATAAAGCCGTTACCGGCATGTCGATTTGCAGTGCCATGGTCTGGCAGCTTTCGTTGGTGATGATGGCCGCGAGTGTGCCGCCACCCGGAAAAGCAATGACCACCTCGGTGTTGACGGCTCCCTCTTGAAGGCGAGCAATTGTGCCTTTAAGTCGATTACGGGCAGACAGGGCAGGTTCTTTATGACCCACCATCACCATAATGGAAGAAGCCTTCACCAGCGCAAAAGCTTCAGCACCAGGCTGCAATGCCAGATCATCCGTACTTTCGTGGGTGATGATGGCAATTAAATGATTGCCACCGGCGATCTCGAGTTCGATCTCGTCATTAACGGCGCCACGCTTGACCTTGCGGACGACGCCGTTAACCTGATTACGTGCACTGGTTTTCATGCTGATTCTCCGCAGCATCATGAAGTCATCGGCAATGCCGTCTACCTGACGACCAAGTTGCTCGATGAATCGGCTGTGCTCTTTCTCGATAAGGTGAAAGTTGGCGACCAATTGCTGACCACGGGTTGTCAGTCGAGTGCCCCCTCCACCTTTGCCGCCAGTGGTGCGCTCCACCAAGGGTTCGCGGGCGAGATTGTTCATGGTGTCGATAGCGTCCCAGGCGGCCTTGTAGCTCATGCCCATTGCCTTGGCAGCATTGGTGATAGAGCCACATTCGGCAATATGGGCAAGGAGGTCTATTCGGCCCTTTCCGCCAAAGCTCTTCCCTCCGGCGGTCATCCAGACGGAGCCATGAAGATCAAAAAGGGAGGGTTTCTGTGACATATCGATATTAGCTAATGGTTATTT
>ERZ724517.958-NODE-958-length-16714-cov-5.995798_pt1 | contig 16714 bp, 11 predicted proteins | sample MGYA00376050_ERZ724517 | MGnify/ENA primary metagenome ERZ724517 (study PRJEB28724, sample SAMN07190886) | activated sludge metagenome | isolation source: activated sludge of sewage treatment plant in Hong Hong | place: USA: Christiansburg, Virginia | collected... | reverse complement strand
CCTAGCGCCTTGCCGTGCCGCTCGGCAATCGACAAACCCCAGGCAACCTTGCTAAAGCGCGCCACTTTGCAATCCGCTGCAGGACGATAATGACCAAGACCGCACTCATTACCGGCGTTACCGGGCAGGACGGCATGTATCTGTCCGAACTGCTGCTTTCGAAAGGTTACACCGTCCACGGCGTCAAGCGCCGCGCGTCATCGTTCAATACAGCGCGCATCGATCATTTGTACCGCGACCCGCACGAGGGGCCGACAAAGTTCTTCCTGCATCACGGTGACCTGACCGATTCGACCAACCTGATCCGGCTGGTCCAGGAAACCCAGCCCGACGAGATCTACAACCTTGCGGCGCAAAGCCATGTCCAGGTCAGCTTCGAAACGCCCGAATATACCGCCAACGCCGACGGTATCGGTACATTGCGGCTGTTGGAGGCGATCCGCATCCTCGGCCGCGAGAAGCTGACGCGCTTCTATCAGGCCTCGACGTCGGAACTCTACGGGCTGGTGCAGGAAACCCCGCAGCGCGAAACGACGCCATTCTATCCGCGCTCGCCCTATGCGGCGGCGAAAATGTACGCCTATTGGATCACCGTCAATTACCGCGAAGCTTACGGCATCCACGCATCGAACGGCATCCTGTTCAACCATGAAAGCCCGGTGCGCGGCGAGACGTTCGTGACGCGCAAGATCACCCGTGCGGTGGCAGCCATCGAGCTCGGGCTGCAGACCAAGCTGCATCTCGGCAACATGGATGCCAAGCGCGACTGGGGCCATGCGCGCGACTATGTCGAAGGCATGTGGCGCATCGTCCAGCACGGCAGCGCCGAAGACTGGGTGCTGGCGACCGGCCGCACCACCAGCGTCCGCCACTTTGTCGAACTGGCATTCGCCGAAGTCGGCCGCCAGCTGAGCTGGACCGGTGAAGGGGTAAACGAGACTGGTATCGATGCCGCGACCGGCCAGGTGCTGGTGGCGATCGACCCGCGTTATTTCCGCCCGACCGAAGTCGATCTGCTGCTCGGCGATCCGTCAAAGGCCAAGCAGCAGCTCGGCTGGGAAGCCACCACCTCGATGGAGCAGCTCGTCAAGGAAATGGTCGCGAGCGATCTCGCCGAAGCCAAGCGCACGGGGCGCGCGTGACCTTACCGTTCGACCTGGCGGGCAAGCGCATCTGGGTCGCCGGCCATCGCGGCATGGTCGGCAGCGCCGTCGTGCGCCGGCTGGCGGCCGAGAATGTCGGCGAGATTCTGGTCGCACCGCGCGACAAGGTTGACCTGACGCGGCAGGCGCAGGTTGAAGATTGGGTCGCGGCTGCGCGCCCCGACGTCGTGGTTCTGGCCGCAGCGCGCGTTGGCGGCATCGCTGCGAATGCCGCGCGGCCGGTCGATTTCCTCCACGACAATCTGATGATCGAAGCCAATATCATGGCGGCATCGGCGGCAGCCAAGGTCGGCAAGCTGCTGTTCCTCGGCAGCTCATGCATCTATCCGAAGTTCGCCGACCAGCCGATTGTCGAGGAGGCCCTGCTCACCGGTGCGCTCGAGCCGACCAACCAATGGTACGCGGTCGCCAAGATCGCCGGCATCAAGCTGGCGGAGGCCTATCGCGAACAATATGGCCTCGATTTCATCTCGGCGATGCCGACCAATTTGTACGGCCCCGGCGACAACTACGACCTCGAAAGCAGCCACGTCATTCCGGCGCTGCTGCGCAAGGCGGTGGCGGCGCGCGATGCCGGTGACGCCAACATGATGGTGTGGGGCACCGGCACGCCGCGCCGCGAGTTCATGCATGTCGATGACCTGGCGGATGCGCTGGTGTTCGTGCTCAAGAATTACTCACAGGCCGCACACATCAATGTCGGCTCGGGTAGCGACGTGACGATTGCCGAACTCGCCGCAACCGTCGCAGATGTCGTCGGCTACAAGGGCGGGCTAGCGTTCGATACCAGCCGCCCCGACGGCACGCCGCGCAAGCTGATGGACGGCGCCAAGCTCGCGGCGATGGGCTGGAGCCCGCGCATCGGCCTGCGCGAAGGTCTGGCCGACGCCTATGCGCACCTCCAGCGCGACATGGCAGCGCGTTCCGGGGCAGCTCGCGCTTGAAAATCAGCGTCATCACGGTGGCCTACAATGCCGCCGCGACGATCGCCGACACGCTGCGGTCGGTCGCGGCGCAGGACTATCCGCATGTCGAACATCTGATCATCGACGGTGCCTCGACTGACGATACCGCGGCGCTGGTCGCGGCGCACGGCCGTCGCGGCACGATCTTCCACAGCGCGCCCGATGAAGGCCTGTACGACGCGATGAACAAGGGCATCGCGGCAGCCACCGGCGACATTATCGGCTTCCTCAACGCCGACGACTATTTCTGCCGCAGCGATGCCGTCGCGCTCATCGCCGCCGCCGCTGCCACCAACCCCGACGCTGCCGCGGTGTCGGGCGCCGTCGCCATCGTCGATGCCACCCAGCCCGACCGCATCCGCCGCGCCTATGCACCGACCTTCGCACCATGGATGCTGCGCTTCGCGCACATGCCGCCGCACCCGGGCTTTTACGCGCGGCGCAGCGTCTTCGACCGCCTCGGCGGCTTCGACCCGGCGCTCGCCATCGGCGCCGACTTCGAATGGATGCTGCGCTTTTACCACGACGCCGGACTGCGCGCCGCGCCAATCACGCCGACGCTGGTGACGCTGCGCGACGGCGGCGTGTCGAACAGCGGGCTCGCCAGCCGCCGTACCATCAACAGCGAAGCGCTCGCCTCGCTGCGCCGCCACGGCATCGCCAGCGCGCCGCCGGTGATCTGGTCGAAATACCTGATCAAGGCGCTGCAATATGTCATCCCGCCGGTCGAGTGGCCGGCGCCGGCGGCGGTGCGCTGGCCGGCTTAAGGGCCTGCGGCGGGCAGGGGTGACCCCTGCACCCTTTTATTTTCTTTCGTCATATGGGTGCAGACCCCCCATTCTTGCACAAGAAATGGCCTGCCCGCCGGAGGCCTTTAGCCCTTCAACGTTGCAAAATACCGCATCACGTCGCTGCTCTCGACGACATCGGCGTATTTTGCCTGCAGGTCGAACAGATTCGCGGCTTGGACGGCGGGGTCGCGGTCGCCGCAGGCGTCGCGGACGATGAGCGGGATGAAGCCGTGGCATAGCGCATCGAGCGCGGTGGCGCGGACGCAGCCCGAGGTGGTGACGCCGGCGATGGCCAGCGTGTCGATGCCGCGTTGGTGGAGGCGGTCGGCGAGGTCGGTGCCGAAGAAGGCGCTGGGATAGTGTTTGGTGATGACGGTGTCGGTCGCGCGAGGGCTCAGGCGCGGGTCGAATTCGGCGAGCGGGTTGCCGGTATCGAAGCTGCCGAGGATGTGCGGGATTTTGCGGTAGAACAACCCGCCCTCGGCGCCGCCGGGGCTGTATTCGACGCGGCTGAAGATGACCGGCACGCCGGCTGCGTCGGCAGCGGCGCGCAGGGCGAGGGTGGTCTCGAATTCGGCCTCGACACCGGCGTAGAGCGGCGCGCCGGGTGTCAGATAGGCCATGCCGAAATCGACGATGAGCAGCGCCGGGTGCTGGCCGAAGCCGAGCGCGCCGCCGAAACCGGCAGCGGCATAATCGGCGTCGGTTGTGCGCTGGTCGCTCACCGCGCGCGGCTCAGATGACGCCGGCTGCGGTCAGCTCGGCGCGCTGGGCGCTGTCCATCCCGAGCAGTGCGCCGAAGATTTCCTCGTTGTGTGCGCCGAGATCGGGACCGGGCCAGCTGATTTCGCCGGGGGTTTGCGACAGCTTGGGGAAGACGCTCTGCATCCACAGATTGGCGAATTCGGGGTGCGCGACTTTCTGCAGCGCGTGGCGTGCAGCGAAGTGCGGGTCGGCCATCATGTCGGGCGCCTTGAAGATCTTGCCCGCGGGGACGCCGCCGGCTTCGAGCAGCGCCAGCAGGTCGTTCGCGGCGAAATTGATCGTCCATTTGCCGATCAGCGCATCGAGTTCGGCCTGGTGCTCGCCGCGCGCGACATGGCTGTTGTAGCGCGGGTCGCTGCCGAGCTCGGGCTTGCCCATGACCTCGGCCATGCGGCTCCACACCGAGTCCTGGTTGGCGCCGATGAGGATTTCGCCGTCGGCGCACGGATAGACGTTCGACGGCGCGATCTTTGGCAATACCGATCCGGTGCGTTCGCGGATGATGCCGGCTTCGGTGTATTCGGGGACGGTCGATTCCATCATCGCCAGCACGGCTTCGTAGATGGCGCTGTCCACGACCTGGCCTTCGCCGGTGTGGTGACGGTGGTTCAATGCCATCAGCGCGCCGAGGCAGGCGAAGGTCGCGGCGAGGCTGTCACCGATGCTGAGGCCCACGCGGCTCGGCGGGTTCGACGGGTCACCGGCCAAGTTGCGCATGCCGCCCATCGCCTCGCCGATCGAGCCATAGCCGGCGCGGGCGCTGTACGGGCCGGTCTGGCCGTAGCCCGAAACGCGGATCATGATCAGCGCGCGGTTCAAGGCATGCAACTGATCGAACCCGAGGTTCCATTTTTCGAGCGTGCCGGGGCGGAAGTTTTCGAGCAGGAAGTCGGATTTCAATGCGAGCTTGCGGACGATGTCCTGACCACGCTTGTCGCGCAGGTTGAGCGTGATGCATTTCTTGCCGCGCGCTAGAACCGGAAACCACACCGGCTTGCCGCGGCCCCAGGCGCGCATCGGGTCGCCGCCGCCCTTGCCGTTCACCGCCGGCGGCTCGATCTTGATGACTTCGGCGCCGTGGTCAGCCATCAGCTGGCCGCAGAACGGCCCGGCAATCAACTGCCCCATTTCAATCAGCCGCAGACCGGCCAGTGCGCCTTGTGTCATACTCTCTCCAACCGATTTCGACCCTATACAGCCCATGCCGGCTTTTGTATACAATTCAGCATCCGGAGACGTTGAAATGTCCACCTCAATTCAGATCGTCGAAGTAGGCGCGCGTGACGGCCTGCAAAACGAGCCAGATATTGTATCCACTTCGGACAAGTTGGCGCTGCTGGGCCGACTCATCGACGCCGGTGCCAAACGACTCGAAATCGCCAGCTTTGTCCACCCCGGCCGCGTCCCGCAGATGGCCGACGCCGAAGCCGTCATCGCCGGCATGCCCGATTTGCCCGGCGTTTCGTACATCGGCCTATGCCTCAACAAGCGCGGCGTGCTGCGCGCCATAGCCTCGCGTGACGGCGGCAAGCGCGGCGTTGACGAAGCCGGCTGCGTGATGGTCGCCTCCGACACTTTCGGGCAGAAGAACCAGGGCCAGACGATGGTCGAAGGCCTGCGCGAAAACGCCGAAATGCTGCGCCTCGCCAAGGCCGAGGGACTGGTCGCGCAAGTGACGATTTCGGCAGCGTTCGGCTGCCCGTTCGAAGGCCATGTGCCGGCGCAGACGGTGGTCGATATTGCCAAGCAACTCGCCGATTCCGGCCCCGCCGAAATCGCGCTGGCGGATACCATCGGCGTCGGCGTGCCGGCACAGGTCAGCGACCTGTTCGGCCGCGTCCGCGCTGTGCTGCCGCCCGAAATCCGGCTGCGCGCGCACTTCCACAACACCCGCAACACCGGCTTCGCCAACGCCTGGGCAGCGTATCAGGCCGGCGTCGAAGTGCTCGATTCGAGCCTTGGCGGGCTCGGCGGCTGCCCGTTCGCGCCCAAGGCGACGGGCAATATCGCCACCGAGGACCTGGTGTTCATGCTCGATCGCAGCAACGTCGCCAGCGGCCTCGATCTCGAAAAGCTGATCGCGGTCAATCACTGGTTTGCCGACATCATGGGCCGGCCATTGCCATCAATGGTCGGCAAAGCCGGCGGCTTCAAAGCCGCTGCATAGTGCACAACAAAGGGGGCAAAACGGCATGAGTTATCGTTTGGGTGTCGATGTCGGCGGGACGTTCACCGATTTGCTGGTGATTGACGAGGCGACCGGCCGCACGTTCCGCGACAAGGTGCCGTCGACCCCGCACGACCCGTCCGAAGCCGTGGTCGCGGGCGCGCGCAAGCTGACCGAAAGCGCCGGCATCGCGCCCGGGTCGATCGAGCTGTTCCTGCACGGCACCACCGTCGCCACCAACGCCGTGCTCGAAGGCAAGTTCGCGCGCGTCGGGCTGGTGGTCACCGAAGGCTATCGCCACATGCTGCAGATCGCGCGCAGCCTGGTGCCCGGCGGGCTGGCGGCATGGATCGTCTGGCCCAAGCCCGAGCCGATGGCGCCACTGGAAGCCACCATCGAAGCCCCCGAACGCATCGGCGCCGACGGTGAAATCGTCCGCGCGCTCGACGAAGCCGAGTTGCGCCGCCGGCTGGAAACGCTGCGCCATGAAAAGGTCGAGGCGATTACCGTTTGCCTGATCAATTCATACGTCAGCGATGTCCACGAACGCCGCGTCGCCGAAATCTGCGCCGAAATGTTCCCCGACCTGCCGGTCAGCATTTCTGCCGACATCCTGCCCGAAATGCAGGAATACGAACGCGGGCTGACGACGGTGGCAAACAGCGCGGTGCGCCCGACGGTGTCGCGCTATGTCGCCAACCTCGAACGCGAACTGACCGCCTGGGGCACCCCCGCCAAGCTCAACCTGCTGCGTTCCGACGGCGGGCTGATGTCGGCCGAAAAGAGCCGCGCGGCGCCGGTCAACCTGCTGATGTCGGGCCCTGCCGGCGGTGTCGCGGGTGCGGTGTGGGTGGCGAAATCCGCCGGTTTCCCCAATGTGCTGACGCTCGACATGGGCGGCACCTCGACCGACGTGGCGCTCATCGAAAACTACACGCCGCGCTTGCGCCGTGAGACTTCGGTCGGCCATCTGACGGTGCGTGCCTCGTCGCTCGACGTGAAGACCGTCGGCGCTGGCGGCGGCTCGATCGCCTATGTCCCCGAATTGACCGGCGCGCTGCGCGTCGGGCCGCAGTCGGCGGGCGCAGTGCCGGGGCCGGCGGCGTACGGCAAGGGCGGCACCGAGCCGACCGTCACCGACGCCAATGTCGTGCTGGGCTATCTACCTGAGAACCTGCTCGGCGGGTCGTTCAAACTTGACCGCGCTGCCGCGCGCGCGGCGGTCAAGAAGGTCGCCGACGCGCTCGGGCTGGGCATCGAGGATGCGGCAGCAGGCATCATCGCCATCGTCAACGAAAACATGTTCGGTGCGCTGCGGCTGGTGTCGATCGCGCAGGGCTATGACCCGCGCGATTTCGCGCTGATGCCGTTCGGTGGCGCCGGACCGCTGCACGGCAATGCGATGAGCCGATTGATGGGCAGCTGGCCGGTGCTGGTGCCGCCGTCGCCGGGCGTGCTGTGCGCTTACGGCGATGCCACGACGCGGTTGCGCGTCGATGCGCAGCGCAGCTTCAACAAGATCGTCTCGGCCACCAGCGACGCCGAAGTCGCGGCGGTGATGGACGATATCGCTGCGCGCGTCGGCGCCGAACTCGCTGCCGAGGGCGTGTCGGCGGCCGACCAGACGCTCAAGTTCGAAGTCGATGTGCGCTATGCCGGTCAGGCGTTCGAAGTGCCGCTCGAAGTCGAACGCCAGGGCTTCAGCATCGGCGCGTTGACCGCACGGTTCGATGCCGAGCACAAGCGGCTGTTCACCTTCAACCTCGGCGTGCCGCAGGAACTCGTCAACATCCGCGTCGTGGCGCTCGGCAAGGCGGCGAACGTCGGCGCCGAGGAAATCACCCGCGGCGACGGCAATCCCGCCGCCGCCAAGATGCGCGACCATGAATTGTGGATGGACGGCAAGGCCCAGGCCGGCGCCATCTACGACCGCGCCAAGCTGCGCAGCGGCGACACCATCAAGGGGCCGGCGATCGTCATCGAAATGGATTCGACGACGCTGATCCACGCCGGCCATGTCGCGACGGTCGATACGTACGGCAACATTCTCATTCGTCCGGAGGCGTAAGTCATGCCGACCACCATCATCGAAACCAACACCACGCCGTTCGGCAATCCGACGATTGATCCGGTGACGCTCGACATCGTCGAAAACGCGCTGCGCAACGCCCGCGTCGAAATGGACGCGACGCTGGTGCGCACCGCGATGTCGCCGGGCATCCGCGAACAGGGCGACGCCTTCCCGCTGATCGCCGACCGCGCCGGCAAGATGATCGTCGGCCAGTTCGGCAGTTTCATCGGCGGCTTTCTGAAGAGCTGGGACGGCAGCATCGAAGACGGCGACATGATTTTCCTGTCGGACCCGTACAGCTGCGAGGGCGCAATTTCGCACTCGAACGACTGGCTGGTGCTGCTGCCGGTGTTCCGCAAGGGGCGGCTGGTCGCGTGGACGGCAATGTTCGGCCACCAGTCTGACATCGGCGGCAAGGTCGCCGGATCGATGCCGATCGACGCGCGCTCGATCTTCGAGGAAGGCGTCCGCATCCCGCCGGTCAAAATCTACCGCAAGGGCGAATATAACGAAGACCTGATCAAGCTGGTGATGCACCAGACGCGCAAGCCTGACTGGTGCGCCGCCGACCTGAACGCGCTGATCGCGTCGTGCCGCGTCGCCGCGCGCCGCGTCGATGAAATGTGCGAACGCTTCGGCGATGATGTCTATGTCGCAGCCACCCAGGCGCTGTTGACACGCAACCATCGCGCGATGAAGTCGCTCATCGAAAGCTCGGTCGGCGAGGCGCCGGTGAGCTTCGAGGATTACATCTGCGACGACGGCGTCGGCTACGGGCCGTACAAGATCAAATGCGCGATGTGGCGCGAGGGCGGCCGCGTCATCCTCGATTTCGCCGGCACCGATCCGCAGAGCCAGGCCTCGATCAACTTCTATCTCAACGAGAACATGTTCAAGATGTTCTTCGGCATCTACATGATCATGGTCTTCGACCCGCAGATCATGTTCAACGACGGTTTCTACGACCTGATCGACGTGCGGATTCCCGAAGGCAGCCTGCTCAAGCCGGTCTATCCGGCGGCGCTGTCGGGACGCACGCACGCACTCGGTCGCATCTTCGACATCCTCGGCGGCCTGCTCGGACAGCGCGCGCCCGAGTTCCTGTGCGCTGCGGGCTTCTCGTCATCGCCGCACCTGATGTTTTCGGGCACCGACGAGCGCGCCGGCAAGGCCAATGAATGGTTCCAGCTGTTCCAGATCGGCTTCGGCGGCATCCCCGGCCGGCCGTTCGGCGATGGTGCCGACGGCCATTCGCTGTGGCCGGGGTTCACCAACGTCCCCAACGAGTTCCTTGAACGCTATTTCCCGCTGCGCATCGAAAAGTACGAGGCGCTGGCAGACTCGGGCGGCGCAGGTCAATATCGCGGCGGCAACGGCATCCACATGACCTACCGCTTCCTCAGCGGCGGCACCGTCAGCATCCATGACGACCGCTGGTTCACCTACCCCTGGGGCGTCAACGGCGGCGACCCCGGCGCCCGCGCGCGCAAGATCCTCGAAAAGGCCGATGGCACGCAGACCATCGTGGCGAACAAGCTCGACCGGCTGACGGTGGAGGCCGGCGACCAGCTGCACTTCATCACCTGGGGCGGCGGCGGCTGGGGCGACCCGCTGCTGCGCGACCCGGCACTGGTGGCGCTCGAAGTGCGCCAACGGCTGGTCAGCGTCGAAGGCGCGCGCCGTTACGGCGTCGTGCTCGACATCGAAGGCAAGGTCGATGACGTCGCGACCACCAACCTGCGCGCACACATCGCCGCAACGCGCCCAGCGGCACCGCTGTTCAACCGCGGCGAGGAAATCGAGGTGCTGCGCGCCAACTGCCTCGCGGAAACCGGGCTGCCGGCACCGCAGGCGCCGGTGTGGGCTTCGCGGTTCGCGGAAGCGGCAGAGTAGGGCCTCCGGCGGGCAGGGCCTTAGGCCCTGCACCCGATTGAAGTGCGCCAAACAAATTGGGTGCAGGGCCTAAGGCCCTGCCCGCCGGAGGCTCTTCGACTTGTCGCCTAGCGCCCCTTGAACACCGGCGGGCGCTTTTCGACGAACGCCAGCGATGCGGCCTTGTGATCGTCGGTGGCCATGGTGCGGACCATGTGGATTGCCTCGATATCGAGCACTTCGGTCAGCGTGCCGTGTTCGGCCATGCCGAGGTTGCGCTTCATGTAGCCGATGGCGACGGTGGGCAGCGCGGCGAGCTTGCGGGCCAACTGTCCGGCCTCATGCGCCAGTGTGTCGGCGGGCACGGCATAGTTGACGATGCCGAGTGCGGCGGCCTGGGCGCCGGTGATGACATCGGCGGTGAAGTAGAGCTCGCGCGCTTTCGCCGGGCCGACGAGGTGGGTCAGGAAATAGCTGCCGCCATAGTCGCCCGACGCGCCGATTTTGGAGAATGCCGTGGTCAGCTTGGCGCTGTCCGAGGCGATGCGCATGTCGCAGGCGAGTGCGATCGACAGGCCGGCACCGGCGGCGGGGCCGGGGATCACGGCGAGCGTCGGCTTGGGCATGTCGTGGAGGATACGCGCCAGATCCATGCCGTGGCGCAGACCGTTGACGCGCGCGTCGAAGCTTGGTGCTTCGGCGGGTTCGCCGGCGTCGGCGTTGCGTGCGACGAAGCCTTTGACGTCGCCGCCGGCGCAGAACGCCCCGCCGGCGCCGGTGATGACCACCAGCCGCACCTTGGGATCGAGCGCGAGGCGCTGCGCGGCTTCGGACAGCGTTGCGAGCATGCTCGACGTCAGCGCGTTGCGCGCTTCTGGCCGGTTCATGGTCAGCGTGGCAATGCCGTCTTCAAAGGTTTCGATGATTTCGTTGGACAATTTGGCCTCCCCGGCTGCTGTTGCGTCAGATTTTGCCCGCAAGCCTAGGAGTGCCGGCGGCTTCGCACAAGCCGCACGCTGGGCTAGGGCTTTGCAGTAGAGCCGAGCCCGGCGTCCTTGAATTGCGTGTCGGTGACATAATAGACGCCCCACATTTTCATCTGCGCGCGCGTGACCGGGGTCTCGATGCCCTTGGCGGCGAAGTAGGGCGCGAGGTCGAAGCTGTTGCGGTACGACCACAATGCCTTGCCGCTTGCGACATCGATTTCGAAGGCGCGACCGGGGTCCTTGCCGACGACCATCGCGCGGGCACCGTCGGGGCTGACTTCGATATGGCCGGCGGTCTTGGTGAAGAACGGCAGCTCGGCGGTTTCGCCCGGCTGCGGGAACACCGTCGTGCTGGTGCCGGTGTTGAAGTCCATCCGCAGCACGCGGCTGCCGCCCTGCGCCATGCGGCCGCCCTGGTTGTCGAGCACCAGTGCCGTGCCGTCGGGCAGGAAGCGCGGGCTGTGCTGCGCGGCACTGCGGCCGGTGATGACTTTCTTGAAATGGCCGTCGGTGCCGTCGATGATGGCGACGGTGTTGAGTTCACGCAGCGAGATCAGCAGGTCGCCGGCCGTGATGCCGGAGATTTTGGCGGCGATCGCCGGCGTCACGATATCGATCGAGTTGAGGTGCAGCGGGTCGCAGCCACTGCGCAAGCCATAGAGCAGGCCGGAAAAGTCCGATTTGTCGACGGCATCGAGCAGCGAGATTCGCCGCAACAGCTTGCCGTCGGGGGCGTAGACGCCGATGCCTTCGGCGCCGAGATTGGCCTTGCAGCGCGTTTCGACCGCGGTGCCACCAAAGTGCGTCTTGCCGTCGATGGCTTCACGGTAGGGCGCATAGACGGTGCCGTCTGCCGCGACGGCAATCCAGTGATGGCTGTTGTTCCAGTGCTTCCAGACGACGTTGCCGTTGCGGTCGATACGCACCAGGCCGATCTGGAACGGGTAGGTATTGCGCCCCTGGATCGCCATCACCAGCCCGCCATCGGGGGTCAGCGCGATGCCCGACGGGTAGAAGTTTTCGGGCTTGGTCTTGCCTGCCAGATTGGGGATCTGCGCGAATAGCTTGTCGGTATCGACTTCCCAGCTGTGCAGGACATTGCCCTGCCGGTCGATCACCCAGGCCATGCAGCCGAAGGTCGGGCAGCGCTGCATGAATTCATACGGTCCGCCCGAAACCAGCAGCTTTTCGGCGCCGGCAGCCGGGCTGAGCGTGCGGATGACCGGCCGCGGCGGTGCGTTCTTGTCGAGCGCGTTGACGTTGGGGGGCAGGTCATCGGGCTCGATCTCGCGCAGCGCGTGATAGGCGTCCTTGGCATTGGTGAATAGTTGATAGGGGAACAATTTGTAGGTGGCCGCGGCAAAGCCATAGGCCATCGCCGCCAGGCACAGCGCAGCGACAAACAGCATCAATGAAATGTCGATTGCGCTCTCAGCGGGGGCACTCGCGGGAATTGTTGACACATTGTCATCCCGGGAATTCTGCGGCACCGGGTCACCGCCATAGTCAGCCGGCGCCGTGCCGGCGGCATCCGAATGCGGGATATCGTGATAATTCAATGCATTATGCCGATGCTTGGGTTTATCCGGGCTGCGTTTCAACGCTCAAGGCAATTTACTTACAACAATTAATCTTAATCATTCGTGACTCCGGCCGCGAGTTATGTGTCGGCATGGCCTGGCCGGCGCGTCAGTGGAAATCGCGCGACCGCGGCAGGATGCGAACGTCGCGCGGGTGCCGCCGGCGCATGGGTTCGGGCGCAGGTGCTTGTGCGGCGGGATCGGCGGCGCGCGCATCGAGACCGGCGAGCAGCGCCGAGCGGTCGGTGACGCGCTTGGCCATCAAATGCACCACGCCCTCCTTGCTGCGCTGGACCTCGCCGTCGATGACCATCAACCGCGCGCCCATGACCGCGGCGCGCTGCTTTTCGAGTTCGCTCGCCCACAGCAGCGCGTTGACGATGCCGGTCTCGTCCTCGATGGTGATGAACACTGCATTGCCCTTGCCGGGGCGCTGGCGCACCAGCACCGCGCCGGCGCATGACACGCGCGCGCCGTCCTTGGCGCTGTTGACCGCGGCGCAGCTCAGCACGCCGCCGGCCGCCAGTTCGGCGCGCAGGAATTGCAGCGGGTGGCCGCGCAGCGACAGCCGGTGCGTCTGGTAATCGGCGACAACTTCGGCAGCGAGATGCATCGGCGGCAGTTCGGCATCGGGTTCGGCGCCCAGTTCGGGCGCCGCCATCGCATCGAACAGCGACAGCTGTGCAGGGTGGCTGCGCGGTGGCGGGATGCGACGCGCCTCCCAGCCCGCCGCGCGCCGGCCTGTGCCCAGCGAGCGCAGTGCATCGGCGTCACTCAACAGTTCGAGCGCGCGCGGCGGCAACTGCGCGCGGCGCGCGAGGTTTTCGATATCGACAAACGCCCCGTCGGTGCGTGCGGTGAGGATCGCCTGCGCCCAATCGCGCCGGAAGCTGCCGATCTGGCGCAGCCCGAGGCGCAGCCGCCGTTCGCCCTCCAGTATCGTATCCCAATCGCTGGAGCCGATATCGATGGGCTGCACGTCGACGCCGTGTGCGCGGCAATCCGCGACCAGTTGCGCCGGCGCGTAAAATCCCATCGGCTGGCTGTTGAGCAGCGCGCAGGTGAAGGCCGCCGGAAAATGGCATTTCAGCCATGACGAAACATAGGCCAGCCAGCCGAACGCCTGCGCGTGGCTTTCGGGGAAGCCATATTCGCCGAAGCCCTTGATCTGTTCGAAGCAGCGTTCGGCAAAGTCGCGGGTATAGCCGCGCGTCACCATGCCTTCGACGAGCTTTTCCTGATAGTGATGCATCGTGCCCATGTGGCGGAACGTCGCCATGGCGCGGCGCAAACCATCGGCCTGCGCCGGGGTGAAATGCGCCGCGACAATGGCGAGCTTCATCGCCTGTTCCTGGAAGAGCGGCACGCCGAGCGTTTTCTCGAGCACATCGCGCAGTTCATCGGGGCTGTCGGGCGGGCCGGGATACTCCACCGCCTCCTCGCCGTTGCGGCGGCGCAGATAGGGATGCACCATGCCGCCCTGGATCGGTCCCGGCCGGACGATCGCCACCTGGATGACGAGGTCGTACAGGCAGGCGGGCTTCATGCGCGGCAGCATGGCGATCTGCGCACGGCTTTCGACCTGGAACGTACCGATGCTGTCGGCGCGCTGCAGCATCGCAAATGTCGCCGCGTCATCGGGCGGGACGCTGGCGAGGTCATGGTCGCCCATCCCGTGCCGGCGCATCAGGTCGAAGCACTTGCGGATTGCGGTCAGCATGCCGAGCGCCAGCACATCGACCTTCATCAGCCCGAGCGCGTCGATATCGTCCTTGTCCCATTCGATGAAGGTGCGGTCGGGCATCGCGGCGTTGTGGATCGGCACCAGTTCGTCGAGCCGGGTTTCGGTCAGCACGAAGCCGCCGACGTGCTGCGACAGGTGCCGCGGGCATTCGAGCAGGCGCTCGACCATATCGCGCAGCCGCACGAGTTCGGGGTTGGCGGCGTCGAGGCCAGCTTCGGCAAGCCGCGTGTCGGGCAGCTGTCCGGGGAGCTGGTCGGCGTCCCAGCGGCCCCAGATCGTCCCCGACAGCCGCGCGGTCACGTCCTCGGTCAGCCCGAGCGCGCGGCCGACTTCGCGGATCGCGCTTTTCTGGCGGTAATGGATGACGGTGGCGGCGATGCCGGCGCGTTCGCGGCCATAGCGGCGGTAGATGTATTGCATCACCTCCTCGCGGCGTTCGTGTTCGAAATCGACATCGATATCGGGGGGCTCGTGGCGCTCTTCGGACATGAAGCGTGAAAACAGCAGCTTCTCGCGCACCGGATCGATCGGCGTGACGCCTAGGAAATAGCAGACCAGCGAGTTGGCGGCGCTGCCGCGACCCTGGCACAGGATCGGCGGATCGAGCGAGCGCGCATAGAAGACGATGTCGTGGACGGTGAGGAAATACGGCGCGTACTGGCGCGCGCGGATGAGTTCGAACTCCTCCGCCAGCGTGGCGCGATAGGCGTCGGGCAGCCCGTCGGGAAAGCGGGCGCGGCCACCTTCGGCGACCAGATGTTCGAGCCAGTCCTGCGGCGTCCAGCCCGGCGGCACCGGTTCGTGCGGGTATTCGTAGCGCAAATCATCGAGCCGGAATCGCACCGCATCGAATAGTTCGACTGTTGCCGCCACCGCTTCGGGACAGGCAGCAAACAGCCGCGCCATTTCGGCGGGCGGCTTGAGATGGCGTTCGGCATTGGCCGCGAGGCGGCGGCCAGCGGTGCGGACCGTCCGGCCTTCGCGGATGCAGGTCATCACGTCGTGCAGCGGGCGACATTCGGGCGTCGCATAGAGCGCGTCGTTGGTGGCGATCAGCGGCACGCCGGCCGCTTGCCCCAGCGCCATGGCGCGCGCCAGTTGCCGCGCATCGCTGCCGGCACGCAGCATCCGCGCCGCCAGCCAGACCGGGCTGCCGGTGTCGCGCAGCGCGTGCAGCAGCGGCGCATCGGCGGTGACGGCGATCAGCGCCAGCCCGGCGGCATGGTCGAGCAGGTCGCCAAGCTGGAGTTTGCAGTCGCCTTTGATGGTCCGCCGGTTGCCCAGCGTCAGCAGCCGCGTCAGCCGGCTCCAGCCGGCGCGGTCGAGCGGATAGGCGATGATGTCGGGCGTCGCATCGGCGAACACCAGCCGCGCGCCGACGATCAGCCGGAAGCCGCCGAGCTTTTTCGCCGCCACATGTGCACGCACCACGCCGGCGACGGTGTTGCGGTCGGCAATGCCGATGCCCGCCATGCCGAGGGCGTGCGCCTGCGCCACCATCTCGGCGGGCTGCGAGGCGCCGCGCAGGAAGCTGAACGCGGTCGCGGCGACAGGCTCGGCAAACGCCAGCACGGTCATGCAAACAGCCCGTGGATATACCAGATCGGGTCACTACGTTCCTCGTACAGCCCATGGCGAAACAGCCAGAAGCGTCGCCCTTCGGCGTCCTCGACACGGTAATAGTCGCGCGTCAGGCCGTGCTGGCCCGGGATATGCCCATCGCGCCGCCGCCACCATTCGGGCGCGATGCGTTCGGGCCCTTCGGCATGGCACACCACATGCACCTGTCCGCGCCAGCGAAAGCGTTGCGGCGGCCCGTCGGGAAAGCTGGTGATGGTGGTGACCGCGGCGGGTGGATCGAGCAGTAGCAGCGGTCGCAGCGGGCGACCGGCAGCAGTTGGCCATGGTGATGCCGCGCTGGTGGCGGGCACCAGCTGCTGCGCGCTTTCGGGGATATGCGTATCGCGCGGGCGTAGCTGGCAGATGTTGGCCGGACCGAGCCGTGTCGCCAGCCGGTCAATCAGCGCCGCGACGCTGTCGTCACCGACACTGGCGCCGTGGCCGCTGTCGAGCGCAATCTGCCGCGCGCCAAGCGGCTGGGTGCGCGGCACGGCCAGCGTCAGGCTGTCAAAACCGAAGCCGGGGTCGAGCGGGTCGGACAGGCTATCGATGCGTTCGCGCAGCAGCCGCATGACCACGGCGGCGTCACGCACCGGCAGCCCGGTTTCGACGACCAGCCGCCGCCGCGCGCCGTCGCTGCGTTCGAGCGTCACGACAAAGCGCCGCCCGCCGATGGCACGCGCCTCCATCTGGCGTGCGGTTTGAACCAGCAGGTCTTCGAGCACGTCGAGCACGGCGTCGGTGTGCGCCAGCGGCTCGGCAAAGCGCGCGCGGGCGCCGATGGCCGCGACCGGCTGGCGCGCGGCGATGGGGTTCGTCACCTCCCCCAATATCGCGCGCAGCCGCTGCACTGCATCCGCTCCGAAGCGCGCCGCCAGCCCCGCCATCGGCCGCCGCGCCAGATCACCGAGCGTCGCCAGCCCGGCGCGGCGCAAACCCGACAGCGCATCCGCGGACAGGTCGAGCGCCGTCACCGGCAGGTCGCGGACA
>ERZ724517.952-NODE-952-length-16774-cov-15.575333_pt1 | contig 16774 bp, 13 predicted proteins | sample MGYA00376050_ERZ724517 | MGnify/ENA primary metagenome ERZ724517 (study PRJEB28724, sample SAMN07190886) | activated sludge metagenome | isolation source: activated sludge of sewage treatment plant in Hong Hong | place: USA: Christiansburg, Virginia | collected... | reverse complement strand
TAACTCTTCATTCATAAGCTGCGAAGATAATAGTTTGTACTATGGCAAATAAAAATGTGGGGCTGTAAACATTTGTACAAAAATTAGCAGTAGTTCCTGCTTTACGTTGCAATCCCTGCTTTAGGAGCAGGGGATTTTCACTTCAATCAGGCAGCCATTGAGCAATAGAATATAATTGAGCAGATTTCTTTTTGTAGAAAGAAAAATCCATTTTCTACAAAAAATATACTTTAGTTAAAACCTAAAACTGGTGTGATTAAATACTAAAAAGAATACTATAGATTATATTTATTTGTCTTGTATATTTACTTAACCTTCTATAGAATAGCCTATTCTGAAAATTGCGTTAAACAACAGATTAACAATAGAAAAAAAGTTGATTAGGGTACTCTATATAGAACCAATATTTAAACAGAATTTTAATTAAATAGTATACAATGACAGACAACTTAATAATGGTAACTGTTTATCTAATTGTAACCTTTATAATTTTCTTACTCCTTAGAAGTGTAAACTGCTGGTATTGGAAAATAGATGAACGAATTAAACTACAAAAAGAGCATAATTTACTGTTAAACCAAATTTTCGAAAGTCTTGCTAATCAAGTTCCAAATAGTAGAGTTAAAACAGATGAAGCTAGGTTTAGTTGGCCAGACCAAAAAGATGTCAAAGACACAGAGGCATTTGAAAAGTTATTGAAATTTTTGCCAAAAAAAGATGACTAGTTAATACTTTTTCAACCTTCAGTACTAAATTTTCCTCTATCTGTTGGTGTCTCACCAACAGAAAATCAAGATAAATGAAGTTAAATAAATTTAATAGAAACCAAGGTTAAATGCTCGTCTAACTAGCTTACTTTTTTTCTCAGCATTGCCTCCTTTTAGCCCTATGCTACGCAAAGAGACAATCATACTTTTTGCTTCTACTAAATTAACGCAAAATTGCAAAAGCAATAGAATAGCACTTACGAAGCTACAAGCTTCCAAGAGCCGATAGAATAGCACTTACAAAACCTCAAGCTTTGAAGAGCAACAAAGCATACTAAATTTTGTGTATTTTTGCACCATGCAGCAACAGGTATTTTTTCAAGATTTAGGCATTCGTTCTTACAAAGAAATTTGGGATTATCAAGAGCAATTGTTGAAAGAAAATGTACTTGCAAAATCGTCAGTTTCAAATACTGAACTGTTACCCAATACAACCAATCATTTATTGTTTGTTGAACATACACCTGTTTATACCTTAGGCAAAAGTGGCAAGAAAGAACATGTATTAATTGATGAAGCTTCCATGCAAGAAAAAGGGATTGAATATTTTCACATTAATCGTGGTGGCGATATTACTTTTCATGGTTTACAACAAATTGTTGGTTATCCAATTTTAGACTTAGATAAATTTAAACCCGATTTAGGCTGGTACTTAAGAAGTTTAGAAGAAGTAATTATTTTAACATTGGCACAATATGGTATTGTTGCAGGAAGAAGTAAAGGAGAAACTGGCGTTTGGATTGATGCTGATTTACCTGGCAAGGAAAGAAAAATATGTGCCATGGGCATTAAATGCAGCAGATGGATTACTATGCATGGATTTGCATTTAATGTAAACACCAACTTAGATTATTTTAGTTATATAGTTCCTTGCGGCATTCAAAACAAACAAGTTACTTCTATGCAAAAAGAATTGGGTTACGAAGTAAATTTTACTGAAGTAAAACAACGAGTAAAACAAAACTTTGAAACAGTATTTGCTTCTACTCTACTTTCGTACAATGGTTAATTGAACTATTGTATTTAGCGATCTTTACTAACAAAAAATTTATTTTTGTCAATTAGTTTTTCATCCTCAAACAATTCAAAATAGTACCAACCCGATTTGTAGAAATTAGATTTATCTAACACCAAATCATTTTCTTTTACTTGTTTTATTTGAAACAATTCTTCTCCATTTTCTTCAAAAAAAGCAATTCTATATTTGTGCCGTTTTGCATCAGGAATAAAAATCCGAATAAACCCTTTATCATTAGAAAAAACATAGGTTGAAGCTTTCCAAACCGGCTTCGCTATAAATGGTTTTAAAATAATTTCATCATCATCAAAAGTACGTTGCAATGTATCTTTTGTATTTTTCATAATTGAATCTCTGTAACGTCTATACTCTTTATACTCTAAAGTTGCAATTAAAGAATCTTTATTTGTTTTGTAAACTTTTATATAACGAATGGGCTTTTTTGATGGATCATTTTTACTTGTAGTTGCACTATCATCATCTTCGTTTCCATTGTTCAATCTTGCAACTCTTATGTATACATAATTGCCCCAAGATTTTGATGGTGTAAAAAAATATTCCCCACCCTCCAATACATATTGAATGCGATAAAAAGCTTTATAACCTTTGGCTACATTGTTATCTACAAAACCATTTTGTGGCAACCAAGGCGATTGAGAAGAAAAAATGCTTCTAAAATATTTTGTGCTATCGTACGATCGTTGTACAATCATTTGTACCACTTTGTTAAAGGGATTTATCCAGCTTACTTGTATTTTTCCTTCAGCCAATTCTCTAACAGTAAAGTTGGGTAAAGTATCTTGTGCATTTGCAAAAAATACAAGTACAAAAAGTATAGAAAAAGTGGTAACTAATTTTTTAAACTTCATGGCTTCAAAGATAATGGCTCAACTTTAATCAAAAACTTAAAGTGTTTATTGGTAACGATAAATTGCCCTGCAATCCACCACTGTGAATAATTAAAACTGTATTGTTGGTAGAAAAATAATTGGTACAGCACAAATCGTGTACTGCATAAAAAAGTTTTGAAGTGTATACAATATCACTTGGTACAGCTTCTTGTTTCCACAGCGTATTCATCCATTCAATTAATTCTTTGGGATGTTTTGCATAACCACCAAAATGATAATTGTGAAAAATTGTAAATGGAAATTCTTGCTTTGCCATGGGCAAAATTTTTCGAATGTCATTCTCTATGTTTTCATAGCCTTTTAAAGCACAAATGCCTACAATTTGTTGATGTGGCAATGCAGCATTGATTAATCCAGCCAACATTGTACCTGTTCCACAACTACTTACAATATGGGTAAAATTTTGAGTAGCATAATTTTTTAAAATGTCACTAGCTCCTTGCATTCCAATAATGCCATAGCCACCTTCATTAATCCAATAATAATTTTGATTGAATGTTTGTTGAATGTGTTCCTTATCCTCAAATTCTGTTCTACTTACAAAATGTAATTCCATTCCAAAAGCTTTAGCAGCATTTAATGTAGCTGAAAATATTTTGGGAGCTTCTCCTCTTATAATACCAACAGACTTTAGTCCAAAAGCAGCAGAAGCAAATGCTGTTGCTACAATATGGTTGCTGTATGCACCACCAAAAGTTGCTACAGTGGTATAATTTTGTTCCAATGCTTGCTTTAAATAATACTGTAATTTAAACCACTTATTGCCACTTACAATTGCATGAATTTCATCTAATCGAAGTACATGTACATTAATTCCATTAAACAATGGACTTTGCATTTTTTGTATAGAAATATGTTCATTAATGTTCAGCATATATGTGAAATATTATATCCTTTATCTTCGCACAACTTAAAACAAAAGTATGCAACCTACATTAGTAATTTTAGCAGCAGGTATGGCTAGCCGTTATGGTAGCTTAAAACAAGTTCAAGGATTTGGTCCAAGTGGTGAAACGATTATGGAATATAGCATTTACGATGCAATTAGTGCTGGCTTTGGAAAAGTAGTATTTATTATTCGTGAAGAGTTTCATGAAATGTTTGAAGAAAATTTTGGAAAAAAGTTAGCGGGTAAAATAGAAATTGATTATGTTTTTCAAGCTTTAACTTCTTTTACTGAAAATAGAAATGTACCCTCAGAAAGAACAAAACCTTGGGGAACAGCACATGCAGTTTTATGTTGCAAAGGCAAAGTAAATGAACCATTTGCAGTAATTAATGCCGATGATTTTTATGGTAAAGATGGGTTTGTAAAAGCCTATGAATTTTTAACAAAACAAGCAAGCGATACCAATTATTCAATTATTGGTTATGAGCTAAAGAAAACCCTAAGTGAAAATGGTAGTGTTAGTAGAGGTGTTTGTAATGTTGATGCTAATGGCAATTTGATTGACATTAATGAACGTACAAAAATTTATAGAAATAGCGATAATATTATTACTTACGAAGATGAAGCTGGTTTACACGAAGTAAGTGAAGATGCTAGTGTTAGTATGAACTTCTTTGCTTTTCACCAAAATTTTATTGAGCAATGTGGAAGTTATTTTGGCGAATTTTTAAATGCTGAAATTAACAATTTAAAAGGCGAATTTTTTATTCCTTTAGTGGTTGATAAAGTTGTGAAAAGCGGTAAAGGAAAAGTTCAAGTAATTCCAACATCTGCACAGTGGTTTGGTGTAACTTATAAAGAAGATGCCCCAACTGTACAAGCAAGTATTGATACTTTGGTTGCCAATGGCAATTATCCAAATAACTTATGGGCTTAAAATTGTTGAAATAATTTTATAAAAAAGGTCATTAAATTTAATGACCTTTTTTTTGTAAACTTGTATTATGATAGAATTTGGCATTGATTCAATTTTACAGCAAAACCCAAGTTGGAAAAAGCAACGAATTGGTTTTGTTACCAATCATGCTGCAACAACCAACACTTTAGAGTATAGTAGAAAAGCATTGTTAGAAAATGGATTTAATGTTGTTTGTCTATTTTCTCCTGAACATGGATTGGATATAAAAGGAGAAGATGGTGCTTTTATAGAAAATGGAATTGATACCTTAACGCAACTGCCAATTGTAAGTTTATATGGCAAAAAATTAGCACCAACAAAAGAAGATGTTGCCAATTTAGATTGTATTTTATTTGATATTCCTGATATTGGTTGCAGGTTTTACACTTATTTATGGACGCTTACCCATGTTTTAGAAGCTTGTGCAAAATTGAAGAAGCCATTAATTATTTTAGACAGACCAAACCCTATTTCTGGTGATTTAATAAATGCTGAAGGACCAATATTAAATGAAGTTGAATGCAATTCGTTTATTGGAAGATGGGCAATGCCTTTGCGTCATGCATGTACATTGGGAGAACTTGCCCTGTTTTTTAATGCAAAAAAATTAATTGGTGCAACAGTTGAAGTAATTAAATGCAACCACTGGCAAAGAAATTATTTTCAGCCCAATTGGCAAATGAATTTTGTACCAACATCACCTGCCATGCAACATTTTAATGCTGCATTGTTGTACCCAGGATTGGGCTTATTAGAAGCTACCAATATTAGTGAAGGAAGAGGTACACAAAAAGCTTTTGAAGTTGTTGGTGCACCATGGTTACAACATGAAATTGTTTGTTCTATTTTTAATGAATTACAAGACAATGTACTCTTGTTTCCAACAACATTTATTCCCAATACGAGCAAATATGTAAATGAACTTTGTTATGGAGTTGGTTTTACAATAAACAATGTAGCAACTTTTCAGCCAGTGTATACAGCATTGTTGCTTATTCAACTAATTAAACAATTACATCCAGAAAATTTTAAATGGACAACTTACCCAACATTGGTAAACCCCAATGGTACTGGACATTTAGATAAATTATTGGGCATTGAAAACAGTGAAGCAATTTTCGAATTGCCCATGCAAGCTTTCTTGCAAAAAATAGAACAAATTACTTTCGTTGGTAATTGGCAACAAACAATAGAACCTTATTTATTGTACGAATAAATTAAACAGTTGCAGCCATTTCTTTTTCTTGTTGCCATTTATTTTTGCCCCAACCTGCAATTACATGTTTTTCTGAATGGTATGATGAACGAACCAATGGCCCACTTTCAACATAATCAAATCCTAGCTCGTATCCAATTTCTCTCAACTCTGCAAATTCAGTAGGATGTACAAAACGTTGTACTGGTAAATGTTTTTTTGTTGGTTGTAAATATTGGCCTAAGGTTAATATATCGCAACCTACATTTACTAAATGTTTCATGGTTTCAATAACCTCATGCTTCTCTTCTCCAATGCCCAACATCATACCAGTTTTAGTACGCATTCCTCCTTTTTTCAAAGTTTCTAAAACCGATAAACTTCTAAAGTATTTAGCTTGTACACGAACTTTACGAGTTATTCTTTCTACAGTTTCCATGTTGTGGCTTACCACTTCTGGTGCTGCTTCTATTACTCTTTGAATGTCTTTTTCTTGGCCTTTAAAATCCCCAATTAAAGTTTCTAAAGTTGTGGTAGGATTTAAATTTTTTACTGCCATAATGGTATTGTACCAAACCTGTGCACCACCATCTTCAAGTTCATCTCTATCTACAGATGTAATAACAGCATGTTTTACTTTCATTAAATGAATGGCTTCTGCAACACGTTGTGGTTCGTCCCAATCAACAGGTTCTGGTCTGCCAGTAGCAACTGCACAAAAGCGACAACTTCGTGTACAAATATTCCCCAAAATCATAAATGTTGCAGTTCCTTCGCCCCAACATTCACCCATATTTGGGCAATTTCCACTTTCGCAAATAGTGTGTAATTTATGTTTATCAACCAACCCACGTACATGTTTATAATCTTCACCAATTGGTAATTTCACTCTCAACCAATTGGGTTTTTGTATTTTAGATTGTGTAGGATCTATTTTAGGAACCACTGGTAATTCTTGCATCACAAAAAATTTAAATAATCATCATAGGGGTTAAAACCAAATTTCAACAAAGCAATTAAACAGTTAAATATGTAGATTGTTTGTTGTAAATTTTGCTGCAAAAGTAACGGCTTACTTTCGTCTTCCAAAAGTTATCGCAACAAAGGCGTTAAAGAAAAATTTCTTATTGGCATTTTGAGCCATTTGTATAATTTCTTTGGTATAATATTCTGCATTAATGCCAACTTCAATACCTGATGCAGTTTCGTTGTATCTACCATAATCAAACCTTAAAGAAGCTCTTGCATGAAAGCCAGGAATATAATCCATTCTGCCGAGCCCTTTGGTAAAACCAGTTGCTCCAATAATACGAGTTTGATCTAAAAACAAGGTACTATCTTGTACGTAACGAATTGTTTTTGTTGCACCACTTAATGGATCATTCACATCTAAATGATAAGGTTTCATCATTGCTAAAGCAAAGCCACCACCATAGTTTAAAGTTGTTGCTACTCCATTTTTATTGCCCTTACCTCCTATTAATTTTTGTTGACCAATTCCAATTTTAAAATTGTAAAAATTGTTGATTTTTCCGTACACGTAAGGATTGCCAATTAAGAAGCCAAAATTTGGATCGCCTTTGGCAAATTTTTCTTCTTTAACATGCTTGTGTTCGTTTAATTCTATCCACCACAAATTTGTTTTGTTGATGGTTTTATATTTTCCTTTTTCATAAAAAATACCATACCCATCTGTATTTAATTTAATTCCAAAAATGCTTTGCTTATTGAAAATTAAAGCCCCTTCTTCTTCTTGCTTAATTAATTTATCTATTTGAGCTCTACGATCTGCTTTCTTTTGTTGTCGCTCCGACACTTGTTTTTGTTGGGCATTTAAACAAATTGGTAACAAAAAAAGACATGCTATAAAAATATTCTTCACAGTGTATAATTTGATGAATGTAAATTTAGGGCAAAATACAAACTAATATGACAAGTAGAATTGTTTATACTGGAGATTTAAGAACAGAATTAACACATTTACAAAGTGGAACTGTAATTGAAAACGATGCACCTACCGATAATCAAGGAAAAGGTGAAAAATTTAGCCCAACAGATATGTTGGCAACTAGCTTAGGAAGCTGTATGATTACAACCATGGCTATTAGAGCTGCTGATATGAATTTGAATTTTAATGGAACCTCTATTAACATTACAAAAATTATGAGTAGTGATGCTCCGAGAAGAGTTAGTGGGATTGTTGCTGAATTAAATTTTACCAAAGATTTTATTGCAACTGATGAGCAAAAAGAACAATTAATAAGAATTGCAAGAAGTTGCCCTGTTGAAAAAAGCTTACATCCAGCTATTAAACTTGACGTAACTTTTAATTGGTAAATAAATTATTTAATTACTTGAAATTTTCCGCTTTCAATAATATTGGCAGCTTTGTTTCTTAATTGAAACACATAAATACCTCTAAAAAAACCATCTAAAGAAACCGTTATTTTACTACCAGATACAGGTATTTCACTTACTTTTTTACCTATAAAATTGTATAAAATAATGGTATGTCCTTTTTCGAGTGGTTTAGAAAACTCAAAATTGATGAAAGAAGATGCAGGATTGGGGTAGAAGTTGGTAATTTTTGCTTTTGTTTCGCCTACATTACTTGGATCAGTACTTACAACAAAACTTGTTGTAGCAATAAGTACCATGAGTAATGAAATTGTGTAGACTTTTTTCATATTCAACTTTATGAAGGTAACGAAAGATTTGAAACTGACAAATAATTGTTACTTAATCTTTTAAACGTAACAAGGCAATATTTATTATGTAAATATTGCCTTGTTAAATAATAACTTAAAAATATACTTAAGCCAATTCTGCCAATTTGCTATTAATTGCTTCAAAATTTGGTAAATCACCAGCACTTTCAAGCACTTCTGTATACTGAATATTGCCTTCTTTATCTACTATAAAAGCAGAACGTTTGCTAACACCTTGCATCCAACCAATGAAAGATTCATAAATAGCTCCATAAGCTGTTGAAGCTGTTTTATTAAAATCGCTCAACAATGGAAAATTTAAATTTTGCTCTTCTTTAAATTTTGCCAAGACAAACATAGAATCTACAGAAATACCCAATACTTGTGCATTGGCATTGTTGTAAGTTGCAATGCTATCTCTTACACCACACAATTCTTTTGTACAAACACCTGTAAAAGCTAAAGGGAAAAATAAAACCAATACATTCTTTCCTTTAAAATCTGCAAGATTTACTACATTTTTATCTGTATCGTGTAAACTGAATTCTGGGGCTTGTTGTCCGATTTGTAAACTCATAACTTATATTTTTAGATTTTGCAAATTAATGCGATTGTTACTGAAATAAAGTGAAAATTTATTTATTCCCACTAAAGAATAAATAAAACACAGCAACTGAGAAATTGTTGTATACAGCATAAAAAATGGGATTCCCGAGTTTGAGCAAAGGAAACCCCATTATTAACCTAAAAAACCGAGTTTTAAATAATTTTAAAATTTTGGGCAAAGTGGAACATAACGAGAGCTATTGTCTTTATCAAAAAAGCCAATAAATGAAACTGAAAGTTCCATGCCACCTCTTCCTTGACTTGCAGTTTTTAGTTGAGATACATTAGCATCGTAACTAAATGAAAACGAAAATGGTTGATAATCTAATTTTATAATTGGTATAAAAGCATCTTTAGCTCTCATAAATCCACCTAAATGCAAGGTGTATTTTGGGTCTTCAATATCTTCTCCAATTTTATACGAATAAATTGCACCACCAATTAGTTGATTGTAAATTCCTTGTTGAGAATAATCGGCATGTATGGTAAAATAAGATGTTTCATTTAAGGTAAACTTTACTCCTGCAGAAACTACAATTTTAGATTGTAATTCAACATCTGGATTGTTGTAGAAAGAATTTTTAGGTTTATTGAAGTGATGATACGCAACACCAATAAAATAATTGTCTTCTGCCTTTTCTGCAATGGTTGAATTGTAACTTAAGCCAATACTTCCATCTAAATATGTAAAGTTTGAATTGGTAAAAGATTCTCCATCGCCCAAAGATGGATTGTATCCATTACCATCATAATTGTTGTTGGTAGTTATTTTGCTTCTATCAAATCTTCTTTGTACCAAGCCTCCCATAATACCTAATGATAAGTATTTATTTTTATCCCCATTTAATGATTTATGATAGTTTAATGCAGGCATTATATTGGTAGTTGTTAAAGCTGCAGCTCCTGCTTTATCGTACAACACTTGTGCAGAATAAGTAATAAAATCATCGGAACTTCCAATTGGCTTTTTATACTCTACACTAACTGCACTTGTAACAAATGGTGTAGTTACAGATGCCCATTGATTTCGGTAAATTCCTTGTATACGAATATCGCCTTTAAATAAACCAGCCAATGCAGGATTTCTTAATAACGGAGTTTCAAAAAATTGAGAAAAATGCACGTCTTGTGCATCTGAAGTAGTTGGTTTTATTGAGCATATACTTAATAGTACAAATACCAGTATATTAACTTGGTTTCTCATGGTACGAGATATTGGATAATTCTTTAAACGTATTGTTTTATTCATTATTGTACCATTTAATGATGAATTTTAATTTTTTTTCATTCACTATCTTACCAACATAATATTTCCTTTCAATGGAATGATTTGATTGTTATCGCAAACTACTTCTATAATATAAACATATACATCTGGCGTTAGCAATTTTCCTTTAAAAGTTCCATCCCAACCATTGGTTGAATTGTTGGCCGTAAATTCAGATTTATTAAATACGATATCGCCCCAGCGATTAAATATTTTCATATTTCTAACTGTAAACAATCCTTTTCCTCGTGGAAAGAAAACATCATTCATTCCATCGCCATTCGGAGAAAATGTATTTGGAATAAATACATTATACCCATTGCACAATGTTTCAATATTTACTTCACTTCTAGCAGTACAACCTCCTAGGTTAGACACTTCAACAATGTATTTTATATTGTCTGATATTAAAGCCAATGGTGTTGAACAAGTGTTGCAACTTAACCAAGTGCTTGGCAACCATTTCCAACTTGTAACGTCGTTACTACTTGTGTTTGTTAATGGTACAGAATTACCAACATTGGATTTAATCGTGTTGTTTGGAAAACTAATTTGAGGAATAGGGAATACTTTAATTTCTATAGTGCCAGTATCTTTAAAGCAGTTTTTGCTATCGTTTGCAATAACTGTATAAATTGTAGTTGTAGTTGGATTAACTATTGGATTTGCAATATTTGTTTGATTGATATTGGTATTTGGAGACCATTGATATTGATTGCCTCCAATTACTTGCAATTGTTTTGATTCTCCAACACATAAAGTATCTTTTGGCGACACAATAATTTGAAAAGGTTGTACAACATTAACATACATAGAATCGGCAAAAGAACAACCAAAACTATTGGTACCAATAACTGTATATAAATTTAAACTATCTGGTTTTGCAATTGGATTGGTACAATTGGTACAACTTAAAGTAGGATCTGTTTTCCAAATATATGTATTGGCACCAGTTGGAATTAATTTAACAAAATTTCCTCTACAAACAAAAGTATCAACCCCTGCATTTGTATTTGGTGTAGGGTGTATGATAATATTTTTTCTTACCGTATCGGCACAACCACTTGCATTGTTTGCTATTGCAGTAACTATATAATTGCCAGCACTACCATAAAATTGTTGAGATGGATTTTGGGTAGATGACGTAACTCCATTGCCAAATTTCCAATCCCAATTAATCGCTGAACTATCACTTTTTGTTACCACACCATTGTAAGAAAGTAATTTGTTTACACATCCAACCGAATCGCCAGTAATTTTTATTAAAGGAGTTTGCACTACATTAATAGGAATGTCTAAAGTATCGGTACCAACACAACCAAAAGCACTGGTTACTTTTAAGCTTACAGTATAATTGCCTGGCTGAGAATAAAAAGCTTGAGGATTGTGTTGAGTTGACGTAACTCCATTGCCAAAATTCCAAACATAAGAATTAGCCAAATCATTGCTTACAACGGTAGAATCTAAAAAGTTCAATCGAACAGAATCGCAAAACTCGGTTTGTGGAACTTTAATTTTAGTTACAATATCAATTACTTTAATTGTATCGGCTCCAGTAATTGGCACTTGGCAACCAGCGGCATCTATCAAAATCATTTTAGGCCTAAATAACCCTGATGCTAAATATGGATGTGTAACTATAGAATCGCTTGTAGCTTGTGTTACACCATCACTAAAATCCCAAAAGAAAGTTGCATTATTTAAAGTATTTGCTTTAAAAGTAACTACGGCTGGGCTACAAAATTTTTGGGGCACATAAGTAAAAGTTCCAGTTGGCCCACGAACTACTACATTTGTTTTTACACTATCTACACAATTTCCAAAACCAAATGCTTTTAGTACCAATGAATAAGAGCCTGGTTGATTGTAAAAATGAGATGGTGAATTGTTATTAGAAAATCCTCCATCACCAAAACTCCAGCTAATGCTTTCTGTATTGATGGATGTGTTGGACACTACAACAAAAAAAGGATAACACAAGCCAATACTATCGCCTTGAACAAAATCAAATTTTGCAGCAGAGTTGGCAATTCTTACATAAAAAGGTTTCACCAAAGTATCGGTACAGCCAAAAATATCGCTTAAACTTAATTGAATGGTGTATTGCCCAGTTACTGCATAAGCATGAATGCTATTTTCTACAGAAGATGAATCTCCATCCCCAAAGTTCCACTTATAATTCAATCCAACACCTTGAGATTGATTCGTAAATTGAACATTTGAGTTGGCACATTTAAGAGTATCTAATGTAATAAAATTTGCTTTGGGATTGGTAATTAATACTGCATTGGGTTTAACCAACGTATCGTAACAGCCAAAGTCATCTTTTAAAGTTAGCTTAACTGTAAAACTCCCTGCAGTATTATATGTATGGTTAAAAGGTGCAGTTATTAAAGTATCTATTGCACCATCGCCATAACTCCATATCCATTGTATAATGTTGTGAATACCATCAGTTGATGATGTATCTGTAAACGGAATATTTCCATTAATACAAATACCAGCTGGATTTAAAAAACCAGCTTTCGGTCCATACACAATAATTGGAATTATTTGAGTTACTGTTTGAGTACAACCTAAAACATCGGTAATGGTTAATTTGGGTGTAAAGTTACCAGATGAAGTATATTGATACGTAATAGAAGGCCCACTTCCAATACGAGTATTGCCATCGCCAAAATCCCAGCTATAATTTGCGATATGTGCAGGATTGATGTTATTTACAGTAAATACTACATCGGCAAATTTGCAAAAACTAGCACCACTTACAGTAAAATTTGGATTGGAAGACACAACAATTAAAGTATCTTTTGCAGTATGTGTACATGCACCATTGGTTACAGTTAAACTTACAGGATAAATGCCTGGAGCTGCATAAATATGTACAGGACTTGCATCTGTAGAAGTTGCACCATCGCCAAAGTCCCAGACATGTGTTAATGGAGCAATCGATTTATCTACAAAAGTTCTTTGTAATGGAATTAAACAATCAAATTCTTTTAAAAATTTTGCAACAGGCGGATTGATATAAATATATCTATCAATTTCTAATGTGTCTTTACAACTATTTACAGATACAATTAATGTTATTTTAAAATAACCTGTATCTATATAATTGTATGTTGGATTTTTTTGGGTTGAAGTTCCGCCATCTCCAAAATTCCAATACCAAGATGTAACATTACTAGACGATGCATCGGTAAATATATAATCATCGCTTGCACAACCACTTAGTGGAGTTGCAGAAAAATTGGCTGATGGCTTTGGATCTAACACTATGGTATTGGGTAACTCTAAAGTATCCTTACAGCCAGAGGCTGTTGTTGCAATTAAAGTTATTGTATAAGTTCCAGTATTTAGATATGTGTGAGAAGGAGTAGCTCCAATAGTAATTGGACTTCCGTCACCAAAATTCCATTCTACTTGTGTAACAGGTTCTGGGGATATGAAACTGGGTGTAAATACTGATGAATATGGAGCACAACCTTGAAATGGTGTACCTGTAACAGAGGATATTTTTGGCAAAGCTATTTTTACAGCTCCAATGGTTTTCAAAGAATCTATACAACCAAAACTGTTAGTAGCAATTAATGTAACATCAAAAACGCCACTTTGGTTATAGGTATAAGTTGGTATATCATTCGTTGATGTTCCTCCATCACCAAATTTCCAAACATAACTTACTGCATCAGTAGTAATATTGCTAAACTGAACATTTAATGGTGCACTACATGCACCATTTGGATTGTTACTGAAACTTACTGTTGGTTTAGAACGAATGGTAACTGCTTTTGTAACAGAATCTAAACAAGCTCCAAAATTGGCTACCATTTTTACTTGATAAGTCCCTGCTATCGCAAATATTTTGTTAGGGTTTAATAAAGTGGATGTACTTCCGTCACCAAAATCCCAATGCACACTTGATGGCATTGAACTTGTAGCTGAAGAAAATCTTATTGTATCTTTCATACAAGTTCCTACACTTGTAAAGTCGGCATTTACTGCACCAATTACAACAGCATTTAATTTTAACAAAGTATCTTTACATCCACTTGAATTTGTAGTCAATAAACTTACATTGTATGAACCTGCTGTTGTATAAGTATAAGAAGGATTTACATCAGTAGACGTGCCTCCATCTCCAAAATTCCAAACATAATTAATAACACCTGTACCAATTGATGTGTTGTTAAATGCAATAGTTGACGGAACTCCACAATTAGCATTTTGCACAATATTAAATGAAGACTTAACACCATCACTTATAACTATATGATTGGGCTTATTAATAATTTTTGTACAACCTTTGCTATTTTTCACTTGTAAGGTTATAGTAAAACTTCCTGCTACAACATAAGTATGCAAAGGATTTTGTTGAGTAGAAACATTCCCATCGCCAAAGTCCCATAACCATTCTGTATTTGTTCCAGAGTTTGCTACACTTGCATCTATAAATTGTACTTTTAAAGGAAAACATCCACTTGCTACAGATGTGCTGAAGTTTACTGTTGGCACATCATTTACAACAATGTATGCTGTTTTTACAATTGAATCTTGGCCTTGAGCATTTTGCACTTTCAACTTTACAGTAAATGTGCCTGGGCTAAAATATGAACCAATTGGATTTTTTTGTGTGGAGATAACTCCATTGCCTAAATCCCATTGCCATTGAGTTGGATTATTGGTACTTATATCTTGGAAAGAAACAATTAAAGGTGCACAACCACTCACTACATTTGATGAAAAATTGGCAATTGGTTGAGACATTACTTTACTATGCAGCATTCCAAGAATGAATGCAACCGTTATTACGCAATATCTAAATCTAGGTTTTTGAAGCACTTTTTATTAATAATCCTTGTAAGACAAGAAAAACAATTGAATTGCTGTATTACCCGGGGGAATAAATGCAATTAAAGTACCAAATATATTAGATTTATTATTACCTCAATAAAGTAATACTGCCTTTTGTTGGAGTTGACGAACTATTATCGCACATGATTTCTAAACTGTACACATAAGCATCAGTAGGAAGTTTTTGTCCTTTAAAAGTTCCATCCCAACCAGCATTTGCATCATTGGCTTGAAAGTTAGAACGTTCAAAAACCAATTCACCCCAACGATTGAATATTCTGAAGTTTTTGATAGAATAAATTCCCTTACCTCTAGGATAAAAAAGATCATTGTTACCATCGCCATTTGGAGTAAATGTATTCGGCACAAAAATGTTACCATTGTTGCAAACTACTATTACTTTAACCTCATCTCTTGTTACACAATTTCCTTCATTCGATGCTACACAAGTGTAGGTAATAGATTCTCTTGCTATCATGGTTGGTTCAGCCAATTTATCATTATCAATAAAACGATTTGGTGTCCATTTCCATTTAGTAATATCTTTTGAACTTGTAGTTTTTAGCTTTACACTGTAACCAGCATTTACAGTGAACTCGTTCTGGTCAAATTGCATTTTAGGAATAGGAAATGTTTTAATTTTTACTGATGCAGTATCGGCAAAACAATTAAAATTATCTTTTCCAATTACTCTGTAAGTAATGGTTGTATCCTTTGCAGGACGGATGTTCACTTCTCCTTTATTTGCATTGTCAACATACAAAGAAGGATACCAAGTATATTGATCAGTTCCAGTTGCTTTAATTGCAGCAGTTTCTCCCAAACACAATGTATCACCACTTTGTACATTCAATTTTAAGGGTTGTTGAACACGAATAGTGATAGAATCTGTTGCTACACAATTAAAACTATTTTTTCCTACAACAGCATAAGTAATTGTAGTTAATGGCTTGGCAATTGGACTAGGACAATTGATACAATTTAATGTACTTGTATTGCCATACCAAGTATAAGAATTAGCTCCTGTAGCTTTCAAAGTATAACTTGTATTTCTACAAATAGTTGTATCTAAACCAGCATTAACATTTGGTAATTGATGTACAATTATATTTTTAACTGTTGTGGTAACACAACCACTACTATTTTTTACTTGATGTGTTAAATTAAAAGTACCTGCATTGCTATAAGCTTGTACCATTGGATTTTGTAAGGTAGACGTGTTGCCATTACCAAAATTCCAATTCCAAGTAACAGTCGATGTATCTACATTTATCCTTTCTGAAGAAAATAAAATTGTACCATTTTTGCAAACAGCAGAATCGCCTTTAATGATTGCTTTTGGAGAGCTAACTACTTTTATTTTATTCAAATAAGTAATGCTATCGCTACAACCAACTACTGTAGTTACTTTTAATTGAATATTAAATAAACCTATTGTTTTAAAAATTTGAATTGGATTTTTTTGAATTGACGTAAATCCATTTCCAAAATTCCATTTATAGGCTTTTATAACATCGTTAGTAATGGTAGAATCTAAAAACTGAATATTTGCAGAATCGCAAATTACTGCAGTTGGTACTTTTGCAAATGCACGAATGGTT
>ERZ724517.951-NODE-951-length-16777-cov-6.186640_pt1 | contig 16777 bp, 16 predicted proteins | sample MGYA00376050_ERZ724517 | MGnify/ENA primary metagenome ERZ724517 (study PRJEB28724, sample SAMN07190886) | activated sludge metagenome | isolation source: activated sludge of sewage treatment plant in Hong Hong | place: USA: Christiansburg, Virginia | collected... | reverse complement strand
GTGGGGGCGGGGGTGGCGGGGCCATGACCGGCGCCTGGGGCGTCACGGCCGTGGTCACCGGGTAATAGGGCATGGGCGCTGGCACATAGGCAGCAGGCTCACGCGTCTTGGCGCCAAAGGTGTAGACGAGGCCGACCGACACCAAGTCGATATCACCCTTGTTGCCCAGTGCGTCGTTGATCCGGTAGCGCTCCACCTCCGCGCGCACCGCCAGCGAATCGTTGATGGCGTATTGCATGCCCAGACCGACCTTGGGGTTGGTGTCAAAAACGCTTGGGTTAGGGTTAAGTACCACTACCGCGCCGGTTCCTGAAAACGTATCCCTGGCCTCAGCGTAGTTGGCGCCTACGCGTCCAAACACCGAGAACTTTGGAGTGATGGGAAGCGAGCCGACCAAGTCAACATGGATGCCGCGCAGTTTGATGTGGCCGTTGAGCGTGCCCGCCGGTAGGGTGGTTGCCGTGAAACCAAAGCCACCCAGGTCAAAGTAACCGCCCTCAACCGCAAAATTCTTGTTGAGCTGGTAGCCCCCAAAAATTTTGTAGCCGGTGTCGCGGTCGTTGTCGGAGATGATGACCGACGTAAACCCGGACCCCAGCAGCCCGCTGGTAATCCGTGGGTCGTCAATCTTTGCCGTGGACTGGCCGATACTGGCGCCGCCGTACCAGCCGGACGCGTCAGCCCATGCGAACGGGCTGGCCATGATGGCCGCAGCCACCAGAGTCAATCTTCCCGAGGCGCGAGCCGTCTTAAGAATAGCTGTTTTCATATTTTTCTCCAGGAGAATCAAAAGGTGGGGTGAACGTTGGCATCAAGGAACATTGATGACCGTATTGACCAGGGTCACCGAAGCGCCCAGGGACATGGCACGGCCATTGAGCGTCACGATGCTGACGTTGCCCGCAGTCGAGAAAGAGACCCCGGCCTGTGAAATGATGGTGCCCACCATGGTGCCGCCACCCCCTGCGTTGATGGTCGCAAAACTACCCACCTGCCAGAACACGTTTTTGGCCTGCGCGCCACCTGCCAGAACAATGCTCTGCGGGAATGCGGCGCCGGGTCCACCAACGGTCAAGGTGGTTGCCATCTGGAAGATGAACTGCGCGTTGGGATCGCCTTGCGCATCCAGCGTCAGATCGCCACCTTGAATCAGGAAGGAACCCGATGGTGCGGTGTAGACGCCAGGTGCCAGGGTCTTGCCAGCCAGGTTGGCACCCGGATTGGCACCCGGTGGCTTGGCCGCCAGGAACAGGTAGGCGGTTTGCGCATCCAGGCGGGCTTGGGTCGCCAGTGCACACTTAGGCGCGCTGACACTGGCCGACGTGGGGCCGGTGGTGGAGACGGTGCAGGTGTGAATCAAGCCGTTGACCGAGCCCTTATTCGAACCCGTTTCGGTGTAGATGTCGCCACCGGTGTCGTGGAATCCCGTGATAGACGAGGCTCCGGTCGCCGTGGTGCCAATGTTGCCGTTGATGAGGGTCAGAGTGCCCATATTGGTCATGCCAGCGGTGCCACCAAAGGTTCCATAAGTTGATGCGGTCCCCAGATTAATGGGCGTAACAACGGGTGGAATCACGATGGGAGCAACGGTCGTGAAGCGCCACACTTTGTTGGAAACCATCGTGTTTCCCGCAATGTCTTTCACGCCGGTTGAAATCGTCGCGGTGTAGGTGGTGTTTTCAGCCAGGGGGTTCGAAGGTTTGAACGTGATGGTTTTGCTGGGCGCGTCAAAACTCACCAGACCGGTAACACCGGCAACCTGGAAGTTGGCGGTATTCATGGTCAGAGCGTCCATGGCTTCGCTGAAGGTTGCGCTGACGGACGTATTGACCGGCACGTTGGTTGCCAGGTCCAACGGGTTCACGGTAGTGACGATGGGTGGAGTGGTGTCGGGTGCTTCACCGGTGGTCCAGCGGATCACGAAGTCATTGACCATGGCGTTGCCAGCCAGGTCTTTAACGCCAGTCACACCCCCTTTGACACGAACCGTGTAGTTGGTGCTGTAGGCCAGGCCATTGATAGGGTAAAAAATCACGTTCACGCCGGCGTAACCGACGGTGCCTGGCACCACGATGCCGCTCACTGTTTCTGTCAATGTGTAGTTGACGTTGTTCATCGTCGCCGGGTCCATGGCCTCGCTGAAGGTGGCACCGGTAAAGGTGTTCACCGGCACATTGATGGCGCCATTGGGGTGGATGGTGTCAATCACGGTGGGTGCTGATATGTCAGGTGCTGCACCGGTGGTCCAACTGATCACAAAGTCACTGGCCATGGGGTTGCCGGCCAGGTCTTTCACACCGCTGGCTCCGCCCTTGACGGTCACGGTGTAGCGGGTGCTGGGCGCAAGATTGGCCAGCGGCACGAACAGGGCGTTCACTCCCGAATAGCTGATGGTCCCCATCACCGGCACGCCGCTCACCGCCTCTTTCAATGAGAAATTGACGTTGGTGATGGTCAACACGTCCATCGCTTCACTGAAGGTGGCTCCGACCTTGGTATTGAACGCGACGTTGGTCGCTCCGTTGGCCTGGATGGTGTCTGTCACGGTGGGTGCAGTGGTGTCAGGTGCTGCGCCGGTGGTCCAGCTGATCACAAAGTCACTGGCCATGGGGTTGCCGGCCAGGTCTTTCACGCCATTCACCAAACCCTTGACGGTCAGCGTGTAACGGGTGCTGGGTGTCAGGTTCTCCAGGGGGATGAACACCGCGCTGACGCCGGAATAACCCAAGCCGCCGGCGACCACTGCGCCGCTCACGGATTCAGTGACTCTGAACGTGGTGTTGGTGATCGTCAGTGGGTCCAAGCCTTCGCTAAATACAGCAGTCACCCGTGAGTTGAATGCGACGTTGGTTGCACCATTGGCCGGGGTTGCGCTGGTGACGGTGGGTGCCGTGGTGTCGGGGGCGGCACCGGTGGTCCAGCGAATCACAAAATCGGTGACCATGGGGTTGCCGGCCAGGTCGGTGACTCCGTCTTTGCCGCCCTTGATGGTCACGGTGTAGTTGGTGCTGGGCAAAAGATTGAACTGCGGAATAAAGATGGCGCTCACGCCGGAAGCACCGACTCCGCCTTCAACCACTGCGCCACTGGAAGTTTCCGTCAAGATAAAGCTGGCGTTAGTAATCGACAACGGGTCCATGCCCTCGCTGAAGGTAGCCCCAACCTTGGTGTTGAACGCGACGTTGGTTGCACCGTTGGCGTTAATGGTGTCCGTTACCGTGGGTGCGGTGGTGTCCGGTGCGACGCCGGTGGTCCAGCTCCAGTTGTAGTCGCTCAGCAGCATGTTGCCAGCCAGGTCACTCACACCGGTGGGCGCACCCTTGATGGTGGCCGTGTAACGGGTGTTGGGAGCCAGATTGGCCAATGGGGCGAACGCCACCGAGACGCCGGAATAACTCACGGTACCAGCCACGGCCGCACCGGTTGTTGTGTTCTTCAGCGTGAAGTTGGCATTGGTCATCTTCAGGGGGTCCATAAACTCGCTGAAGCTGGCTCCGACCTTGGTGTTCACGGCGACGCCGCTTGCGCCGTTGGCATTGACCGTGCCTGTAATCGTGGGTGGTGTGGTGTCACGCCCGGCATTGGGGTCTAGCCCGCCCGTAGTGGTCCACGACCACACATAGTCCCTGACCATGGCGTTGCCCGCCACGTCCTTGACACCGCCCACCGCCCCGCCCTTGATAGTGGCGGTGTAGGTGGTGTTGAGAGCCAGCGGACTGTTGGGCGTGAACACGGCGCTGACGCCAAAGTAGCTCACGGTGCCGGCAATAGCGGTTGCGCCTTGCTTGAGCGTGAAACTGCTGGTGTTGACCGTGGCAGCGTTCATGGTCTCGCTAAAGGTCGCTCCAACGCTGGTGTTGATAGCGACACCGGTCGCCCCGTTGGCAATGTTGGTGCCCGTCACGGTGGGTGCGGTAGAGTCAAGGGAAGGGCCGGTGGTGAACAGCCAGGTGAAGTTGGCCGCCAGCGCGATGCCAAAGGTGTCTTTGACGGCGGTTGTGACCGTTGCCGTGCAGACCGAGCTTGCGGGCAGGCTGGTGGCGGCTGGCAGCGTGAGTGTTGCCACGTTGCCCACCGGGTTGTATGTTACGGCGCCCGCAACAGGCGTGTTGCCGGGGCAGGCCAGTGTAAAACTGGAATTGCTGATGGTGGCCGGATTCATGGCCTTGTTGAATGCGGCGGTTATCAACTTGGTGTTGAGGGGCACCCCGAGCGCGCCTGACGGGGGCGACACCGCCGTCACCGCCGGAGCCACGGTTGCAATGTCGTTGCCAAAGCCCAGAATGGGTTCTTGACCATTGCCCCCGCTGCCACTGCCTCCACAGCCAGCCGCCAGCACTCCCAGAAGTGATGCCATGATCCACGGCACGACTCTGTAATAGGTTTCCAATTTTTTCATTTGCTTGCCTCTTCAATTAGTCGAAGAACACCATCGGTGCAAGCATCAGTCTTCTGTGCCGGTGCTCGCGCTTGTGCGGTGCACCGAGGTTTGCGCCGGGTGCATTGCGACTTTGAGTGTGGCGAGCGTGTAAACAAAAGTCAGTTCGGTGCCGAACATAACGCGCCAACAGTGGTCAGAGCCAGTATTCCCACATCCGCGCAAAAAACTCTTTTATACGCACATCCAGCGAGCGCTGGCGCCACTGCTCCAGCGTGATGGGGCGGGAACCGATCAGGTCCTTGTCGAACATGGCTTGCATCTGCTTGCCGAAGTCAGCGCCCAGAATGACGGCGTTCACTTCGTCGTTGTGCAGAAAACTGCGCCAGTCCAGATTGGTCGAACCCACGGTGGACCAGACGCCGTCAATCAGCGCAGTCTTCGAATGCAAAAGCACGCCACGACGTTCATGAATGGCCACGCCGGCGCTGAGCAGTCGATCAAAGGAAGCCCGACCGGCATGCAGCGTCAGCCAAGAGTCGGTCTCGGCGGGAAGAATCAGTGTGACCCGAACGCCGCGTGCGACTGCGGCTTCCAGTGCGACGAGTAACTGGGGGTCTGGAACAAAATAGGCAGTGGTCAGGTGGATGCTGGAGTCGGCACTGCCAATGGCCGACAACAAGGTGGCATAGATCAGGCTGAAAGGGTCGTCGGGCGAGCTTCCAATCGCACGGACCAACTGTGTGCCCGGGCTGCCGGGTGCGGGAAAGAAGTTGCTAGCCGCCAGTGGCGGGCCATTTTGTTTTGACCAAGTCGCCAGGAAAAGTTTCTGCAATTCAGCCACCACCGGGCCTCGCAATTGCAGGTCGGTGTCGCGCCAGGCTAGCCCAGCATTTGCTTTGGTGGGTGCTGGTTTTTTGTGCGAAGAACCGCCTGAGTACACATTGCTAATGTTGATGCCACCCAGGAACGCAGTAACTCCGTCCACAATCAACAGCTTGCGGTGGTCCCGTTGATTCAACTCCCAGTCGGTTCGGGAGGCCAACGGATTGACCGGATTGAACTCCAGTAGCCGGATCCCGCTATCGCCCAAAGACTTTAAGAAGGCGGGTGCGGTGTTGAAACTTCCAACGCCGTCCCGGATGATGTTGACCTGAACGCCTTTGCGTTGTTTGCCTATCAGCGCTTGCGCAAATTGGTGACCTACCTCGTCGTCCTCGAGGATGTAGGTTTCCATGTTGATATGGTCTTTCGCCGCCGCGATGGCTTCAAACATCGCCTGGTACGTGGCGGGGCCATCCTGCAGCAACTTGACGGTGTTGCCCGTCGTCAACGGGCTGCCCACAATGGCTTCTTCCCGTGCCAGGTGGTGATCAAAAATGCTGGAGTTGGCGCTGCGATTGCGCAGCCGTGCCAGGATGGCGTGACTTTGACTTGCCGTTAGCGGGCCACGAGGACCTGCGAGGCGAACCACTGCGGCCGGCTGTTGGGCGTCGGTCGCCACAGTCGGCAAGCTAGTGCAGGCTCCCAGGGCGAGTAGCACCAGCAGTGCCCATCGATAACCAAGCATGACACGGGCAAATCGCATGTCACATGCCCGCAATCAGCTGGCGGTTGCCGTCAGGTCATGGACGAACGGCGATTTCGTTCCTCACGGAGGTCACACCCTTCACGCCGCGCGCGATGTTTTCGGCCGTGTTGCGCTCTGCGCCATTCTTGGCAAAACCGGACAACATGACCGTGCCCTTCATGGTTTCGACACTGATGGAGGCAGCGTCAACCAGCTTGTTTTCAACAAAGCGGCTTTTCACCTGGGTTGTGATGGTGGCATCGTCAACATAGTTGCCGACGGATTCCTGACCACGTGTGACGGCACAACCGGGGGTGGTGAGCAGAACAGCGGCGGTCATGGCAAGCGCGAGGGTGGTACGGATAAACATGGTAAATCTCCAGTGGATTGAGGTACTTCTTGGCCTGGACCAGAAAGGTGATCAGAGCCTTGCGTCATTGCTCGGAGCTGATACTCAGACTGTACGGTTGGGCCGCCAAAAGGTCCGTGCGGTGGCGCACGTAGCATCGTTGTTGTCGCCGCTTATGCCCCCAAAAACTCACCGACGGGTTTGAGGTCGTCCACCCGGTCACAGATGGCCTTGGTAATGACCAAAATGGGCACACCGAGCAACAAACCCCACACGCCCCATAACCAGCCCCACGCCAACACACCGACGAAAATCGCGAACGGGTTCATCTTGTTGGCCCGGCTGGTGAGCCACGGCGTCAACAGGAAGGCTTCCAAAATGTGGAGCAGCATCGATATACCGCCCACCAGCAGAACCATGTTGAGCGTGCCGAATTGCAGGAAACTGACCAGCATGGAGCCCGTTGTAATGACAACGCTGCCGACGTAAGGAACCAGGTCGAGCACGCCGGCGGCGATGCCCCATACCGCGGCATGCTCCATGCCGATGGCCAGGAAACACAACCAGGTGGCCACGCCCACCAGCGTGCTGGTGAACAACTGCACCAGCATATAACGTTGAATCTGGTCATGGATCTGGTTGAGCGCTTGCAAAGTGATTCGCTTTTTGCTCAGTGTCGGTCCTGTGAGTTTGATCAGCTTGCGGCGGAAGCTGTCTCCGGACGCCATCAAGAAAAAGCTGATCAATGCCACCATGCCGGTTTGCCCGGCAAACGTTACCAATCCCAGCGTTCCGTCCCACAAGTGGTCTTTGATGTCGAATCTGGCTTTCTCAATCTGCACCCGCTGCACGCCGCGCGCCGCTGTCGCAACCCCCGTGGATTCCTGGGCGGCCTGCTCCAGTTCAGCCGCTGCCTTTTGTACTGTGATCAGCGTGTTGTTGGATTGGCGGGGCAGGGCCTGAATGGTATTGCGTAACTTTTGCGCGGCCGGAGGCAACAGTTCAACCAATTTGCCGGCATCGTCGCTGAGTGCGTAAGCGGTGCTTCCGAGACCGCCGATGATACCCAACAGGAGGAGGGCGGCGCTGATGGCGCGGGGAATCCGGCGCCGGTGCAGCCAGCCCACGATGGGAGACAGGGCGTAGCTGAGCATCAGGCCCAGCATGATAGGAATGAAAACCGCACTAGCCCAGCGCAACATGAAGATGCTGGCCAAAGTCGCCAATATCACCAACGAAACACTTCGTACGTCCACCGTGGTGTGCAGTACCACGCGGGGTTCCGGCGGCGGTGTTGAAGCTGCGCTTGCGCCGTCGATCTCGGCCAAGCGCAGTTCGGTACCGGCCTTATCGAGCGATGGTTCGTCCACTTTCGTCCGATAACACGATCTCTACGCGGCGATTGAGCTGGCGGTTGGACACCGTGTCGTTGGCCGCTATGGGAAAGGACTCTCCATAGCCGCGAATGGCGACACGCTCGCGTGCAATTCCCTGTTCCAACAGGGCGGCGCGCACGGCATCGGCACGACGCTCGGACAGCTCCATGTTGTGCGGACTGGTACCAGTGCTGTCAGTAAACCCCTCCACCAGAACGGTGCGTTGTGGGTTTTGTTGCAACACGGCGGCCAACTTCTGGGCGGTTTGCATTCCATTGGCGTTCAGACGCGCCATGTCTGTTCCAAACAAAACATCACCCAATGTGATCACCAGACCGCGTTCGGTTTTCTTGGCCGCCAGGTCACTCAATTGCGCTTCGAGCTGGGCTGTGCGGGCCTGGGCTTCTTGTGTCTTTCGCTGGGCTTCGTTGGCTTCATCACGCGCCATATCGGCATTGCGTTTGGCCTCCGCAGTTTGTGCCAGGGCATCTTGCGCCGTTGCCCGGGCGGCCAACGCATTCATCTGTGCGGCCTGGGCGTTCATTTGCGCCTGCTGGGCGGTGGCGGTGGCGCGGTTCGCCTCAGCCGTGCGCTGATCCAGGCGCATCTGGTCGCGTTGTTTCGCGGATTGGGCGACGTCAGCCTCGGCCATTTTCTGTTTGGTCACTTCCTGACTGAATGCAATTTTTTGCTTGGCGACATAGGCGAGGTCGTTGACGCTCTCGGCACTGTCGCGGTTGATGGCTGCGCCATTGGCGCGGTCCATTGCTTCACCCGCCTGTTTCAGTTCCAGTGGGGCATACCGCGTCACGGTGGGGCTGTTCTGTGCGTTTGCATAGTCGGCACGCGCCTGGTCCAGCATGCTGGTTGTGGTGGGTACGGAACCGCACGCACCCAGGAGCAACGTGACGGCCAGCAGGGTGGGGGTAAGGTGAAAAATCTTCATGGCAATATCCTTGGGAAAACGTTGGTTCTTTTATTTGCGGCTGCGGGAGAGCTCTTCGCGCAGCACCCGAATGTCTTCTTGCAGGGCATCTGACGCGGCTTGCGCCTTGGCGGAGTCGGCCTTGCCTTGCGCCAGTTTGGCGTCCGCTTGTGCCTGGTTGGCTAGTGTGGTTGCGCGTTCGTAGTCCTTGTTGGCCATTGCCTGGTTGGCTTGCGCCAGTTTTTCACGTGCTGCGTTCATTTCGACGGGTGCGTACTGCACTCCGCCAGCGCCTGCGGCACTTTCAACGGCCGCCTTGGAAACGGCGACGTCGGCAGTTGCCGGCGTTTTCAGATTGCTACCGCAAGCAGCGGTCAGGACTACCAAACAGCCACCGGCCACGGCACGAATCATTCTTGAGTGTTTCAACATTGCTTTTCCCCAGAGAGATGCAACTCCGAGATGGAGTTGCTTGGATCAGACCGGTTGCCCGGATGAAGACGATGGCGTTTGCAGGGGCAAAGCCATTTTGGCGTTGTGGACCGGGCTACAGGCGACCCATCAGCAAGAGCACCACGACGATGACCAGAATCAGACCCAGACCACCACTGGGTCCATAGCCCCAACTTCCGCTGTGGGGCCAGGTGGGCAGTGCTCCCACTAACATCAATACCAAGATGATGAGCAAAATTGTTCCGAGACTCATGGTGATTCCTTAAGATAAATTGATCGGACGGCGAGCTCTACCTAGGCGCCGCGGCATGATGCGTGGCGTCGAAACGGCTACATCGAAGCGACTTCCGAACGGTAGTTCTTTTGGCTGGATTTCTCCGTGCGCCAGCGCACAAAGGCCGTGTGCCACGGTCATAATCCGGTCGACCATGAAAAACATCATCATCCTGATCTCTGGCGGTGGCTCGAATATGGCCGCCATCGTGGAGACGGCGCAGCGCGACAACTGGGCTGGTCAATATGGCGCCCGGGTTGCGGCCGTGTTGAGCAACAAGGCCGAGGCCAAGGGCTTGGTGTTTGCGCGTTCCAAGGGCATAACCACCGATGTGCTGGACCACAAGGGCTTTGCCACGCGCGAGGCGTTTGATGAAGCCTTGGCTAAACGTATCGACGGTGTTGCGCAGCCCGGGGAAGCGACTCTAGTGGTTTTGGCCGGGTTCATGCGCATTTTGACCCCGGTTTTTGTGAGCCGTTATGCCGGTCGCCTGGTCAACATCCACCCCTCGCTGTTGCCGGCCTTTCCGGGCTTGCATACGCACCAGCGCGCCATCGATGCGGGCTGCAAATTTGCCGGGGCAACCGTGCATCTGGTAACCGCCGAGCTGGACCACGGTCCCATTCTGGCGCAGGCTGTGGTACCCGTGTTGGCCGGCGATACGGCCGATGCGCTGGCGGCACGCGTGCTGACCCAGGAGCACCTGATCTATCCGCGGGGCATTGCTGATTTGCTACAAAAAGTATAGCTGCTTGCGCTTATTTCACGAGGGCTGGAGGGCAAAACGGGCCTGAGGTTTGCCGTCAACCAGCACCGTTTCGGCAAACATGGCGGCCGGTCGCACCCACAGCCCGCGCTCGCCGTACAGCGCCCGGTACAAGGTCATGGGTTCGAGCGTCTCGCTGTGGCGGACGGTGTCGATCACTTCATACAAGTTGCCCTTGTAGTGGCGGTACAGGCCCGGCGCTGTCGTGATCAGTAGGGGCAGATTTTCAATGCTCATGGGACAATCCTACCCCTATGCACCCAAAAGCTCTCCTCGACGCCTGCTCCGAACTGGTCAGGCTGACCCTCAAATTCGACCACCCCGCAGACGCCATCGTCTCGCGATTTTTCCGCGACAACCGCGGCCTGGGCCCACGCGAGCGCGCCACGATGGCCGAAACCGTGTACACCGTGTTGCGCAAGAAGCTGCTGTTTGACCACTTGGCTCCCTCGGGCAGCGGCCCTAAAGAGCGGCGCTTGGCGATTCTGGGTTTTTATGGGCCCGGTGATTTTCTGCGCAGTGCACTGACCGACCAGGAGAAGAACTGGCTGGACCAGTGTGAAAAGGTCAGCCCCGATGACCTGATGGAGCGCCACCGCCACAACCTGCCGGAATGGCTGGTGCAGCCGCTCAAGGACCAACTGGGTGCAGAGTTCTGGCCCATGGTGGAGACCCTGAACCAGGGCGCTGGTCTGGACTTGCGCGTCAACACCTTCAAGGCCAAGCGCGCCGACGTGCAAAAAGAGCTGGCCAAAGCCGGCATCAAGGCCGTTAACACGCCGTATTCACCCTGGGGCTTGCGAATCGCCGGAAAGCCCGCACTTAACAAGAATGAAGCCTTCATGCGCGGTGATTTTGAGGTGCAGGACGAAGGCTCGCAGTTGTTGTCCATGCTGCTGGATGCCAAGCGTGGCGAGATGGTGGTCGACTTTTGCGCCGGTGCCGGTGGCAAGACGCTGGCCATTGGCGCGGCCATGCGCAGCACGGGGCGTTTGTATGCGTTTGATACGTCGGCGCATCGGTTGGACGCCTTCAAGTCACGCCTCAAGCGCAGCGGCTTGTCGAATGTGCACCCTGCGGCGATCGCGCATGAGCGTGATGACCGGGTCAAGCGCCTGACCGGCAAGATGGACCGCGTGTTGGTGGATGCGCCGTGTACCGGCCTGGGGACGCTGCGGCGCAACCCGGACCTGAAGTGGCGCCAGAACCTGCAGGCGGTGGAAGAAATGGCGGTCAAGCAGGCGGCCATTCTGCAAAGTGCGTCGCGGATGCTGAAGTCGGGCGGTCGCCTTGTCTACGCCACCTGCAGCGTATTACCGCAGGAGAATGAGGCGATTGCCGAGGCTTTTTCCGCAGCCAACCCGGATTGTGTGGCCCTGCCGGTGGGCGATGTTTTGACCGAGCTGAAGGTAGAAAACGCCATGACTCTGTGCATTGGGGGTGAGAACGGCCAGTTGTATTTGCGACTGTGGCCGCATCGCCATGGTACGGACGGATTTTTTGCTGCGGTGTGGCAGAAGAAATAGACCTTGTTTCCCTGGAACTAGGTGCGCGCACCTAAAATAGGTGTGTTAACCAGTGTGACGTGGCACCCGGCGACTCCCCCTTTTTAGAGAGAAAAGCGCAATGAACTTTTTACCCGATTCGCCAGTGCTGACTGCAACCATCGAGTGGTTGGCCCATGGCGCGTGGGATTTACGCTGGTGGCAGATTGCCCTGCTGACCTTGGTGTTGACCCACTTCACCATGATCAGCGTAACGGTTTTCTTGCACCGCCACCAGGCCCATCGCGCCTTGGACTTGCACCCCATTGCGTCCCATTTTTTCCGGTTCTGGTTGTGGTTGACCACCGGGCAAGTCACCAAGGAGTGGGCTGCCATCCACCGCAAGCACCACGCCAAGTGTGAACAAGCCGAAGATCCGCACAGCCCCCACATCCACGGCATCCGCACCGTCCTGTTGCAGGGTTACGAGTTGTACCGGGCGGAAGCCGCTAAGCCTGAGACCATGGCCCGTTATGGTCACGGAACGCCCAACGACTGGCTGGAGCGCAATCTGTACACGCGGTTTTCCACGACGGGGGTCGTATTGATGCTGGTGATAGACGTTGCGTTGTTCGGTGTCGCTGGTTTGGCGGTGTGGGCAGTGCAGATGATGTGGACGCCGGTGATGGCGGCCGGCATCATCAATGGCGCGGCCCACTACTGGGGCTATCGCAATTTCGAGGCACCGGACGCCAGCACCAATATTTCGCCCTGGGGCATTTTGATTGCTGGCGAAGAACTGCACAACAACCACCACACCTATCCGACGTCGGCCAAGCTGTCGGTGAAGCCTTACGAGTTCGATATGGGTTGGGTCTACATCAGTGTGATGCAGGCCGTGGGCCTGGCAAAGGTCAAGAAGCGTCCACCTAAGGCCGCCTTCGGTGCCATTCGTCCAGTGGCGGATGAAAAAACCCTTGAGGCGTTGATCGCCAACCGCTATGAATTGATGGCGACCTATGCCAAAGACATGCGCCTGGCAGCGCGGGTTGAGCTGGCTGCCATGCGCGCGCGCAGCGCGGATGCCGCCGTCATCAAGGCGGCCAAGCGCTGGATGCACCGTGACGTGGACATGGTGCCGGCCTCGGCCGCTCCCGAGCTGGCCAAGGCCCTTGCCGCGTCGCCCATGCTGGACAAGATGGTGACCATGCGCGAGGAACTGTGCCAGATGTGGCTCAACACTTCGGTGTCGCGCGAGCAGTTGACCAAAGACTTGCAAGCCTGGTGCCAGCGCGCGGAAGAAAGCGGCATTGCGGCGCTGCGCGAGTTCTCGTTGCGGCTGCGGGCGGCGCGCGTTTAGCCAGTCCTTTCACACGATCTTCAGGAAAGCCCGTTTTTTAAAGGGTTTTTTTCCGGCGGACCGTTTGGGGCGTCTTGCTTGCTCCAGATCAGTCGGGCTATGCGTTTTGCTCCGTGTCCCCCGCCCGCTGCGCGGGCTCCTCCTTTACCTGCGCAAAACGCATAGCCCGTCTGATCTTGCGGTGTGTGACGTGTCAACGGTGTTGGACTAGACACCCTTCGTGCGCCAGCCACTCCAGCAGTTGGTAAGGGGAAGGTCTTTTGCGTAGGTAAAGGAGGAGCCCGAAGGGCGGGGGACACGAAGCAAAAGGCCTTCCCCTTTCCAGCTGCGGGCGAAACACACAAAGGGACAGACGTAAAAAAGCCCGCACAGGGCGGGCTTTCTTTCAAGGAGGCTTGATGCGAGAGGACAGAGCTAAAGATCTGTCACCTGAACATTACTTAAGCTTCATTTCCTTGTAGTCCACATGCTTGCGAGCTTTGGGATCAAATTTCTTGATCAACATTTTCTCGGGCATGAGTTTCTTGTTCTTGCTGGTCGTGTAGAAATGACCAGTACCGGCTGTGGATTCCAGCTTGATTTTTTCGCGTCCGCCTTTGGTTGCCATGGTGCTACTCCTTAAGCTTGGCCACGTGCGCGCAGATCTGCGAGCACAACATCAATACCGTTCTTGTCGATCAAACGCAGACCTGCGTTCGAAATCCGCAGACGAATCCAACGGTTTTCAGTCTCGACCCAGAAACGGCGGTATTGCAGGTTCGGCAGGAACCGGCGTTTGGTTTTGTTGTTGGCGTGGGAAACATTGTTCCCGACCATCGGGCCTTTGCCCGTGACTTGACATACGCGTGCCATGAGGACACTCCGATACTACTTAAACGGCTATTACTGGCGACCCAAACTGCCTGGCTCAATTGCTTGAAAATCCCGGCTGCCTGAGTCTCGCTCTAGCCTCACCTCGCCAATGAAAAAGGGTGGCGGTAACCCCCCGCCAATTGCTTGGCAGTATTTGCTATTGAGTCCAGGCCCTCACGGGCTGAATTCAGCAAAGCCTTGGATTATAGCGAATTTCCGCGTGGGCCCGTTCAGTCTTGTTCGAGGAAGCGCTGGGCATCCAGCGCCGCCATGCAGCCGGTACCGGCGCTGGTGATGGCTTGGCGGTACACATGGTCCTGCACGTCGCCGGCGGCAAATACGCCGGGTACCGACGTCTGTGTGGCAAAACCCTTCAGGCCACCCTGGGTGACGATGTAGCCGCCCGCCATCTCCAGCTGACCCTGGAAAATTTCGGTATTGGGTGCGTGCCCAATGGCAATGAAGCAACCGGTCAGCGCAATGTCTTCGGTCGTGCCGTCGGTTGTGCTCTTGACACGGATGCCGGTGACGCCCGAGGCATCGCCCAGCACTTCATCGAGTGTGCGGAAAGTCTTGAGTTCAATCTTGCCACTGGCCACTTTCTCCATCAACTTGTCGATCAGAATGGGCTCGGCCTTGAACTTGTCGCGGCGGTGCACCAAGTACACCTTGCTGGCGATATTGGACAAATACAGCGCCTCTTCCACGGCGGTATTGCCGCCACCGACCACGCAGCACACCTGGTCGCGGTAGAAGAAACCATCGCAGGTGGCGCAACCCGACACACCGCGGCCCATGAAGGCGGTTTCACTCGGGAGGCCCAGGTATTTAGCCGATGCGCCGGTGGCGATGATCAGCGCGTCGCAGGTGTATTGACCGCTGTCACCGGTGAGGGTGAAGGGGCGCTTGGAGAGGTCGACCGCGCTGATGTGGTCAAACAAAATCTCGGTCTTGAAGCGCTCGGCGTGTTCCAGAAAGCGCTGCATCAGGTCAGGGCCCTGCACACCGTGCACATCGGCGGGCCAGTTGTCAACTTCGGTGGTGGTCATCAATTGGCCGCCTTGGGCCATGCCGGTGACCAGAACAGGGTTGAGATTGGCGCGGGCCGCGTAGACCGCCGCGGTGTAACCGGCTGGGCCGGAGCCAAGAATCAGGACCTTGGCGTGTTTGGGATCGGACATCGGGGAACCTCTGGTTGGAGACAGCAATAGCGTCGCCGTGTACATTTCTGGACACGGTGGACGTTTTCAATACAGAGCCCATTGTAAGAAACGCAGCCCAACTTTTACGTGGAGTGGCCGAATGTCAATGTTGAGCAACCTTGAATTGATTCGCAGGGTGTCCCTTTTTTCCACGCTATCGCCGGAGCAGGCTGAGGGCTTGGCTGGAGCGGTGTCCAAAAAAAGCTTTAAGCGTGGTGAAGTTCTGGTTGAACAAGGCAGGAAGTGCAACGCGCTTTACATCATTCTGGTCGGGCGTACCCGGGTCTTGATGACGGACAACAATGGTCGCGAGGTGATTCTGGCCACGTTGTCTTCGGGTGACTACGTGGGAGAAATGAGCCTGATTGACAACGAACCCCATTCCGCTACGGTGGTGGCAGACCAGGAGGTTGACGTGCTGGTGTTGGGCCGCGACAGTTTCTTGCGATGCCTGAATGAAAATATGGAAATGGCCCACGCTGTTATGCGTGTTTTGGTCCAGCGTTTGCGAAAAGCCAGTGAAAACATCAGTTCATTGGCCCTGGTTGGGGTGTACGGTCGGGTGGCCAAAGTCTTGCTGGACTCTGCGGTGGCCGATGAAACGGATACCTTGGTGATCCGGGAAAAAATGACGCGCCAAGACATTGCCAAAATGGTAGGTGCGTCACGTGAAATGGTTAGCCGGGTCATGAAAGACTTCGAAGAACAGGGCTTCATCCAGTTACTCGAAGGCGGCATGGTGCGCGTATTTGAACGCCGCATGCTCCCGCGTTAGTTCCCCGGGCCGGGGCATGCGGTAAGCTCGCCCCGACTGTTCATTTTCTTGCATGACCTATTCGCTCCATACACTTCAATCTTCAGCTCCGTCCGGTTCCCATCCACCGACCGGTATGGGGCGTTTCGCCAATGAAATTGCACTGATTGCTGGCCTGGTTTTGTTGGTGATGTGGTTGATCGCGTTGCTCAGCTATTCACCGATGGACGCGGCCTGGACCACTTCAGGTGATGGCACGCCCTTGGTCAACCGGGCCGGGCGACTCGGGGCGTTGGTTGCAGATGTCAGCTACCTCCTTTTCGGCTTTTCGGTTTGGTGGTGTGTGGTCATTGGCATTCGGCTGTGGCTGTCGCTGCTCGCCAATCGCCTGCGCGGCGACGTGTCGGGTCGTTCAAGCCCGCGCCGTCTTGTGTTTTGGCTGGGTTTGGCTTTGTTGCTATATGCCAGCACGACGCTGGAGTGGTCGCGCCTGTACAGTCTGGAGGCCCGCCTTCCGGGTGGCCACAGCGGCGGCGTACTGGGTTATCTGTTGGGGCCCTTGAGCGTCAAGTGGCTGGGATTTGCCGGTTCTGGACTGGTGTCGATTGCGTTGGGAGTCGTGGGTGCGGCGCTGGTGTTCGGGTTTTCGTGGATGCACGTCGCCGAGCGTATAGGTGCCTGGGTCGATGCGCAGGTGAAATCCCTTCAGCACAAACGCGAAACCGCGCAGGACCGCGTCATGGGTCAACAAGCCATGCGCGAGCGTGAAGAAATTTTGCTGGAAGAGCGTGAGGAAACGGTAGAGCACCACCCGCAACCGGTTGTGATTGTGGAGCCCATCACGATGGAGGCGCCGCGCAGTGAACGTGTCGCCAAAGAGCGCCAAAAGCCACTGTTCACCGAGATGCCCGACAGCAAGCTGCCCCAGGTGGATCTGCTCGACGGTGCTCTGGCCCGCCAGGAGACGGTGGCCCCCGAGACGCTGGAAATGACCAGCCGCATGATCGAGAAAAAGCTCAAGGACTTTGGCGTGG